>ODAI013855628.1_pt1 | contig 23059 bp, 9 predicted proteins | sample 1539321 | NCBI WGS metagenome assembly ODAI01 (sample SAMN02144231, study PRJEB22623) | gut metagenome | biome: sheep rumen | host: Ovis aries | place: New Zealand | reverse complement strand
CCTTGGCCATCAGGTGCAGTTCGTGCGCCGAGTGCTGACCGACATGCGCTTCGAGGTGTATGTCTGCGCACGGCTCATTGAGGAAATCCGCGATGTGGCCAGTCGCGACAAAATACGCAAGCATATTGGTTCTAACGACCTGGACGACCTGCTGGCAATCATCAATGCCTTCTGTCAGTTTGTTGTCATTGAGTCCGAAGTTAGCCCAACAGCCGTCCGCGACCCGAAAGATCTATATCTCCTCGCACTTGCCGATACTATCGGGGCCGACTACATTGTCAGCGGCGATGCTGACCTGACAGACCTCGGGAAATACAATCAGGCACAAATCATCAAACTTGCTGACTTCAAGCAGTTGTTCTTATAAAATCCGTACTCACCATAATAATTGTAATATCTACGAGCCTGCGTCACGGCTCAAACAGCGACATGCTCGCTGAGGATTTTAACCAAAGCTATTGGCTACTTTTCATTTTCTTGCGGTGTTCTACAGGCGACTGGTTATAGGTGCGCTTGCACACGAGATACAGGTTGTTGAGCGTGCCGATGCCGCTGCGGCGTGCTACTTCGGCCGGGGGCATGTCGGTGAAGCGCAGTAGCTCGTCCATTATCCTCACCTGATATTTCATGCGCATCTCCTGAGCCGACAGTCCGGTGAGTATGAATGCCAGCGAGCTGAAATCCTTTGCCGACACTCCATAGCGTTCGTAGAGCGGCTTGAAGTCTGTAGCGCCCTCTGAAAGCATCCTGGCATATTCGTCGAGAATGTGAATGCCTGTTCCATTCCATTGTTGTTGATGCAGCGGCGATATGTACAGCTGTTCGAACGAAAACTGTGGTTCTACTTTCAGCTTGCGCTTGATTCTTGGTTCCGGCTCGCCGCTTTTCCAGCGATAGTGGCGATGTTTCCATGCTTCGCCTCCTCTGATGCTTGAACTCATGATATTACTGTTTTATGTTTTTTGTTTTTGTTCATGCAAAGGTAATAATAAATAATGGAAATACAAATATTTTCAAAACAAAATAATCCCTTAGAACTAAGGGATTATTTATTTCGGAACTTTTATAATCCCTTGGTATCAAGGGATTATAAAGTTTGGAATTTCAGTGCAAGATTATTTCTGGATGAACTTCTTGCCGTTCTTGATTACAAGACCCTTGTAGCCGTCGGCAACTTTCTGGCCTGCGAGGTTGAAGAGCTGGCCGTCGATGCTGTTTTCGGCAGAAGCCTTCAAGCTGGAGATGCCTGCTTCGCCGGAAGTCGGGTCGTACTGAGAATCGTAAGAAGTAGCGGAGTAGTCAACGTCAACAACGAAGTTAACCTGAGCACCACCGTATGTGAAGGTAACCGACTCGGCACCGTTAATGCACATGATGGTTTGGGTTGGGTTGTTTCCGTCTTTTGCTGTTGTTATGGCTACGTCCATTGTCGTGCCGTTGAACTCAGTGAATTTGGGTGATGCGCCATCACTGTTAGGAACGGCATAGAATGTCATGCGATAGATTTTCTTGCCTGTTGCAGCTGTGAAGGTGTTCTGTGCGCCGTTAGAGTTCTTGATGCTGCTGTATGCTGCATCGCCTACTTTGATGTTTGCACCGCCCTTACCATAGTTCTTCGATGTGTTTCCTGAGATTTGCATCGTAGCGCCGTCACCGTATGTTACTTTGTTGGTGTTGCCGGTGTAGCCGTAAACCTTGCTCTGCGGCTCAACGTATGTTCCTGCGGCGGTAGTGATGCCATTCAGACCTGTCGTACCACCCTTTGCATAGATGGTATATACGTGACCGGCGATGAATTTGTATGTACCAGTGTAGTAGTTTTCGAGACCCTCAACCGCAACTTCGGTGATGGCTACGTCTTCTTTTGAGTTCTGGTCGTAGCACGACACAGCCTTGCCTTCACCATGCTTGTAGTAGAGAGTCATGTCGGTGTTCTGCTTGGCAGTAACGATGAGAGAGATTCCATTAGGCGTTGCATCGGCGTACGCTGTGCCTTCCCAGTTATTGTCTTCTGCAGGAGCGGCATCAACACGGATGTTGATATACTTGGTGAAGTCGTAGCCTCCGTAGGTCTTGGGGTCGTTTTTGTCGTTCTCATCCTTGATGAGTGCGGTCTCTGTGTCCTGAACAGCTGTAACGACCGTAGCATAGTCGTTGTCAAGGATTGTTGTTCCTTTTGGCAGTGGTCCGGAGTTGGTAGCATTCCAGTCCTGGGCACTTACTGATACTGCAGCCATTGCAGCTGCGGCAAAAAGTAGAATTTTTTTCATAATGTTTTTAATTTAAAAATAATAGTTAATAATTAATTAGTAATGAGAAATGAGGAAACTGATTCCTCATTTCTCATTGATAGTTGTTTATTGTTGCGTTTGCGTACGCCACTTGGATGCACCAATCTGGTTCTTCACGATTTCGTTGTCGAAATGTTTGAAGTAGAGGTTGGCCGTTCCGCCGATGAGACTGTTGACACCAGTTGCAGGCGTCGAGCCGTCGATAGAACCGGTGTGGTGAACGTGAGCAGTCTCTGTTCCTACCACTGGTATTGGCGGGGATGGACTGTACATCAGTTCGGCAGCCGATATGTCGGCAATCTTGATCTTCAGCTGGTCAGCACCGGCAGGGAACGATACATCGCTGTTGGCAGTGAATGCACCGAACGAGTTCTTCGTTGCGCTGAAGGCGTTGGCAGTGAACACCTCGCCTGTAGCTTCGTTGACGTTGTCGTTGGTTGACCAGTTGTCGTGGATGTCGAATGTGGTCATATCTTCGCAGACGCCACCGAAAGTACGGATGTCGGCACCCTGCAGGTTCATCTGACGCTCGTCGCCGTCTTTCTTCACCTGTACGAAGAGGTTCTTGCGAATGGTGATAGTAGAACCAGCGGGCAGGTTGCGGAACGAGAACATCGGACGTCCGGAGTAGGTGTTCCAGTTGACGAACGTGTTGTTCTCAACGGTGATATGGAACACGAGGCTCGGGTCAGACCACTTACCGGTACCGGTTCCGTGGGTAAGGAAGTTACCAATCGGGCACTCGAAGAACGTGTTGTTGCGCCATACCATGTCGTTGAAGCAGTTGGATGCTGCGTTGTTCAGGTCGCCGGTGAAGAAGCCGTAACCGGAACCGTTGCCACCGTAACCGCCGCAGTTGAAGAACTCGCAGTCTTCGACAATGAAATGAGCGATGTACTCACCGAATTTACACTGCGTACGACCGAATCCGCGCACGAAGCGCTGGAACGTACAGCCGCGGATCTCGAAGTTCTCGATGCGCATACCCATACCTCCGGAGTACTGATTGAACAGGTAGTTACCTGTTGCACCGCCCTCGAACGAGTTGTGTGCGCCGGGATAGTCGAAGTCGATGTTCTCGAAGATGATGTTGTCGATGTCGATAGGAATATTGGCATTCTCACCTTCGAGCGGCTGGCGGCCGAGCATGAACAGGGCGGGCGACCCACTGGATGACGGCAGGTTGCGCAGGTCATATACCTTGGCTTTGCCCTTGCCGGCTGCGATGTCGTCGGGGTTGGTCTTCAGAGTGAAGCCCTTGTAGAGTTCGGTGTTGCTGGTGGTGAAATATACCTTTCCACCCTCAAGATAGAATACCTGGTTCTCGGCGAGGTTAATGTCGGTCATGAAGTTCTGCAGCACTTTGTCAATACGTGTTGCCGTGAAGTTAGGACCAAGCAGGCTCTCGTAGTCGGAGAACTTGTATGTGGTACCGTCGATAACCATGGTGTCAACCTCAAGGTAGCCGTTAGCGGCGTTGATGAGGATAGGATCGCCGAGCACACCCTTCGTACGCACGGGCTGCGTGTTATATACGGCGTCAACGTCGATTGGTATGTCTTTGTCGATGACGTCAACATAATAAACCGAGTTCTGGGTCAGTCCTTTAACATCGATGTAGCCGCGAGTGAAGTCTTCGTCGGTGAGCACATAGTTCGTACCCTGGAATTTCTCGGGAACGACAGCACCCGGAGAACTCTCTGAGGCTTTAATGCGGAAATAGTCGCACTTCCATACTGGGTTGCCGCTGCCGTCGGTGGTCTCGGTGAAGTGTTCCTTCCACTCTTCGTAGTCGGGGTTGGAGCTGTCAACCGCGCGGTTCAGATATACACGGAAGCTTGCCTCGCCAGTAGTCTCGTCGAAGACGTTGTCTGAAATCTGGGCGATAACCGGAGGAGTGGAGTAGCGTCCTTCGGTGGGGATGTCGAGATAGTCGGCCCAGTGCTGTCCGTCGCCATAGCCCCACCACTGGCTGTGGTGCCCCTCACCGCGTGGCGAGAGAGCACGGATGGCAAAGCGGTAGTTGGTGTTGTAGGCCAGGTTGGTCAGCAGCATGGTGTCCTTGTCGGCTGCGAGTGTGTAGGTGAAGAGCACGTTGTCAGGATTCTCCCACGCCTCTTCGCCATTGGCTACTTTTCCCCGTGTTGATACCTTGATCTCATAGCCAGAGGCACCGTTCACCAGACTCCATGACAGGAAGATGGAGTTACGGCCGCGCAGGGCGCAGAGGTCGGGGTCGCTGGAGCCTGCCGACACGGTGTAGCGCGTGCGGAACTGCGGCCTGATCAGTCTGTCGGAAGATGCCAGGTAGCCTTCGTCGTCGTCTTTACAGGAGAAGACGGTGAACGCTGTCATCAGCATCAATGAATATAAAAATATTTTTTTCATATCTGTATTTTCTTTATTACTGTTAGTAATTAATATCCGTAGTAGTTGGTGTAATTGCCTCGGCGAAGAGCCTCACGTGGGATGGGGAGCAGATAGCGGATGACGGGATATTCGGTGAGAATCTGTCCGCCTTCGATCTTCTTTGCTACGCCGTTGTCGATGAGGTAGATGCTTCCGTAGTCGCCTGCATTAACACCGCCGCGGATGTAGCCGTAGAGCGAGTAGCGCACTGCTGCCTGAGGATAGCCGCCGTCTTCATCGTACCACTTGCTATAGAAGTCGGCACTTTCTGTCCAAGCCACTTTGTTTTCAGGCGACTCGTCGTTGGGCTTCTTGATGGCTGTGTAGTCGAGGTTGTTGTCTTCGAACCACAGCTGCGGATTGTTGCGGATGCTCACGGCAGAGTGAATCTGGGTTCCGGCAGCATCGGTGGTCTTCAGCTCATTCGACGTAGCCTCTTTGTTCAGGACGAAGAGACAGGGCAGTGTAGTGTTCTGATAGTAGCTCAGGTCGAGAGAGTTCTTTGCAGGGTTCTTGATGTAGATATAGGTAATCTGGTTTGGCAGCAGACGGTTGTCGAAATACTCCACACCGTCGTGGTCTTCTACATTGTCGCCCCATGTCACACCGACGCCGGCATCCTCGGCAACTGCCCAGTTGCGCATGAACGTCCAGTAGATGGTTTCAGCCAGCATATTGTTGCGCACCAAATCCTTCCAGCGCATATTCTCGCCGGCAAACTCAAACTTGCGCTCGTTGAGGATTGCCTTGAGGAAGCTGTCCTCGTCGCCAACGGCAACAGCGGGCAAGGTAGCGTTGCGGAATGCACGCTCGCGCACCATGTCGAAGCAGGCAAGAGCCTTGGCGTTGACAGTGTGAGTCAGCTTGACGTCGGCCTCTGCGTACATCAGCAGCACGTCGGCATAGCGCAGATAGGGATAGTTGATACCCGTATTGCTAGTGGAAATCTTAGTATAGGCACTGGTGGTGTTCCAGATCTTCGACCACTTCTGGTTGTGAAGACCGTAGGAAGCACGAATGATAGGAGTGCCCTGATAGTCGTAGTACCAGAAGCCCTCGCCGACGTACTTGCGTGCGTCGCCTTGAGCGAAGCTGTAGCGATAGAACGACTCCAGATACTGTCCGCCGTTGCACTCGCCCCACTGATAGTCGGTTTCACCGGCGTTCGACTGGAAGGCCGGACCCTGGCGGTAGCCGATAGTGCCTGAAGCCTCGATTGCAAACGGAAGCTCGAAGATGGGGTCGTCGCCGCTGGCAACCTGCATGTTGCACTCGTCGTAGAACACCTGCTGATAGTCTTTCTTAAGAGAGTGGGTGCCGCTGATGATGACAGAGTCGGCATAGAGGCGGGCTTTCTCGAGGAAGTACTGCTCCAGTTCGGCTGTCGGTTTGCCCATATAGCCGTAGGTGCCTTCCTGAATACTGGTGTCGGTGGCACCGTGGCGCAGAGAATAGCCGGAAGCCTGAAGGGCGATACGTGCAATCATGGCCCAGCAAGCCTCGCGCGAAGCACGCTCGATACCCTCAGAGATTTCAGAGGCGAACTTCATCTTCGGGGCAATCTCTGCCAGATCCTCGACGAGAGCCTTGGCCACAACGTCGCGAGAGGTGATTGCCGGAGCGAAGTTTTCGGTTGCTGAAGTAGGCTCGAAGGTGAACGGAACGTCGCCCCAGTAGCACAGCAGTTCATAGTAGAGCATGGCGCGGAGTACCTTTGCCTCGCCCATCATCTGTGTGATTTCGGTGTTATTCTCATTGTAGATGGAACCGTTCTTCAGGTTGAAGATGAAGTTGTTGGCGTTCTCGATTGCCGTCCAGGTGGCATTCCACACGCTGTTGACTGTGCTGCTGTTGGCATCGCAGTCATAACGCTGAGGCGTGTTCGACTGCCTCGACTCCTTGCTGTTGCTGACGTAATCAACGTCGGAGTTGAGCACCAGTGAGTAGGTGTATGCCTGTCCGAAGCAGTTGTTTGTCAAGATGCTGGCATAGACTCCGTTGAGGGCTTCGCCTGCATCTTTTTGTGAACTGAAGACATCATCGATGGAGTACTTCGACGGAGTCTCCACATCGAGATAGTCGTTGCAGGCCGTCAGTAGGAGCGCTCCGAGTCCACAGGTCAATAAACTCTTTATTTTCATGATTGTTGACTTCTTATGTTTATAAATAATGTAGCGTTAGAATGTAGCGTTGATACCGAATGAGAAGGAACGTGCGCGCGGGTAGCGGTTGTAGTCCATCGAAGGAGTGAGTCCTGACTGCACGTCAACTTCGGGGTCGTAGCCTGAGTATCCGGTGATGATAAAGAGATTGCTGACAGACACATAGGCGCGCAGCTTGCTGAGGAATATCTTCTTGACAACCTTCTTAGGAAGCGTATAGCCAACGGTGATGTCGGTGCAGCGGAAGAACGAGCCGTTCTCTACAAAGTAGGAGTTCATGGTGTTGGTCACCAAGTCGGCGGGGTTCCACAGGCCTTTTGATGCGTTGATTGCCAGATAGTCGGTGGTCTGGTCGAGCACTGTTGCCGAAGTCGTGGTATAGTCGTCGTGGCTGCCGAAGTCGGCGGTATAGACCCAGCGGTTGCCACGGCCGAAGTCTTTTAGCACGTTGGTATAGGTGGTGGCATTGCTTGAGCTCGACGACAGGGCATAGGCTGTACCGTTATATACGTCGAAGTTGAGCATATAGGTAAAGTTGGCTGTGAAGTCGAAGTCCTTCCACTGTCCGCTCAGACCGAAACCTCCCTGCCAGCGCGGGTTGGTGTTGCCGATTACGGTGCGGTCCTTGTCGGTAATCTTGCCGTCGCCGTCGAGATCTTTGAACTTCATCTTGCCGGGCATCGACGGGTCGCCGGAGGTAGAGGCGGCCAGTACGTCGGTGGTCATCTCGGGAACGCCGGGCTTGAGCACCCACTTGGTCTTGTTGTTCCAAGTGTCGAGGTCGAAGTCGTTGACGCTGTACAGACCGTCATATACATAACCGTAGAACAGGCCTACCTCGCCGCCTACCTGAAGGATGTAGTCGTCCTTGCCGGATGAATAGAAGCGAGTGCTGTTGTTGTAGAGCACGTCGTCGGAAGCATTCAGCTCCTTAACTTTCATCTTGTTGTGACCAAGGGTGAGGCTGGCGCTTAATACGTAGTCCTTGCCGCGAACAATATCGCCGTTGACGGTAAGTTCGAAACCGGAGTTCTGTACCTTACCGATGTTCTGCTGCTGATAGGCGTAGCCTGATGTCGTAGAAATCGGCGATTTATAGAGCAGGTCGCGAGTGGTGTTGATGTAGAACTCGGGAGTGATGTTCAGACGTCCGTTAAACAGCGAGATGTCGGCAGCAAGGTTGCGGGTAATGGTGGTCTCCCACTTGATGTCCTTGTTGGGATACAGCGATGGTGAACTGTAGTACATCTCGCCATACTGACGCTGCTCGCCGAAGCCGGGACCGCCTTCGTTGGAGATGGTGTAGCGATAACGCCACAGGTCGGCATCGATGTTGTTGTTACCGGCAAGACCGAAGGCTACGCGAAGCTTCAAGTTGGTAATCCACTTGACGTTCTTCATGAACGGCTCGTCGCTGACTACCCATGCACCCGAGATTGAGGGGAACCAGCCCCACTGGTTGCCGGGAGCGAACTTTGTGGAACCGTCGGCACGCAGCGTACCGGAAACCAGGTAGCGGTGCTTCCAGTTGTAGCTTACCTGTCCGAAGAACGATGCTGTGCGGTCGGGGGTCGATTTGAATGTCTCTGAGAGGTATGCGTCGCCCAGACCCATGTTGTCGAAGGCACGATCGGCAGTGATAGAACGGTCGAAGTAGCGGTTCTTCTGGGTGCTCTCAGTGTATTGGGTGTTGTAGATTTCCTGTCCGAGAAGGAACGACAGATTATGGTTGTCCTTGATGGTCATGTCGTAAGAAGCGGTGTTGGTCCAGGTGTAGGACTGTGTGGTGCGCTTTACTATCTGAGCCACGGGCTGAGAATTGTACTTCTTGCCTTCTGCAGTGAGATAGCCCCAATAGCGCTGCTGGTCGCGGAAGGTGATGGAGAAGTTACCCTCGGTGCGAAGAGTCAGGCCGGGGATTGGCGTCCATGTGAGCGACAGACGGTTGTTCACATTGTAGGAGTGCTTCTTCTGAACATTCGTCGCGATGTTTGATGAGGGATTGTTTGCGTCCCACTCTGCAAGTGCGTCGGGATCGACGAGAGTGAAGTGGCTGCCGTAGGTTCCGAACTGGGTGTAACCCTTGGTGGGAGCATACTTCAGCACGTCGATGATACCACCTGTACCAACACCGTCGCCACCGGCTCCTTCGTCGCGGCGATAGGTCATCGTCGGGCTGTAGTTGAGCTTGAGATTCTTGTGAAGGTTGGTGTTCAACTTCAGGTTGATATTAGTACGGCGAACGCCGGAACCCTTGATGGTACCACGGTCATCGGTCTGTGTGATCGAGAGTTTGAACTTCGTGTTGTCGTTACCGCCACCGATGGCAACATTGGCCATGTAGTTCAGAGGCGACTGGTTCATCACCTCGTCCTGCCAGTCAACGTTTGGAACGGTGCTATAGACATCGAGGTCGGCAGGGTTGCCGAAATTCTGACGCCAGTTGCGGGCTGAGCTTGAGCTGTAGGACACGCCGCCCTGGGCGCGGTCCCAGGTGTATTCAGCGAAGTCGGCAATGTTCATCAGGTCGAGCTTCTTTGCTCTGTGAGCAATAGTGAGACGGCCATTGAACTCTACCTGCACCTTGCCGGCCTGTGCCGACTTGGTTGTCACCACGATAACACCGTTACCTCCCTTGGCTCCATAGATAGCAGTCAGTGAGGCATCCTTCAGAACGTCGATAGAGGCGATGTCTGACGGTGGAATATCGTTGATGTTTGCCTGCTGGAATCCATCGACGATGTAGAGAGGCTCGTTGCTCTGGGTTACTGATGTTGCACCACGGACGCGGATATTGATGTCGGCACCGGGCTGACCATCAACTGTTGTTACCTGTACACCGGCAATCTTACCCTGAAGAGCCTCGGCTGCCGACGACACAGGAACGGCCTCAAGTTTCTTTCCTGAGACAGAACCGACGGAACCGGTGAGGTCTTTGCGTGCCTTGCTGGTATAACCAACGACCACCCCTTCATCTACGAGGGCGTTGTCGTCTTCCAGTACGACATTCATGTTGCCACCGGCTTCAACCTCCTTGGTCTTCATGCCGACAAAGGAGATGACAAGTGTCTTTGATTTCTTTGTCTTGAGAGTGAAGTTTCCGTCAAGGTCAGTAATTGTGGCATTGGCGGTGTTGCCTTTCTCTACAACCGTCGCACCGATAATTGGTTCGTTGGTTGCATCCAAGACTTTTCCTTTGGCTGTTGTCTGTGCAAACACTTCGGGCGGTGAGAACACAAACATGGCCAAGAGGCAAAATTTACACAATAAGTTCATTGCGTGCTTCATACCTTGTTTTGTTTTAATAGTTAATAATATGTTAATAAAGAAAGTTATTAATTAATAAATCGACGGCAAAATTATAATAAATTTTTTAAAAAACCTAATATTGTGTCTCTTTTTTTTGCTATTATTTGTTATTTAACACTTAAATAAACAAGCGGAGACATCAACGTTTTGATGCCTCCGCTATGTAGGATTCAGCGTAACTGATTACTTCTTAATGACTTTACGGCCATTCATAATGTAAAGACCCTTCACAGGTGATGTTACGCGACGACCTTGAAGGTCGAAGATTTCGGTGCTCTCGACAACGCTGTTGCCGGTGTGCTCAGTCACGCTGATGCCAGTGCCGATACCGGCTGTCACGGCCTCGCCGAGACCACCCATCTCGTTGGCTGCGCGTACTGAATATACTGCGCTGGGATCGTCAACAGTGAATGAAGGCTCGGTGGTAACGTGGATTACCTTACCATCCTTGCATACTGCCCAACAGAGAGCATACTGGCTGTCGTCCCAAGTGAGCTTAGTGCCGGCGAGAGTGACGTTGGTCGGGTTGGGGGCCTGCTCGGTAGCGAGCGTGGGATCCCAGTCGCCATACATGCGGTGGAGGTCGCTGTTGGCAAGTGCTTCTTCAGCAGTGAGCACAGGGTTGTTCTCGTGACCGTCGCCGAAGGTCTTCTTACGGCCGCTAAGGTCGATGGCGCTGCCGCTGGAGGTGGTGGAATTCCATTCTGCAAAGCGTGCGGGCCAGCCGGTGCCCATCTCGTTCCAGCCGATGGCCGAGGGCACTACGTTCATCTTTGTGTCGATGAAGAGGGCGATAGGAGTGCCGCTGCCCCATGGACGACCGAGAGTATAGTTGCCGTCAACCTGAGCAGCAGTGCGTGTCTCACCGGTAGCTGCGTTGACCACTGCTGGCTCGCCGTTGATGACGCAGTCCTTGTATATCCAGCCGTACTGCTTGGGCTTCGAAGGCACGGCAGCGTAGCCGCCGGCAATCTGGCGCAACTCGACGCCGTTCCAGAAAATGTCGCCCTTGCCACACATGTAGTCGGTACGTCCGCGAACGTAGCCTCCCTCAAAGTAGTAGAGACCGTTGTCATTGTTAGAAGTCCAGGTGTCCTGATAACCGCGCAGACCCATGTTCTTGTAGATGTTCATCGTGCCCTTGTCCTGGATGGCCAGGTCGCGGCCGGTGGCATCGTCCATACCTGTCTCGATGGTCATGTCCTGCCAGTAGAGACCGCTGACGGTGCTCTGAATCTGGAACACGTCGCTATTGCCGATTCCGTCGTACTTGCTCGTTGTGCCGTACTGTCCTGCGAAGGTTGCTGTCTTTTCGATGCCGTTGGTGATGATGACACCGTCGCGGCTCTCACCGATGAACGATACGTTAGATGCCCTGAGGAACGTGATGCACTCGGGCACCTCATAGCCCTCAGCCTTGGCAACCATGTTGCTGGTATTCAGAGGAATAGTGTATTGGCCATTCTTAACGAAGATGCGGAAACGAATGTTCTTGTCTGCACGCTCTTCGGCTGCCTTGATGGCTGTCAGCAGCTCATCGACGTTCTCAACAATTGCATCGTAGAGCTTCTTCTCAACGGTAGGACGTACCATAGTGGTGAAGCTGATGGTAATGGCCTCGGTAATGTAGTTGTCGGTCAGGTCGGCAACACTGTTGGCAGGAAGTGTGAATGTGTATTCAGTGCTGTACTCCAGCCCCTTGTAGCCGAAGGTCACGGTCTTTCCGCTAACTGCCGGTGTCAGCGAATATTGTCCGAGAGTTGCTGTTGCTCCGTCGGCCAGTTTTACGCGTTCGTCGAAGGTGAGCACGATTTTTCCTGTGGCAGAAGCACCTGTAGCGCCATTAGCCGGAACGGTGCTGACGAGCACGGGAGCTACGCCGTCGTCAACCAGCTTCGGTGTGCCGGTGATGAAGAACATGGCCAGTGTGTTGCCGTCGTTGGCTGAAGACGAACCGTCAACGCTCGATGTCTTGTCGGCAATCATGCGGATGTAGAGACTTGCCTGGTTGTTGGCAGCTGCGGGCATCGTCTCTTTGAACGAGGCGGGAGCCTTGGCTCCGCTCATTGTGATGGAACCGAACTTGGTCCATTCAGTGCCGTCGAGAGAATACTCTACATTGTATGTCTGATATGAATTGTAGTTATAGAGCATTTGGAACTGCACGTTGATGTCGGTGAAGGCTTCGGCATTGATCTTGGTCTGCCAGTGCCAGTTGCCAACGTCTCCGTTGCTTGCGCCAGTACGCCAGTTGGTGGCAGCACCCTTGAAGCTCTCGTAGCCGCCGCCACCGAGAGTACTCTTGTCGAGCCATCCGCTGGTCTCGCCAGTCTCGGTGTTCACAAGGTTCAGAGCATCGCCGTCGTTGTCCTGACCGTAGAAGTCTGCCTTGCGGCCGTTGGCGCCTGCGGTGTAGAAGTCCCAGCCGGCGATGATGTCGGCTTGAGCATAGAAGGCGGTCAGCTGGATGTCGTCGGTCATGGACACAATCTTGCTGGATTGGGTTTCGCCGCTGCTCCAGTTGGTAAATGTTACAAGACCCTCATACTGGTTGGCGGTCAGTTCTACAGCCGTGCCTTCCTCGTACATGTTCTTGCCGTCAACAACTGTAGGAGCTGGATTGATCGTAACCATGTAGTCGTTGGTGCCATCAACAGTGAGTGCAAGCTCGTAGGTGTTTACCTTCTTGAAGTTGGCCGTCAGCTGTGCGTCGGCAGTCATGGTGTACTTGAACTTAGGCTCGGCAGACACTTCCTCGCCGGCAGCGTCGGTCCAGTTGACAAAGTCGTAGCCGAAGTTCTCGGTAGCGGTCAGCGTTACCTCGCTTTCTGCTTCGTATTCATCAGCAACAGGATATACGCTCACATCACCGCCTTCTGCCGGAGAGGCATTGATGGCAAGCTTGAATTTCTCTACATCCTGAACAGTGCCATTAACAACTCCAGAGATGGTGATGTTGCCAATACAGATGTTCTTGTTGTTGGCACAGTCGGAGATATAGAAGCGAAATGCAAAGTCACTTGCTGCGTCGGCTGTAATATCATGGCTGTGCATGAGTTGTGCGGTATTAGAGTTGCTGCCATTATTGCGAAGAAGGTCGGGCTTGGGGTCAATCTTTGTAATTGTTGATTCGTCGCCGTCAACAACATAGCTCCATGAGTAGGTGGCATTGTCGGTGCCTACTTTTACTGCAGCGTATGATACGTTTGTAGGCTTGAAGGTGACACCCTTTGCAGCCTTTATGTGATATTCTACCAATACACCCTCTACACTGCCGGCATTGCTGGTCTTTGGAGTGTACATTACCATATCAGTGTCGAAATATTTTGCTGAACCGATATTCAAGTCTGCACCAGTGCTTACGGCAGCCATCGACATAGAACCTTCGATTTCCTCGGAGAGTGTTCCGGCTGTCTCGTTGCCAACAGCCCATTTAACGGTTCCTGCTACGTTATCGAAACTCTTTCCGGCATTGCTCTGAGCAACCACAGGAAGTATCGTCTGGATGTAGCGGTAGTAAGAGCCATCGTTGCCTATTACCACGTCGATGGTCTCGGCTGTGTTGGCAACGGTGTATGATATGGTCTGAGCAGAAGTGTAGTCGCTCTGCCCGTCGATAGTGGTGGCTGTCTTTCCTTCAGTACCAAGTGCAGAGTAAGCCTCGATGCTCACAGTAGCACCCTTGCAGGATGGAATGGTCCATTTAGTACCATTGTTTAGCTGTGCCCAGTCTGTCCAGTTGCCATTGGCAAACTTACCGCCGTTGTTGGTGTCGTAGTCTGCCTTGACGTCGATTGTCTTACCGCCGATGGTGGCCTGTGTAACCCAGATACCGGTCGTGTTCTGGTCGGATACGACGGGAGCACCGTTCTTCTGTTGGAAGTCCCATTTCAGTGTTACCGGCTCGGTGCGGTCGGCAAGGCTCACTTCGTTTTGAGTGAACACAGCGGTCAGCGTAGCGTCGGCCTCGGGAATGGTGTATTCTGCACCCGGAACATAGCTGCTGCTGCCGTCGGACCATCCGGTGAGGGTCTTGCCCTCAACATAGAGCGTGAAGTTCTTTGGCAGAGTAATCTTGGCACCTACTTCTTCCTCGATGGCGGCAGGAGCCTTGCCGGTGGCTTCGCCGGCAGCGAAGGTCACGGTAGCCTTGCTCACCTCAGCAGGCAGGTCGGCAGGATCGACGGCCGTCACGCTGATAAACGGGCAGTAGCCATTGTACTGCACGGTCAGCGTGGTGGCTGTCAGACCGCGATAATAGGTGGCTACCACGTTGGCGTCGGGGTTGACATGATAGCACTGCTTGGCGGACTTGGTCAGGTTGGTGACGTTGCCATCGGCATCGGTAATCGTACCGGTCTGATCACCAAACTGGCAGTCACCGAGTTTGATGAGCACGGGACCTTCCACTGGAATTGTAAACACGCAGTTCACCCAGCCGTGCTGCGAATCGTTGAAACGTGCTGCTTTGACGGTGAACGTTGCCGTCGCATCGTCGAAGGCAGTGGCTGAATACGTTTGGTCGCTGGACACCTTTACACCGAATTGGTTGGTACTGGTATCGAACACGTCGCTGTTCGTCAGCTGTACCGCAAAGTCGGTGAAGGCTGCAGCATTTTGGCTTATCCCGAGCATTGCAAGGAATAAGCAGACAACAAGTCTAATTTGCTTTTTTGCCATAATGTTAATGTTTTTAGTTATAAAAGAAGTTATTAATAAAGTATTATCTAATGAATATCTTAGTGGCCTTTTTAGTGCCGTCGGCCATTGTGGTCACTCTTACAACCACACCTTTCTGAGGAACTGCGATGCGCATTCCCTGAAGAGTGTAATATTCAGTCTTGACTTGCGGCGTTTCAGCATCTACTGAGGCGATGGCTGCCGACGAACCTTGCTTTCCGTCGAGTTTTATAGTCCAGACCACCTGCTTGCCCTTTGGCGTGAAGGTGAGTGTGCCGCTGGCGGCGGGGGCGATTTCAACTTCGCGACTTACGGAAGTATAATTATCGCCAACTTTTTGTGGGAACACATACTCGGTCTCTCCATAGCTTACACCATTAAGCTCACCGATATACGAGTCGGCATCGGCATAGTTGTCGTAGCCGGTAAATGTGGCCTTGCTGATGCTTACGCCATCCGGGAGCTGAATGGTATATTGTGTTGCTGCCGAGAACTTGATGCCGTTCTCCTTGCCGGTAGAGTAAGCTTTGTTGTTGGTATTGGTAACCACGATGTTATTGTCGCAAAAATTCCATACAGTGGTGCTGCTGGAGTTAAGGTATGTGTCCTGTGCTATTGTGTATGACACATCACTGCCTTCGCTTGGTGTCGGGAGAAATTCGGCTCCTATCGCCTCAACTTGGGTTCCGTCTTCTTTCACGTATGCAGGATAATATTCTTTTACGGTAGAGTCGGCATCGGCATTGCCGCCAGTCATGATATCCTGCACCAGGCTGTTGGCATATACTTCGATGTTTGTGTAGTATTTTGCCGGGTCGAGAGTGAACTTAGCGGCGTCGGTAGCATCGTTGGGGTTCAGTCCGTTGGCTGTCTCCCAGGCATTAGGAATTCCGTCGTTGTCGGTGTCGAATCCCGACTGTCGGCTGCCGGTGCCGAAGTTTGCCTCGGTGTAGCCGTTGGCATCGCTGACAAGGTCGATGCGTCCGTTCTTATAGGTTGCAGTGCCGTTTCTTGCCTCGTTCATGTAACGCTCGTCAACATTGTCGCGGCTTAGTGATGCACCGGCGAATGACATCACCTTGTCGAAGGCTGTAGCAGCGGTGTGCGTGGTTACTTCGCCCGTGGGAGCCGGCTCGTCGAGTTTCATAGAAATACAGTCAACGCCCGAAATCTTGGTGTAGGTGAGACCGCTGCCATAGTAGTGGTTGGGGTCTTTCGTATAAGGAACGTTGCCCAAATATGGTGTGCCGTTGTCGCATGATACGCCCTGCCAGTCGAAGTTTTTTGTGTTGTTCATTTGATTGCCGTTGATGTAGTATCGGCTCGACATGTCCCAGAATGTCTGGTCGTCGCCGGCATTGCCGCTTCCGGCGAGTGAAGCCGTGGTGATGCGATTAGTTGTGCCCGAAGGCCCTGTCTTATAGTAGTTGTTAACGATATTCACCTGGCCTCCTCCAGGGCCGCCGTAGCATCCGTTGCCACAGTTGTAGATGACGCAGTTGCGGAAATCGACATTCTCTGCCTGAAGGGTGTTCTCCCACTTATACTCGCTGTATAGCTTGTTGCCGGTATATCCGTTCCAGTTGTAGCGTGCACCGTTGAATCGCGGTGAGCGGTTGGCAACATGACAGATAAGGTTGTGATGAAATGATGCGAGCTTGCCGCCCCAGATGCCACCGTAGCCATGGGCACCTTTGTTATGACCGGCATTGACCAGGCTCTCACCGATAGTACACCACTGCATTGTGAAGTTGTTGTTGTCGTAGAATGATGCCACCTCGTCGATACTCCACGATAACGAGCAGTGGTCGAGCATCATTCCTGTGTAGTTGCGCGCCGTGCTGGCATCAGCACCATCGTTGACATCTCGCTCTTGGCCACGACGTATGCGTATGAATCGCATTATGATGTTGTTGCCTGCCGGATTGACGGTGTAATAGCGCAGGGTAATGCCCGGTGCGGGAGCCGTCTGTCCCTCGATGGTGGTGTTGGCTCCGATGTTTACGGCACTGTTGAGGGCAATTACACCACCCACGTCGAACACAACGATTTTCTTGTCGTTGCCTTTGACGGCTTGGCGGAACGAACCGGTGCCGCTGTCGTTGAGATTAGTCACATGGACAATTTTGCCTCCGCGTCCGCCTGTGATGTATCGTCCGTGGCCTTCTGCACCGGGGAAGGCGGGAACCTGCGCCACTGCGGGGCTAATAGATAATTGACAAAGGATAATGGATAAACCTAATGTCATTTTCCGTTTTCCGAAATCAAATTTTTTCATATAGATATGTTTTTTTATTTCTTTTCTTTCCATGTCTTTGCAAGGCACTATTGCATTTTTTGCAGTCCTTCCCATCTTACGTTCCATTTGCCGTCTTTCGGGAATCCGGGGTTCAGAATGTCGTTGCAACCGTCCCATCCGGCGCACATCATCGCCACTGCATCGAGAAGTGAACCATTTCCGGGAAGATAGAGGCGCAGACGCTGGTTCTGATAGTTATGACCGCTCACGAGATACGTATTTTTTTGCTTGTCGTTGAGCAGTGCGTTCAGAGCTGTCTCTGGTTCGCCGAGGCGGGCGGCTGCCATGGCCACCATACCGTAGTCCCACCCCCAGGTGGTGTCCCAGTTCCAATTCTTCATCACCCAGTCGAGCGTAGCCTTCATCTTCGCCTTGTTATATATATTGCTTTCCGGAAGTAGTCCCACGGCACCGAGAACGGCGGGGTGGTCGCTGCGGCTTTTCTCGTTGAAGTCGGCCTCTGACATTTTGGACTTCGACTGCTGTTCGGGAGTCACGAATGGGTCGAACTGTGGTTGCTTTCGGGAATTTTTGTCGAAAGCATAGAGGGGCATACCGGCGGTGTAGATACCGTTCTTCTCTGTCAACTGTGCCATGTTGTCGGCAATCTTGTCCCATTCAGTATTGCGCTGCAGTCCCTGACGCTCACGCCAGTTGTTGGCTGTGCGCAGGCCATACTGCCAATAGGCCAGCTCGAATGGATGGTTGAACGAGAAATCCTTCGACATCGACTCTTGCATGGCTGTGGCTCCCTGAAGGAAGTATGTGGTCTTAACGGTTTTTCCTGCCTTCACAGTCTTCTTGCTCACGAAATCGGCCATGAACTCTGCAGTTGCTTCCACCTGCTTACCGTAGTTCTTGAGTGTTTTTTCAGATGGGTCGTGGCGGTAAAGTTCCTCTGCCATATAAATATAATGTGGCTGTTGCCAGATGAGGAAACTTCCAGTGTTCGACGGTGCCTCGCCAGCCCAAGGGTCGGTCATCTTCATCCAGCGTACTCCCTTAAAACCCTGACGCTCAGCAATCTTCCTGGCTACAGGATATGCCGTGTTGTTGTACCATGCGAGGATGGCAGCAAGGGTTGTCGGCCGATTCCAGAGCGAGAAATCGACGGCGTGCCACCATGTCATCTCAAGATGCGGACGGCCGAACCATGAGTTGTAGGTGAGTCCTGTTTCCTGTGCAGGAGAACTGTTGGCGCAGTTTATCTGGGTGAGATACTGCGAGAGAACAACGCGACGCTCCAGCTCCTTGGCACGGCTGTCGGTGCATTCGCCGAAATCTACTATGGCTCCTCCGGCCCAGAATCGTGGCCATGCTTTCACTACTCCTTTCAAAGCCTGCTCGTATTCGAAGGCGTGCTCTTCGGTCTGAAGCTGTTTTGCAGAGTATTCGGTGGCAAAGGTGATAACATTGTCGTCGGTGGTTAGGGCGAAGGTGTGTGGGGCAGTCTCTGCAAACTTGCCGTTGCCGTCCCATACCACCTTAACGAAATATTTAGTGGCATCTATGGTGCGCTCGATGATTGCCGAGTGTGATGTCTGGTTCACAATTTTCGACTGGTGAAGATTGGGCTTTGTCCAGTCGTTGGCATCGTCGGCGTGCTTGCCAGTGGGGTAGGAGAAGGTCAGTTGTATCGAAGCACGCTTGTCTTTTAGAAGATTTGACTTGATACGGGCGAAGATCATGTCTTTGTCTTGTGCGCACGAGGTGGTTACCTCTACTTTTTCGCCGTCGGCCTTGTAGGTGGTTTCTATCTTGCCGTGCCACAGCTGCAGTTCTTGCTTGATGTCATGAATGTCTTCTATGCCGATGGAATTTCCGTTACGGTCTTTAAAGACAAAGCCGAGTGTTCCGAGGTTCAGACGGTGAGGGTTCACACGGAAATAGTCGGTAGCAGCCTTGTTACGCGTGCCTGCTTGCTTGAATTCCACGGCATACACTTCACTGTGACCGTGACCGAGGTCGAAGGCTTTCTCTGTATCTGCTGTGGTGACGTGCTCTGTGTTATCAAAACTGTGCCATCCCCAATCACTCATGGTGTTAAGTGGCAAACCGTCTTTATATGTCTCTGGAAAACTTTGTAGTCCCGTGAAATCCACTGTGGCAGCAATGTGGCCGTTGCCTACAGAAAGTGCAGAGAGAGGGTCGGCTTCTGTCACTACAGGATTGTTGCGTGAAGTGACTGCCTGACGGTTGATGGCGGTAGTCACATTATCGGTGTTGTATCCCAGCGCTTCCATTTCGAGCGAAGCCCATATGAACGGCCCTAAACCCTTGGCATCGTTGTCACGGATTTTCTCGCTGAGATAGTATTCATAGCCACCGTCGCGCCGTTTGTTTTCTTTCAGTTTTGCCTTCGGGTTTATTTTCTTCATGGCTGCTTCCACCTGTTCGGTGTAGCCTGGACCGAGGCCTGCCACCGAGCAACAGTTGGTTAGCGAAATTGTCTTGTCCTCATTTACGCGGATGAAATTATTAATCATTCCCTTGTATGCACGTATGCCGGCATCGCGGTATTTGGCACCTACATAGCCCTTGCGGTAGGCTTTCAGCAGTGCATAGGTGAACATAGCCGAGCAGGTGCTCTCAAGATAGTTGCCCTCGCGCTTTGGCGAGTCCATCACCTGATACCAAACGCCTGTGGTCTTGTCCTGCCATTTCAGTATGGCATCGAAGTCTTTCTTCAGCAGTTCGATGACCTCGCCACGACGGCTGTAGTTTTCCGGAAATGCGTCGAGCAGTTCGATAAGTGCCATAGTGAACCATCCTTGGGCACGTCCCCAGCAGTGTTGCGACAGTCCCGTTTCCTTGTCGGCCCAGAACTGATTTCGTGTCTCGTCGTAGGCATGTCGGTTGAGTGAGGTCTTGGGGTCGAGGGTCCGCTTGTAGGTGATGCTTATCTGGTTTACTGCATCGTCGTAGATTTTTTCTGCCTGCTTTGCCGGCAGGAGGTCGCGTGCAGACAGAGCATAGAACGGAAGCCCCATGAAGATACCGTCGAGCCATACCTGATAGGCGTATATTGCCTTGTGCCAATATACTTTGTCGGCGATGGTGCGTGGCTGGTCTTCCAGCTGCTTCATCATTGTTTTTATCGCCTTTAGGTTTTTGTCTTCCGGATAGAGTTCATACATACGCTGTACGAAGTGTCCTGTGCGGATGTTGTCGAGATTATAGTCGAGGATATTATAGCCCCTGATGTCGCCGTTCTGATTAATCATCGTGTCAGTATATTCCTGGCAGTATTTTAGAATTTCATCGCCACCGTATTTGAGATATGTGTCGAGCATTCCCTCCAGCTCAATACCCATGACGTAACTCCATTTGGGCTTTGTAGAGAAGTCGAGCATAAAGCTTTTAGGGGTGCGTTTCATTTCCGAGTAGGTCATCCATTCGGAATATGTCTTATATGGTTTCTCGGTTAATTGAAGCGAACCGTTAACGAAATAGTTATCATAGCGTATGTTGCGTGTCTGGCCTGCAATACTGTTTCCCTGTGCCACACCGTTGAAACGGCAGTCCTTTATGTTGATATCATAAACGTTGCAGTCATTAGGCAGTGCCACCACCATTACTCCGTATTTTGACTTCTCGCATGTTATGTTTTCGATGTTTATGTTACGTACCGTGGGTAAGAATCCGCGGCAACATATTTCGTTGGGTTCGTAGTCGAGGTTGATTTTCAGTACACATTCATTGCACTGTCCCACCTTGATGTTTCTTACGTTTATGTTCTCGATGATACCGCCCCGGCAGGTGTTCGTCTTTATTCTTACTACGCGGTCAAGGTTGGGCGAGTCCATCTCGTTGTTTTCAGCATATACGTTGCGGCATCCTCCCGAGATTTCACTTCCTATGACCACACCTCCGTGGCCATTGTTCATCTTACATCCTCGTATGATGATGTTCTGGCTTGGCTGATTGTGCAGTCGTCCGTCGTTGTTGCGGAAACTCTTGATTGCTATACAGTCATCACCAGTGTTGAAATAGCAGTTTTCGATGAGTACACCGTCGCATGCCTCAGGGTCGCAGCCGTCGCCGTTGGGACCATCGTTGTCGATATGCACGCCTCGCACGGTGATGTTTTTCGACAGCAATGGATGTATAACCCAGAATGGAGAGTCAAGTAGCCGCACGTTCTCAATGAGTATGTTTTCGCACTCGTTCACATTGATGAGCTGTGGACGCAGACCGTCGTCTTTGGTGAAGTTGCGTTTCTCCTTAGGTACGCCGTCCTCGGCATATTTCAGCAGCCGTGCACGCGAACCGTTGCGCTGGCTGGTTATTCCTGGCTTCCATCCGTATTGTGTTGCACCACACCATTTCCACCAGGTATCGTTGTTGCCGCCACCGTCGATTGTCCCGTCGCCGGTGATGGCGATGTTCTTCTCTTTGAAGGCATAGATACATGGACTTATATTGTTACAGTCGAGACCCTCCCAGCTTGTAGGCACTACAGGATAGAGGTCTGGCTCGAATACAAACTGCAATTTTGCATCCTTCTCAACCACGAGATTGACATTAGAGCGCAGCCTGATTGCTCCCGTGTGCCACGTTCCTGCTGGTACGACAACACGTCCGCCTCCTTTTTTCGAGCATTTCTCGATAGCCTGGTTAATGGCCTTCTGATTGACAGTTGCAGTAGCAGTGGTCTTGGCCCCATACTTTGTGATGTTGAACTCGCGGTCTGCAAATGTGGGAGCAACGATGCTCTGTTCTATTTGCTTGTACTCGGTGGTCCATCCGTCAGCCAAGGCTAAAAGAGGAAACAGTAAACCGATAATTACTAGCTTGATTTTCTTCATTTTGTTAGGTTTAATAGATAGTCAGCTGCAAAGGTATAAAATATATTTTTAATAATTGTATTTTATCCGTTTTTTTTGATTTTTTTTATTCAGTGAGCGCATCAAAAAGCCTGTCGAGAGCTTCGTCGGCATTGCGGCTCTCATTGAGCAGTGTCACGAACTTCGAGCCGATAATAGCCCCCGCAGCGTTATTCTGGGCTGTTTCAAGAGTCTGTTTGTTGCTTATGCCGAAACCTATCATTCTGGGATTTTTAAGGTTCATGGCATTGATGCGGCGGAAGTATTCCTGTTTCTGTTCGTCGAAGCTCTTCTGTGTACCGGTAATGGCGGCCGAGCTTACCATGTAGATGAAACCGTCGGTATTGCTGTCGATGAAACGTATGCGTTCCTCGCTTGTCTCGGGAGTGATGAGCATGATGATGCGTAGGTCGTACTTGTCCGCAATGGGCTTCACTGTCTCCTGATAGTCCTTGAATGGCAGGTCGGGAATGATGGCTCCGCTGACGCCGCTTTCAACACAGCTTTTGCAGAACTCCTCAATGCCGTATTTCAGTATGGGATTGAGATAGCCCATCATTACGAGCGGAATTGTCACCTCATCTTTAATCGCCTTCAGCTGTGCAAAGAGTTTTTTCAGGCTCATGCCGTTTTGGAGTGCTCTTGTGGCTGCCGACTGAATGACAGGCCCGTCGGCAAGAGGGTCGCTGAAAGGTATTCCCACTTCAACCATATCAATGCCTCGGCGCTGCATGGTGAGGATTATGTCGCCGGTATTCTCAAATGTGGGACATCCGGCACAGAAATAGAGTGAGAGAAGTTTTCGGTCTTTGTTCTCCTCGAACAGTTGGTTTATCTTATTCATGATGTTTCTGTATTTTACTTATAAATTCTTTTACTTTATTTGCATCTTTAAGTCCCGGTTCGATTTCAAAGCGAGAGTTGATATCAATGCCTATGCAAAGTGGGTGATGAAAGTTCAGTATGCGCTCATCATCATCGGGACCGATGCCTCCGCTGAGAAGGAAAGGCCTGTCGCCGTGGTATGCATCGAGGATATTCCAATCGAAGTGTTCACCACTGCCTCCTACACACTTGCATTTG
>ODAI013640135.1_pt1 | contig 23059 bp, 17 predicted proteins | sample 1539321 | NCBI WGS metagenome assembly ODAI01 (sample SAMN02144231, study PRJEB22623) | gut metagenome | biome: sheep rumen | host: Ovis aries | place: New Zealand | reverse complement strand
CCCCGAGGTTGCGTGGGTTACCCATGGCGGGCTTGAACCTCTTCAGGGGGGAATGTGCGTACGTCCCACTTCCGAGACTCTTTTCTGTGATTTTTACAAAAAAGATGTTCATTCATACAGGGATCTTCCCAAGGTTTATAACCAGTGGTGCTCCGTTGTCCGCTGGGAAAAGGAGACCAGACCATTCCTTCGCTCCAGAGAATTCCTCTGGCAGGAGGGACATACAGCCCACGCGACTGCTGAAGAAGCGGAAGAGCGTACCGTACAGATGCTCAATGTCTATGCTGATTTTCTTGAAGAGTTCCTTGCCATCCCCGTGGTAAAAGGACAGAAGACCGAAAAAGAGAAGTTCGCCGGTGCGGAAGCCACTTACACTGTTGAGGCTCTCATGCACGATGGCAAAGCGCTTCAATCCGGAACCAGCCACAATTTCGGGAACGGATTCGCAAAAGCATTCGACATCCAGTTCACCGATAAGGACAATACACTTAAGTATGTATATCAGACATCATGGGGAGTTACAACAAGGCTCATCGGTGCCATTATCATGACCCACGGAGATAATGAAGGACTTGTTCTTCCTCCTAAGGTTGCTCCTGTCCAGATCTGCATCATCCCCATCCAGCAGAAAAAGGAAGGTGTTCTTGATAAGGCATATGAACTTCGCGATAAGCTTATGCAGGTCTGCAGAGTCAAGGTGGATGATACCGACAAGACTCCCGGATGGAAGTTCTCCGAAGCGGAAATGAGAGGATATCCTCTCCGCCTTGAGATAGGTCCCAAGGACATCGAAGCAGGCAAGTGCGTACTCGTAAGACGTGATACAAGGGAAAAGATCGAAGTATCCCTTGATGAAGTTAATACCAAGGTTCCGGATCTTCTTGAAACCATACAGAAGGATATGCTTGAAAGAGCCAGAAAGCACAGGGAAGAGCATACATATGTGGCAAAGGACTATGATGAGTTCAAGAAAGTCTTCTCGGAAAAATCCGGTTTTGTAAAGGCTATGTGGTGCGGGAGCAGGGATTGTGAAGATCAGATCAAGGCAGATCTTTCAGTTACCAGCAGATGTATGCCGTTTGAACAGGAAAAGATCTCCGATAAATGTGTATGCTGCGGAAAGCCCGCCGTTAAAATGGTTTACTGGGGAAGAGCTTATTGATCAAAGGAAGCTAAGAGTATATGATCTGTGAAAAATATGAATTAAAATGCAAAGGGTCCATGGACTATGCAAGACTGGATATCTTTATCCAGGATCCTTCGGATGAGATTGCCGTAAAGAAAAGGCCCATGATCGTAATCTGCCCCGGCGGCGGATATGAATACACATCCGCCAGGGAGGCGGAGCCCATAGCGTTCAGATTCATGGCAGAGGGCTATAACTGTTCCATATTGTATTACTCCTGCGCCCCCGCCCGTTATCCCGTTTCTCTTTTAGAACTGGCAGAATCTGTCAGATACATAAGAAAAAATGCTTCAAAGTGGCACGTGGATAAAAATTCGGTTGTGGTCATGGGATTTTCTGCGGGAGCGCATCTTGCCGCAAGCCTCGGGTGCTTTTGGAAAAGCCCTGAGATCTTAAAGGGCATAGGTCTTACAGGGGATCCAAAAATAATAAGGCCGGACGGACAGATCCTGTGCTACCCCGTAATAACATCGGGAAGCTATGCCCATAAGGGTTCTTTTGATAATCTGTGCGGAAGTAATAAAACGCTTCGCAAAAAACTGTCTCTTGAGAATGCGGTAAATGCGGATACACCGCCTGCATTTATATGGCATACGTATACGGATGAATCGGTTCCCGTCGAAAACTCCCTGATGTTTGTAAATGCCCTCAGAAGGAATAATATTCCCACGGAGTTTCATATGTATGCATCCGGCGGACACGGTCTTTCTCTTTCAAAAGACATAACACTCAGCATGCGCGGTACGGAGATGGTGCCGGCTGTAAGCTCCTGGACGGATCTTGCCAGTGTCTGGCTTGCGGATAAATACCCCGTTACGGTCAAGGCGGGTAAAAAGGCAAAATGAACATAATTGTCACGGATCTTGAATGGAATCAGGCAACCCCCGGGGTGACGGAGAACGTCCCCCTTATTCCTTTTGAGATAATTGAGATAGGAGCGGTCAGGTACGGAGAGGGCGGAACACTTATATCCGAATTTTCCGAACTGGTGAAGCCTTCTGTCTATAAAAAAATGCATAACTACACATCAAAGCTTGTGCATCTCCAGATGGAGGAGCTTGAAAAGGGCGATCCTTTTGAAGAAGTGGCAGTAAAGTTTTTTGAATGGTGCGGAGAGGATCCCGTATTTGCAACCTGGGGTCCCGGGGATGTTGCCGTTCTCCAGCAGAATCTCAGGTACTTCGGCCTTCCTCTTATTAATCCGGGGCCTGTTGCTTTTATTGACGTTCAGAAACTTTATACCATCGTCACGGCAGGAGATGTGAAGAAAAAGAGCTCTCTTGAACATGCCGTGGATCATTACGGCATAGAAAAAGATATTCCTTTCCACAGGGCCTTTGGGGATGCGTATTATACCGCGGCGGTCCTTAAGAAGGTACTTGAGATCAATCCCGATGTAATTAAATTCGTCTCATATGATACGACGTTTCCGCCTCTTGATAAGGCCCATGAGATCAAAGAGCAGTTTCCCACTTACGAAAAATATATCACAAGGGTTTTCGAGGACAGGGAGAAGGTGTTTAAGGACAGGGGAGTTTTAGATACCTCCTGCTATGAATGCGGAAAGAGGACAAAACGCAAGATCAAGTGGTTTTCTGCGGGTGAGAGGAAATCCTACTGCCTGTGTGAATGTGAAAAACACGGGCTTATAAAGGGAAGGATAGTTCTGCACCCTTCTGATGATCCTTCCGGATTCTATGTGGTCAAGACCCTCAGATTCGTGGATGAGAGCGATGCGGCAGCAGTCGTGAAAAAATACAACAAACTGCGGGATTACAGAAAACACAGGACTCAGGCTAAATCCGATGAAAGATTTTTCCGAGGAATTAAATAAGCTTCCCACAAAACCCGGAGTTTATATCATGCGGGATGAGTGCGATGTAATCCTTTATGTCGGAAAAGCGGTCAATCTGCGCAATCGCGTGCGGTCATATTTCAGAAAAAACATCGGGCGCGGTCCAGCCATAGACAATATGGTGGAAAGGATCGATCACTTTGAATTCATAGTGACGGATTCGGAACTTGAGGCCCTTGTTCTTGAGAATAATCTTATCAAGGAACATTCTCCCAAGTACAACACTCTTCTAAAAGACGATAAAACCTATCCCTACATAAAAGTGACCACAGGGGAGGACTATCCCAGGATCCTGTTTTCAAGGACCATGAAAAGGGATCATGCAAGATATTTCGGACCTTACAGCAGCGCCCAGGCAGTAAAGGACACCATTGAGCTTTTAAACAGGATCTATAAATTAAGAACCTGCAACAGAAAGCTTCCCCAGGACATCGGTCTTGAAAGACCCTGTCTAAACTATCACATTGATCAGTGCACCGGCCCCTGTCAGGGATATGTAAGCAGGGATGAATACAGAAAACAGGTCGATGGTGCCCTTGAATTCCTCAGCGGAAATTATAAGCCCATAATAAAAGAACTTGAGGATAAGATGGATCAGGCTTCAGAGGATATGAAATTCGAAGAAGCCGCAAAATACAGAGATCTTGTATCCTCCGTAAAAAGCGTAGCCCAAAAGCAGAAAATAACCGGAAATGCAGGAGATGACAGAGATGTCATCGGAATCTGCAGAGATGACGAAGATGTCGTTATTCAGATCTTCTTTATCCGTGACGGAAGACTGATGGGCAGGGAACATTATCATATGACGGATACGCTTCTCGGATCCGATGCGGAACTGTCCGGTGATTTTATCAAAAGATTCTACTCGGGAACGCCCTTTATCCCCTCTGAGATCATGGTCAGAAACGGCCCTGCTGACCTGGAGCTTATCGAAAACTGGCTTTCCGAAAAGGGAGGACACAGAGTCAGGATAATCATTCCCAAGATCGGAACCAAAGAAAAGCTTCTTGAGATGAGTGAGGAAAATGCAAAGATAATCCTTCACAACGACAAGGAGAAGATAAAGCGTGATGAAGCGAGGACTTTAGGCGCCGTAAAGGAAATAGAAACCATTCTGAAAACTGACGGGCTTGTCAGAATGGAAGCGTTTGATATATCAAATACAAGCGGATTTGAAAACGTGGCTTCCATGGTGGTATTCGAAAACGGAAGACCAAAAAGGAGCGATTACAGAAAGTTTAAGATAAGGTCAGTGGAAGGTCCAAATGACTATGCCTGCATGAAGGAAGCCATCACAAGGCGTTTTACCCACGGACTGGCCGAAAGATCAGAGGTTTCGGATATATCGGAGGCATCAGGTTTTTCACATCTTCCGGACCTTCTTCTCATGGACGGTGGCAGGGGACAGGGAAATATCGCACTTGAAGTGCTTGATACACTGGGACTGAAGATCCCGGTATGCGGAATGGTAAAGGATGACCGCCACAGGACAAGAGGGCTTTATTTTAACAACCAAGAACTGCCGATTGATACAAAATCCGAAGGATTCAAGCTGATAACAAGGATACAGGACGAAGCCCACAGATTCGCCATAGAGTATCACAAGTCGCTGAGAGCAAAGGCACAGACAAAGTCGATACTTGATGATATCCCCGGGATCGGTCCTGCCAGAAAGAAAGCTCTGATGAAAAAATATGTCACCATATCGGATCTTTCAAAGGCAACAAAAGAAGATCTTTCATCACTTCCCGAGATCCCTGCGGATATAGCGGAAAGAATCTGCACATATTTTGAGCGGCTAAGAAGCGAAAACGGGTGATAATCGGGAAAAATCATGATAAAATAATACTTTGATCATTGAACATAAAACAAAAGAATGATTGTGGATAAAGCAGAGGAAAAAATGGAAAAAACAGGATTTGATTCCGCCAAATATCTTGAGCTTCAGTCGGCTCACATAAGAGAAAGGATCTCCAGGTTCGGAAAACTGTATCTGGAGTTTGGAGGCAAACTCTATGATGATTATCACGCATCAAGAGTTCTTCCCGGATTTGCACCCAATAATAAACTGCTGATGCTTGAACAGCTTAAGGATCAGGCAGAGATAGTCATTGTCATAAGCGCTGATGCCATAGAGCAGAATAAGGTAAGAGGCGACCTTGGCATCACATACGATCAGGACGTACTGAGACTTGTGAGAGTGTTCAGGGAACTGGGCTTTCTGGTATCAAGCATAGTCATCACAAAGTATGCCGGTCAGCCGGCCGCCGACAGATTCCGCCAGGTTCTTGATGAGCATGAGCTTAAGAGCTACCTGCATTATGTGATAGACGGCTATCCTTCCAATATTCCCCTTATAGTTTCGGATGAAGGATACGGAAAAAATGATTATGTTGAAACTTCAAGACCTCTTGTTGTGGTAACGGCTCCCGGACCCGGAAGCGGCAAGATGGCCACATGCCTTTCACAGCTTTACCATGAGCACAAAAGAGGCGTGAATGCGGGATATGCCAAGTTTGAAACGTTTCCGATCTGGAATCTTCCCCTGCGTCATCCCGTCAACATCGCCTATGAAGCCGCAACGGCGGATCTTGATGATGTCAATATGATAGATCCCTTCCACCTTGAAGCTTATGGCGAGACTACGGTTAATTACAACAGAGATGTGGAGATCTTCCCGGTTCTGTCGGCTCTTTTTGAAGCCATAAGCGGAGAGTGTCCTTATAAGAGCCCTACCGACATGGGTGTCAATATGGCGGGATATGCCATAACGGATGATGAGGTATGTAAGGAAGCCTCCTGCCAGGAGATCCTCAGAAGATATTATGCCAGCGCCGTTTCCGTCAAAAAAGGAGACGCACCCAAATCGGAACTTTTCAAACAGGAGCTCCTTCTTAAGCAGGCGGGGATAACCGCAGAAGACAGGAAGGTCGCTGTTGCCGCTCTTGAAAGACAGGCAGAGAGCGGAACTCCCGCAGCTGCCATCGAACTTCCCGGAGGGAAGATCGTAACAGGCCGTACCAACCCTCTTCTTGGAGCGGCTGCATCATGTCTTCTCAATACGATAAAAGAACTTGCGGGTATTCCTCATGAAGTAAAGATCATGAGCGAAGATACCCTTATTCCCATACAGAATCTTAAGACTTCATATATGGGTGCAAGAAATCCCAGGCTTCATACCGACGAGATGCTCATTGCATTATCCAGTTCGGCATCAACGAATCCACTTGCAAAGTCCGCGCTGGAAGCTCTTCCCGGACTTCGCGGGGCAGAAGCTCATTCCAGCGTCATCCTTTCAAGGGTGGATGAAAATGTATACAGAAAACTCGGTATCAGACTCACCTGTTCTCCCGAATACGAAAGAGGCAGGGACATGATCTGAAGCCGGGGCGTAACTTTAACCATGTGATCATATAAACGGTAAAAAAAATTGGATAATAATTCTCAAAATCAAAACAGCAAAAGAACCGGAGGCGGAAGAAACAATTCCTGGATGATGATACTTGTGATCCTATGCACGGTAGTGGTCATCTTCCTTTTTTACAATATGCTCTTCGGTTCCAACAAAGCCACACAGACCAAAGCCTACACCGAGTTTTTAAACGATCTTGAATCCGATAAGGTTGAATCGGTTGAACTCGATGCGGAAAATGCGGAACTTACGGTAACACTTAAAATGTCTGCGGTGCTTAAAGACAGTGAAGCCGAAAACGCACATGCCGATGACAGCAAGCTTGAGCAGTACGCCTTCTATGTACAGCTTCAGAATGACAGGATATATACCACAAAATTCATGGATTCCATGGATAACCTGACTGAAAGACTTGAAGAACACGGCGTTGTTGGACAGAGAGTTGTAAGCTCATCCTCCGGCATCCTTACGGAGATCTTCGTTGGAGTCATACTTCCGGTCCTTCTTCTATGGATCCTTGCATCCTTCCTGATGAGAAGGATGGGCGGAGGCGGAGGCCCTTTTAATGTGGGTAAGAGCAATGCCAAGGTTTATGTCCAGAAAGAGACCGGCGTGACATTCAAGGATGTTGCAGGTGAGGATGAAGCAAAGGAATCCCTGGTGGAGGTCGTGGATTTCCTTCACAATCCCGGAAAGTATTCCGGCATAGGAGCAAGGCTTCCCAAGGGAGCTCTTCTTGTAGGCCCTCCCGGAACGGGAAAGACTCTTCTTGCCAAGGCGGTTGCCGGAGAGGCGCATGTTCCTTTCTTCTCACTTACAGGTTCTGACTTTATCGAACTGTACGTTGGTGTGGGTGCATCCAGAGTAAGAGATCTGTTCAAGGAAGCTACGAAAAACGCACCCTGCATAGTCTTCATAGATGAGATTGATGCCATAGGACGCAGCAGGGATTCAAAATACGGCGGAGGAAACGAGGAAAGAGAACAGACATTGAACCAGCTTCTTTCCGAGATGGACGGATTTGATTCATCAAAGGGTATCCTCATCCTCGGTGCTACCAACAGACCTGAGATACTTGATAAAGCGCTTTTAAGACCTGGACGTTTTGACAGACGAATCATCGTTGACAAGCCGGATCTTAAGGGAAGAGTCGAGATCCTCAAGGTTCATTCAAAGGATGTTAAGATGGACGAGAGCGTCGACCTTGATGCCATCGCCCTTGCTACAAGCGGTGCCGTAGGTTCCGATCTTGCAAATATGATCAATGAGGCGGCGATAAATGCGGTTAAGGAAGGCAGGGAGTATGTCTGCCAGAAGGACCTCTTTAACGCTGTGGAACAGGTTCTTGTGGGTAAGGAAAAGAAAGACCGTATAATGAGCGCAGAGGAAAGAAAGATAGTTTCCTATCACGAAGTGGGACATGCTCTCATCACCGCGCTTCAGAAAAACTCTGAACCCGTTCAGAAGATCACAATAGTTCCCAGGACCATGGGAGCTCTCGGTTATGTAATGCAGGTTCCCGAGGAGGAAAAATATCTCAACTCCAAGGAAGAACTTGAGAATATGGTGGTATCCCTCCTTGGCGGAAGAGCGGCAGAGGAGATCGTCTTCGGAAATGTAACAACGGGAGCTGCCAACGATATCGAGAAAGCAACTTCCATTGTAAGAAACATGATCACCAGGTTCGGAATGAGCGCAAGGTTCGGACTTGCGGGATTTGCAACCATAGAGAGCCAGTATCTTGAGGGCAGGACAGCCATGAACTGCTCAGACAAGACCGCGGCTGCAATAGACGACGAGATCGTGAACATGCTCAAGACCGCATATGACAAGGCAAAGGAGCTCCTTTCGGAAAACAGGGAGATCATGGACAAGCTTGCAGATTACCTGATCGAAAAGGAAACCATAACCGGCAAGGAATTCATGGAGATCTTCAGAAGGGAGAAGGGAATACCTGAGCCCGAAGAAGAAAAGAAAGAGACCGGTGAAGCGGCAGAGTCCGTTACCGCAGGTTCGGATGATACAGCGGATCAGCTGACAGAAAAGACGGAAGATCCGGCAGAAGATCAGGCAGAAAATCAGTCGGAAGCTCAGACAGAACTTCCCGAACAGGAGGCTTCTTCCGGGACACGCGAAGCTGAAGCCGCCCATGACGGTGATGCTGTTTCTGAAGCTGGAAGTAAAAGCGATGCCGTAACCGGAGGAGAAGATAACCCTGTATCCGGTGGGGAACCCGTGGGTGTTTTTTCGAATCATAAATTATGATCAGAAGGTCCGGAAAAAAAAGAAATTCCTTATTCAAGGGCAGAGTTTTTACTCTGCCTCTTGTGATTATTATGTTGCTGTCATTTCCCTTAAGAACCTATTCAATGGAAATGAATCTGACGGAAGATGAAGAAGATATAGGTACAGCGGGCATAGCCAACTGGCCAAAGGCGCCGGAGATATCTGCTGAGTGTGCGGTTCTTATGGAGGAATCCACAGGGGCAGTCCTTTATTCAAAAAATCCCCACAGAAAAGCATATCCCGCCGCAATTACCGCCATAATGACAAGCATGCTTGCCGTTGAGATGTGCGATCTTGACAATGAAGTTGTTTTTTCCCATGATGCGGTTTTTGATGTTCCGCCCGGAGTTGTTAATATCGGTATCGATGCAGGGGAGGTCCTCAGTGTTGCGGAATGTCTGCAGGCGATCCTGGTAAGAGGTGCATGTGAGTGCGGATTTGCACTTTCGGAATATGCCGGAGGTTCAAGGGAAGCATTTGTAGCACAGATGAACACAAGAGCCGCCGAATGCGGGTGCCTGGATACTTCCTTTTCGAATCCTGTCGGGATCCATTCGGATGATCATTACAGCACGGCTTACGATCTTGCCCTCATAGGCAGGGATTTTTTTGATAACGAACTTCTGTGTAAATACTCCCTTCAAAAGTCGATACATTTTTATCCCACGGAAAATCAGAAGGACGAGATAATAGTCCGCAATCCCCTTAAGATGACTGAGGGTTCTTCCTATTCTTACGAAGGGCTCATCGGAGCCAAGGGAGGATATACTGATGAAGCCGGGTACTGTCTTATAGCGGGAGCCCAGAGAGGGGATATGAAGCTTATAGCCGTTATCTTAAATGACGGCGATGATGAGCGCTATGAGGATGTTATCTCTCTTTTTGACTACGGTTTTTCAGACTTCAAGATAATCAATGCCTCCGAGTATGAAAAGTCGTATGACATAGGCGCAAATGTCGGTTCCTATGCGGCTACGGACATCATGGGCGATTCAAGGCCCATGCTCTCACTGGATAAGACTGACCGCATAGTTCTGCCTCTTACACTTGATTTTGATGAGCTGGAAAGTTCCATAACATATGAGAACAACAGTGAAAATGAGGCGGCGAGGATAGTTTATGACTATGAGGGACAGTATCTGGGGAAGTGTTCCATACTGTTCGGCGAGCAAGGGGCTCTTTATGATTTCGGCGCAAGGGAAGAGGAAGAAAAGCCGGAGGAACCGGTTAATCCCGGCAAGACCTTTGTCTTCATCAACATACGCATGGTCGCTTTAATAAGCGCCGGGATAGTTGCTGCGATCTTCTCGGGATACGGAATCATCAGATCCATAAGAAAATACAGAAAAGCTCATCCTAACTGGAGAAAACAGTACCGCAGACAGAGACGCAGGCCTGTTTTCCCTGAGCTTGTGAATAGGGACAAAAGGAAAAAGAGAAAAAAATGAGACTTAAGAATGTACCCGGATGCAGGGAGAGGATAGCAGAAAGCGAATATGTCTTTCCCGAAGAGGAACTTGAATCGAAGAAGGGCAGCTGGGCCTCGGAATTTAAAACTGACGGCGAGATCCATCTTGAGATAGGAATGGGGAAGGGGAGATTTGTCTGCGATATGGCAAGGCTCCACCCTGACATTAATTACATAGGCATTGAAAAATACTCTGCCGTGCTCCTTAGGGCGGTTCAGAAGATGGAAGCCTGCCCCTTTGAAAACCTCAGATTCATGAGGATGGATGCGGAGAATATAGACAAGATCTTTGCTCCCGGCGAAGTCGGGAGGATCTATCTTAATTTTTCCGATCCCTGGCCCAAGGACAGACATGCAAAAAGAAGACTAATGTCTCGCGAATTCCTTGCAAGATATGATAGAATAATTAAAGACGGCGCGAGAATTGAGTTCAAGACGGATAACAGGGATCTTTTTGACTGGGCAGTTGAGGAACTTAATTTCACCGCCTGGAAAGCGGATCTTATAACTTATGACCTTCATGCAGACGCTGACCTTATGAAGGATAATGTGATGACCGAATATGAAGAGAAATTCTCAAGTATCGGTAATCCAATCTGTAAATATGTGATCAGCAGAAAGTAAGTGATGCCCGAGAGGCATAGAAAGGAGTTGATATGTCACAGATTGTTACAACCGGGAATTTTGAGGAAGTTGTACTTAAATCCGATATTCCCGTACTGGTAGATTTTTATGCGGACTGGTGCGGTCCCTGCAAGATGATGTCTCCTGTACTTGACGGACTTTCAGGAAAACTTGAAGGAACCGTGAAGATCGTAAAATGCAATGTTGATGACAACGGAGCCTTAGCGGAAAAATACGGAGTCATGAGCATTCCCAACTTTATAGTATTCAAGGGAGGAGAAGCTGTGGCAAATAAGGTCGGAGCATCCTCACCCGCGGATTTTGAGAACTGGATCAGGGAGAACATCTGATGGCAAGCGTAAAGCTCACAAAAGTCATAGAAAGAATGAATCTCACAAATCTGACGCCGGAAGTATCCGTTGAGAGGATCAGGATCACACAGCCTGATATCAACAGGCCTGCGCTTCAGATCGCGGGATATTTTGAATATTTCGATCCCGCCCGTATACAGGTCATCGGATATGTAGAGTATTCCTATATGGAGAATGCTCTTGATGATGAGCAGAAGTATGAGGCTTATGATAAATTCCTCGAGCACCCCATGCCGGCCATAATATTCTGCAGAGGGCTAAGACCCAACGAGATATTCATGGATGTTGCGAAAAAATACGGCATTCCGGTTCTTTTGACCAATGAAGCAACATCCGGATTCACCGCGGAACTTATCAGATGGCTTAATGAACAGCTTGCGCCCATGATATCAGTCCACGGTGTTTTGGTGGACTGTTACGGTGAAGGAGTTCTGATAACGGGCGAGAGCGGTATCGGTAAATCCGAGGCTGCACTTGAGCTGATAAAACGTGGACACAGACTTGTAACCGATGATGCCGTGGAACTCAGAAAACTTTCCGATACACTTCTTGTGGGAAGCGCTCCGGATATAACGAAGCATTTCATAGAACTGAGAGGTATCGGAATAGTGGATGTAAAGGCACTTTTCGGTGCGTCCAGCGTCAAGGATTCACAGCAGGTCGACCTTGTCATCAGGCTTGAAGACTGGAACAAGGATAAGGATTATGACAGGCTCGGTCTTGAAGAAGAGTCCACTGAATATCTGGGAGTAAAGGTTGTGTGCCACAACATCCCGGTCAGACCGGGAAGGAACCTTGCCGTTATCTGCGAAACCGCAGCGGTCAACTACCGTCAGAAGCAGATGGGATACAACGCGGCACAGGAGCTTTACAAGAGAGTTCAGGATTCACTTGCAAGGAAGCATGCAGACGAAGAAGAGGATGGTGATTCATAATGAAGTATGTATTTGGCGTTGATATAGGCGGAACCACGGTTAAGATGGGTCTTTTCACTGATACCATGGAACTTGTGGAAAAGTGGGAGATACCTACGGATAAGACGGATGGCGGGAAAAACATAATCCCCGATGTGTGCGGTTCCATCAAGAGCAAAATGGAAGAAAAAAATATCTCTTCTTCGGATGTGACAGGAGTCGGAGTCGGCGCTCCCGGAGCTGTGGATGATAAAGGCATGATGCCCGGCGGAGCCGTTAATCTGGGCTGGGGTCCCCTTAATCTCAAGGAACTTATGGAAAAGGAACTGCCCGGCATAAAGATAGTGGCAGCCAATGATGCAAATGTTGCAGCCTTCGGCGAAATGTATGCAGGCGGTGGCAAGGGATATGCAAACGTTGTGGCCGTAACCCTTGGAACGGGAGTAGGCGGCGGAATAATCCTTGGGGGAAAACTTCTTGCGGGATCTACAGGAGCTGCCGGAGAGATAGGGCATATGAAGGTGGACGATGAGGAAACCGAAAAATGCAATTGCGGACATACAGGATGTCTCGAACAGTATGCATCTGCTACCGGAATAACAAGACTTGCAAAAAGAAGACTTGCGGAGGATGATAAACCGTCGTCTTTAAGAAATGTGGAGACCATAGATGCCAAGGCTGTATTTGATGCTGTAAAGGAAGGCGATGAGGTTGCCGAAGAGGTTGCAAAAAAATTCGGAAAATATCTGGGAAAGGGACTTGCAAATATCGCAGATGTTGTCAATCCGGAAATTTTCGTTATAGGAGGCGGAGTCTCCAAGGCGGGTGAGATGCTTCTCGGATTTGTGGAGCCTGAGTTTAAGGCCACCGCGTTCCCTCCCTGCAAGGGCGCAAAATTTGCTCTGGCAAAGCTCGGAAACGATGCCGGTATCTATGGCTGTGCGGGAATGGTTTTGTCATAGATCATATACCAAATGAGGATTTGGAGGATAACTGGCCATGACCGGGCTGGAAATATTTACTTATCTGATCGAACAGAATATTGAGGAACAGTATATACATCCGGATCAGCCGATGTCTGATTACACGTCATTTCATGCGGGGGGATGCGCCCTTTGCATGGTGGAAGTTCACAATCTGGATGAACTCAGGAGGGTTCTCAAGGTCGTAAGGAGGGAGTATCTTCCCTACATAATTCTCGGAAACGGAACCAATATCCTTGTGGAAGATAAAGGCTACACCGGTGTCGCCATTATGCTCAAGGGTGATTTTGAAAAGATAGAATTTTCGGGAAATGAGGCTGTCTGCGGAGGAGGAGCATCCATCGCCAAAACCGCAAGAATGGCAGCGGAATATTCCCTCAGCGGAATGGAATTTGCATGCGGTATTCCGGGAACTGTAGGCGGCGCCATCAAGATGAACGCCGGATGTTTCGGATCCGAGGTCAGTAAGATAGTAAAAAAGGTCAGGGCACTTACTACCGCCGGAGAGGAATTGACCTTAAGGCCCTATGAACTTAATTTTAAATACCGCAGCAGTCTGTTTTTTGAAAAAAAATATACCGTCCTGGAAGCTGTATTTGGTCTTGAACCAGGAGATTCCGAAGAGATCAGCGCTAAGATACAGGAATTTTCAAGAACCCGCCACGAAAAACAGCCTCTTGAATTTCCCAATGCGGGAAGCATTTTCAGAAATCCCAAAGGCGACAGTGCCGGAAGGCTTATAGAAGCTGCAGGTCTTTCCGGATTTGGAGTAGGCGGTGCACAGGTTTCTCCGAAGCATTGCGGATTTATCATCAATAAGGGAAATGCAACGGCGTCGGATATCACGACACTTATAGGCCATATCAAGAGAACCGTGTACAAAGCCAGCGGTATCATGCTTGAAACGGAACTGATAGTTTTGGGACAACCCAAGAGATTCAGATAAGGATACTTTTATGCGGATCGTTATAATAACCGGAATGAGCGGAAGCGGTAAAAGAACCGGCATGAAGATGCTGGAGGATATGGGCTTTTACTGCATAGACAACATGCCTGCAGGCCTTGTGGACCAGTTTGTCGAACTCCTTGCCCAGCCGGGTAATGAATACAATAAGGTGGCACTGGGGATCGATATAAGGACAGCGGGATCGGTCAAGAATTTCACCCAGGTGATAAAAAGCCTCCGGTCAAACGGTCATGAGACGGAAGTGCTTTTCCTTGAAGCATCGGACAAGACTCTGATTCGCAGATATAAGGAAACAAGAAGGATACACCCTCTTGCAGGTGACGGAACATTGGAGGAGGGTATCAAAAAAGAACGTAAAGAGCTTGAACCCATAAGGAAACAGGCAAGCTATGTCATAGATACATCAAATCTTCTTACAAGGGAATTCAAGGCGGAACTTGATTCCATCTTCCGCAAAAATGAAAAGTACAGCAATCTTAATGTAAATATCATTTCTTTCGGGTTTAAATACGGGATCCCTACCGACGCAGACCTTGTTTTTGACGTAAGATTTCTTCCCAATCCTTTCTACATAGAGGAACTCAAGACTAAGACCGGACTTGATAAGGAAGTGCGGGATTATGTGTGTCAGTTTGAGGAGACCGGACAGTTTCTGGATAAACTGGAGGATATGCTTGAGTTCCTTATGCCCAACTATGTCAAGGAGGGCAAGTACAATCTTGTTGTAGCCATAGGCTGTACGGGCGGAAAGCACAGGTCCGTAACTCTTGCAAATGCCCTGTATGAGAGGATGAAGGCAAGAGAGGATATCGGTTTTAAACTGACTCACAGGGATGTAAAAGAGCAGCTTTGATGCCGGAGGTTCCGAAATACCAAAAAGGGAGAAAGATATGTCCTTTTCTTCTGACGTAAAGGAAGAGCTTTCGGAAGTGATCCCCAAAGCCAGGCACTGCAGACTGGCTGAATTGTCCGCAATAATGCATTTTGCGGGTAATATCGGGGCTGATTCAGAGGGAAATGTCTGTATAGGCTTTAAGGGCCTCGGATCATCTCTTATAAAAAAGGGCTTTACTTTACTTGAAATAACATTTAATATAGGGAAGTCGCCGAAGCAGTCCGATGAGAGTTTTATTTCTTTTGCCGGGTGCATGGGTGACTTAGGCGGAGCGGTTGACGAAGTTCTTCTCAAAAATGCATGCTGCAGAAGAGCTTTTTTAAGAGGAGCGTTTCTTTCCGCCGGATCCGTAAGCGATCCCGGCAAAGGATATCACCTTGAATTCGTATGTGACAACAGCGACAAGGCCGACCAGATAGTCAGGATCTGCGCTGATTTTGAGATCATTGCACGGAAGACCGTCCGAAGGGATGAGACGGTGGTTTATATCAAGGAAGGTGAGATGATAGGCGAACTGCTGAATGTCATGGGAGCCGCATCTTCCTACATGGAATTCGAAAACCGCCGGATCTACAGGGATGTCAGTAATACGGTAAACCGCCGGGTGAATTGTGAGACATCCAATATCAGAAAGACTGTAACGGCAGCGGCCAGACAGCTTGAGGATATCAGATATCTTAAAGACTGCGGAATGCTTGAGAGGCTGCCGGATCCTTTAAGGGAGGCGGCATACGGAAGGCTTGAATATCCGGATGCAACGCTTTTGGAATTGGGAGCTTTGATGGATCCTCCGGTGGGAAAATCGGGGATCAATCACAGGCTGGCCCGTCTCAGTGAACTGGCACGGGAGAAAAGAGAGTCCGGATCATAAAGATCAGGCACACGGATCAGCAGATAACGGCTCGGGGCGCCGTTTATGGGATAGGGGAAAATCTAAAAATAGGCTTTGCTCTTTGGGGGAAGACAGGCCGGAGGAGAGGATTTTATGATCACCAGAACCGTAAACGTAAAAATGTCCAAGAATCTTTCCGCATCACCTGCAGCGCTTTTGGTACAGAAAGCCAGCAAGTATGACAGCATCATCTACATCGAGTCCGGAGAGAGAAAGGTAAATGCCAAGTCCATTATGGGAATGATGAGCATAACCATCGATGAAGGCGATGAGCTTATGATCAAATGTGATGGCAGTGATGAAAATGATGCCATGAGTGCAATGGAAGGATTTCTTACAGGTGCTATGGCATAATAAAGCGAAAACAGATAAAGACAAAGATCGAAAAAGGCAATAATGAAAGGCAGCGGAAAAAAATCCGCTGCCTTTTTTTTCTGTTTCGCTTTTGCTACGTTTTATCTGTTAAGATGACTTCCGGATATGATAGATCTGTATCAGAATGCGAAAAACAGTTAAATGCAGATTGAATAAACGGGAGGAATCATATAATGCCAAGAACTGTTGAAGATTATAAGAAGAAAGAAAAAAATATCTCAGAGTATCAGCATGATTATTTTACCAAAACCGGAGAGTCCCTGCTCAAGCTTGCAGGTAAGCTTGAGGCTGATGATGCTGCGGAAGCGAGAAAATACGCAGAGGTACTTAAGGATTTTTTTGATAAAAAAGATGATGAATATATAAAGCAGAATCTTGAGATCCTGGACGGCCTTAAGGGCTTTTTGTCTAAAAAAGGAAAGGACGGAAAGACTTACTATGATGCTCTTGTTCCGGAAGTTATGGCCCTTCCGTCTTCCAGCGAAAAGGTAAAAAATGACGCTAAAGAGGCTGAGAGGGAACTTGATAAATACTTCCTCTTTATCAGCGATGCCGTGGGAATAGAGGGACATCCCGATGACGTGAAAACAGAGATCCCCACCGTGATGATAGGTGGAAAGATTTATACAAGGGCCGAATTTAAGGCTAAGATGTATGGAAACGGCTGGGACCCTGAGAAGGACTCAATTCTCCTGGATGCCATATTTGAAGGCTGGGGAGCCGGCATTTTCCATCATTCCAACCTGGAGGATCAGGAATTCATAGACAGTCATGCACAGTCGATAGAAAAAGCCGGGAGTATCATGCAGAGGCTTGTTGATGTTCCCATTACTCCCGATAAAAAAGCGGCCTACAAGCACAGTATAGTGTCCGAAGTAAAAACGGACTGTGGCATAGACGGATATAGTGACCAGTGGAGCACCATCAGTGAGGCTTTAGAAAAGATCAAAGATGAGGTTTTACGTGAAAATAATGAAGACGAAAAAGCCGGATTTTTAAAGGATGTCCGCGAACTCGGTTATACATCGGAATCTGATATAGAGCTTTTAAGCCAGCTGTTTGACTGCAGGTTTAACGGTGACGGTAAATTAAATGAGTCAATAGGTGACGAACTTAGCCGTTTTCGCAAAAATGAAGGTACATATGAGGACAAGGGAAAGGCAGAACGCCTGAAACTTCTCATTGCCGGTCTGGATGAAAAGATCGGACATCAGGTCAGGTCTCTCGATGGCGGTGTTGAGGGCTTGAGCGATGAACAGAGAAAGTTTCTTGACCGGTACAGGACGAGAATTGAAAACATAGAATTACGTATTCAGGGCGCGGAGCGGGCGAAAGAGGCTCTTGCTCACGGCTGGGCAGGCCCTGAAGATGTGTATGAGGATCTGTTTACTCTCGAGGCCGTTACCGGTGAAGACCAGTTGTTTTATACTCACATGAAAGATATCCTTGCCGGCAGAAGCGCATTGGGAGATAAGGCGCAGCTTAAACCCGATGGACAGCTCATCTATCTCCAGTCCTATGAGGCATTAAAAAAAGCAGGAGAGCTGCTTAAGGACATTCAGCTGCCTGACCGGATTTATGATGTGCTGATCGACAAGGCCTTAAAGGGAGTGGAGAAGGCGCTTGAGATCCTTGAGCCTGAAGCTGCAAGAGAACGTGAGACGACTCTTCCAATGATAGAATATCTCAGATCATTAAGCGAAGAGAATAAAAATGACATTAAGGCTCTTCATGATGAGATGGGAAAGATCAAGGAAAAGGATCTTCCCCCTCGCGGAAAGGCTATCTGGAATGCCCTTGAAATGATGGCAGAGAAGCCGGAAAATATAAGCGGAGTCTTTGAGGGCATATTCGAAGGAATGAAGACCGAACTTGAAACCAATCTGGCAGCATTTGTCGGGGCTCTCGGAAAAAATCATGTTCTTTACGAAAAAGCCATAAAGGTTCTTGGCATCTTCGATCCCGATCATGTTGAAGAAGCCAAAAACAGGGCGGCTGAGGTAACAAGACAAAAAGAAGAGGCTTTAGCGGCTGATATTGCAAATGCACAGCGTGAGATGGAAGAGCGCTATAATGCATTTGTTGATGAACGAGGGAAGTTCCTTGACTTAAGGACCAATATGCAGGAACTTGATCATGCATATTTCGGACACGGTAATTCTACCGAGTATACAAATATGATGAGAGCCCTCGATGACTGTGTAAATGCAAAAAATGACAGTGAACTCAGTGCTGCAAAAGAAATCCTTGCCGGCAGGTCAAAGGATTATCTTGATCATACAGGACTTGGAAAAGCATCAAAATTACACGGAAAGTCAGAAACAAGAAGACTATGTGCTTTTTACATGTTGTCTCTTACAGATGAACATCTTTATGACCAGTATGCATTTGAGGCCAATGATTACCGTGCAAATGAGGATCAGATAAGTCTGAACAGACTTAGAAATCTTGAAGGAGTCGGAAAGCCTTCTGCTGCCGTGGCTGCTGCAATGAATAACGGACTTGTAGTTGCAGACAATCTGCCCAAGGTGCATAATAACGTACCTGCTGCAGGAAATAACCAGCAGAACAGAGTTGGAATAAACGATCTGATCCGTGAGGAAAATTCCGTGAACAATGCAGCCGGTCCCCGTCATGCCAATACCATAAATAATGCAGCCCGGCCACGTGACCGCAGAACTCTTAATCAGAACAATAATGTAAATGCCCAGAACAATGCTCAGAATAATGCCCGGAATAACAACCTTCAGGGTAATAATGTCCCACGCGGCGGTCGTAAAACAAAATAACTTGCTTTTACCCTGCTTTTGACGGAAAATAGTCCTATGAAGAAAATGCTTTTTATCTACAATCCAAAAGCAGGGAGAGGAAGGGTACGAGCAGAGCTTGCGGATATCCTGGATATTTTTGCCGCGGGCGGATATGAGATAACGATAGCCCCCACCAGAAGGACAGGAGATGCTGAAAGGCTCGCTGCCGAAAGAGAGCAGGATTACGATATCATAGTATGCTGCGGCGGAGACGGAACCCTGGACGAAACCGTCAAGGGTATGATGAAAAATGAAAGCCGTTCTCCCTTAGGGTACATACCGGCGGGATCTACCAACGATTTTGCCAGTTCCCTTGCGCTTCCCCGTGATATGGTCAAGTCTGCGGAGATCATCGTTAAAGGCAAAAACAGGGCTGTCGATGTAGGTCTGTTTAACAAGGAAGCCTTTGTTTATGTTGCGGCATTCGGTGCTTTTACGGAGGTCAGTTATTCCACGGACCAGGATATGAAGAATGCGTTGGGACATTCGGCATATCTGATCGAAGGCGTAAAGAGCATGGGTAAGATCAGACCCTACCATATGAGAATAGAATATGACGGAAGTGTCATAGAGGATAATTTTATTTTTGGCATGATCACCAACTCCATAAGTGTCGGGGGCATCAAGGGCATTACCGGAGAAAATGTGGATCTCGGAGACGGAATATTTGAAGTCACTCTTATCACGGAGATAAAAAACGGCATCGAGCCTTTGCAGCTCTTAGGTGCCATAGCAAGCGGCAATACCGAAGCATCCGAGAATATCATAACATTCAGATCCGGACATATAAGTATTACAGGAGAAGAGACCGCATGGACTCTTGACGGTGAGGACGGTGGTGTTCATGAAAAGGTTGAGATAATCAACAACAAAAGAGCAATAGATATAAGAGTCGCAAAATAATAAAAGCCCCATAAAAGGGAGGATGCCGGGTATCAGCTGATACCCGGCATTATTATGAAAAAGATTATTAAACAAGTGAACATTTTGTTATTCTGTAAGATTATAATATTTGAAAATAGTGTATAAACAGTGTTTTCCGGTTTAACAATCGGAAAATAATCTGTTAACAAAATATGAACGGGTCGTTGTTTCACTTTTGTTACACTTGCCCGTATATAATTATGGCATGATCTGAATAATACATTGATCCGGAGCTTTTACCGGTACCGATTCAAAGGAGATGAAGATATGAAAAAAACAAAAATAGACGTTACGAATTTTACTTCTTTTGCAGCAGCCACATCAAATTTCTATGCTATGCTTTACGGAACTCCCGCAGCGGAGATCGCACACCAGATAGCCATAAAGGTAAAAAACTGCACCAGGATATTATCCGACAAACCCGTAGATGAAGAGGGAGTGTTGTGTGAGGAATCGGATGAACATCCCGGAAAATATGAATTAAGCACTCCTAAATCCGCATTCGTTCCGGAGGATTTTTTAAGAGCCAATAATATTGATAAATTTATCAACGAATCCCTTGATGTCCTGAAAACCGGAATCGAGCAGGGACTGTATCCTGAAGGAACAGTACAGCGTGCCATGGTGGAGTATATGATACATGGCCTTGAGGGAATACAGACCAGAGATCTCGCCATCACCGATGCAGCATCCATCCTTATGAAGAAGTATCCCGGTGTCGGAATTGAAGGAAAGTGGGCAAATTTTGCTTTCACTCCCAAGATCGTTGATTCTGTGGAAGTAAATGGGCAAAAGCAGTTACAATTTCCCGAAGATTTTCCTGAGGATGATTTTGAAGGTAATACCTTTTTTATTCCCAGGGCTGACCAGGAGCATGCTGTTTATACCAAAGAAGAGCTGCAGGAATCTGCCGACAGGGTGAACTTTGTGAATTATACCCAGGCAGGAATGGATTATAAAAATTCCCTGATAGCTATTGAAAACCTCTTGACGATGGATGAGGTGGATCCTGAAAGGAAAGAGGCTCTCAGAAATAAGATCTTAGAGAGACTGGACCAGACTGAAGCTCAGATGCGCAAGGCCATGGAAGCCAGTGCGGATGACCCTGTCACATTGAGGATGTTCAATAATCTTAAAGAGCAGTTTACGGATACCATAAAGGGAGGCACCCGCAGAAGTCTTGAGGGAAATATCGAGGCGTTCAATATTTACAGGAGCTATCTTAGAGCAGGCTTTCCGCCTGAAGGTATAGAGGAGTACAACGTTCTTCGCGGCATTGCGACTACTTTGGATAATATAAGCCCGATCATCGAAAAAGCATGTACAAATACCCGTTCATTCATTGAGAAGAAGAATGAATTGAAGGAAGCTGTATATAATCTCCCTCCCGAAGGCGCAGATGAAAATGCAAGAAAACAGTGGGCTGAAAATGTTGCCGACAAGATCGACAAATATTACGCTGAATATGAAAAAATAGCAGGCAAGTTAAAATTTGTTGAAAAAAAGTTTCCGGAGGTCGACCAGAACATGGCCGATAAAGCTGAACTTGACCGACTCAACAGAAAGCGTGAACAGGACATAAAAGATTGGGAAAACGAAAAAGAAAGGTTACAGAAAGCATATAGCAAGGACGGAGAATACGGAAAGCAAATAGTTCGGCTAAAGGAACTTTGCAAAAAGCAGGTCTTTGAATTCGGAAAATATTCCCTGAACGCAAGAAGAGAAGCACTCTCAAACTCCATTCAGGATATGATAGATGTCATGTCCACAATGGGCACCGAACTCACCGCTCTTAAGGATAAGGATCCGAACATTTCCGATAATCTTAAAACTGAAATAGATAAGGTGATCGCAGCATCGGATCCAAAGAGTAAGACCACTCCGAATAATTATCTGAAAGCTCTGAAGGATTTGAAGACCGAAGCCGATAAAGCGGGTAATGCGGCTTTAAGTGAATGGGCGGATAACAGTATCAACTATTACGGAAACCATATGAAGGGCGCCGAAAAGAGAGGCATACTAAATGACGAGCCTTTAGCAGCCCAGCGCGGTGCCGTACATTGTCCGGACGGAAGCAAGATCGATACTGCCTTGAAGAAATTCGACACACAAAGATCATTTATCTTCGGCGGATGGGGTAAAGAGCACGGAAAAGAAACCGAAGAACATAAAGAGCTTCGTGAAGCAGCAGAGGCACTTCAAAGGGGAAAGCAGGAACTTAACGCTATAAAGGATAAGTCATCTGAACAGTGGACACAGAAAGCAACGGAAGTCATGCAGCTCACCGAAAGCGTCAAGACTCTTTCCGGTACATATGTGGAGAAAAAGGGAGACTCTGCGCTGTCATTTGCAGGAAGGGACAGACTTAAGGGAGCCAAGGATCTGGCAAATGAAGCTGAATACTATCGTATCAGTCTGAAAAAGCAGATCGAGGCCAACAAAAAATTTGATGGCATCATGAATGCAACATACACATATAAACCGGTTGCTGCGGCAAAGGAAGCAAACAATGTGAATGCTGCAAATAACGGAAATGCGAAAAAAAGTGATTTTAACTCCGTAAAGAAAAGCTTTGAAGACCTCAAAAAGGAAGTGGATGCGGATATGAAGCAGAAAAAACCTGCTCATGAAAGAAAGTCTGTTTCTAAAAATGCTGAAGTCAAGCAGGCAGATAAGGGTAGAGTTTCGGTAAAGTAACCGGGTAAAAACCGCTTCGGGAAAAATGATGAAAACCCCTTTTGTCGGACAAGATCTGACGAAAGGGGTTTTGCTTTAAATGTGTATGCGTTTACTTACCGGTAAATTTATCTGTCCGGAAGCTTTTCGGGTTCGGGGTAATCCGTTCCGAAGGTTTCGACGGTTACGGTTTTCATTATCTGGGGCTTTAAAGGCCTGTCGTTATAATCGGTCTCGGTCTCTGCGATCTTGTTTACCACTTCCATTCCTTCGATGACTTTTCCGAAGGCGGCATAGTCACCGTCAAGGTGGGGTGAGTCCTTATGCATGAGGAAGAACTGGCTTCCTGCGGAATCCGGGAACATGGAACGTGCCATTGAGAGAACGCCGGCCGTATGTTTAAGATCATTGTTAAAACCGT
>ODAI014228217.1_pt1 | contig 23061 bp, 4 predicted proteins | sample 1539321 | NCBI WGS metagenome assembly ODAI01 (sample SAMN02144231, study PRJEB22623) | gut metagenome | biome: sheep rumen | host: Ovis aries | place: New Zealand | reverse complement strand
TACCCTTGACGCTAAGCAACAAGAACTTGAAAGCATTCGTGGCGAATTGCAGACGAAGACCGCTGCCCTTGACGCTAAGCAACAAGAACTTGAAAGCATTCGTGGTGAACTGCAGACGAAGACCGCTGCCCTTGACGCTAAGCAACAAGAACTTGAAAGCGTTCGTGGCGAATTGCAGACGAAGACCGCTACCCTTGACGCTAAGCAACAAGAACTTGAAAGCATTCGTGGCGAATTGCAGACGAAGAATACTGACCTTGAGTCAGTCAAAAATATTTTCAATGCCTACGAGCCTGTATTAGCCGCTCTGAAAAATTGCCCACTGTTTTCCGAATACGTCAACGAACACGATTTGACGAAGGGCGACAGTAAATCACTTTTCCGCTTGGCACGAACAATGGGTGAAACTTCTGACTTCGCAAGTGAGATACATTCAATAGCGGTCGAAGCAAAGAAAAACAGCAAAGAACCGTTGACTGCCGCAGAAGGCACGGTCTACAAAGCGATTAGTCGTTGCTATGCGAAAATATGGAATATCGATTTTGACATTTTCATATGTCCCGGCGAACAGTCTACCGATAAGCCATACACAACTACGAATTTCAATCGAAGTGATATGATAAATCTGCTGGACCCGCGTGATAAAGTTAGCAAATACGCGCAAGAAGTTTACGTGCCGCTACTCCGAACAAAGAATCGTGGCTTAATCTCACAAGCACGAGTAAAAGCTGGCAACGACATGAAGTAAAAAGTTTCTTCAAATCCGGTCATTTGGTCGGAATCAAACTGTATAGAAAAAACACCTTTCAAGCAAAATAGACTTGAGAGGTGTTTTTCAATTTACAGGAAGAAGGCTTCTGCTCTTTGTTAGAGTCCATTTTTCTTACAAATCTCGGTAAATTTTTCAATGGTCGTTTTGTAATCCTTAAGGTATTCTCCCATGCTGTCAAGAAATTCCCCTTTTCTTATGTACCCAATAAAAGTTTCTGCTAACCTGTACGGCATTTCTTTTCTGCCGATTTTAATTGATTTAGGTTTCTCCGGCGGCTTAACTTCTACTGGTTCAGGCATCAATTCGGGAAATGTTGATTTTAAAATTTGTCCTATTGATAGCATTGAACCAACGGAAGAATCACCGTCGCCAAAAACTTCTTTCTTTCTTTTAACTCTACGCTTTCTTACTGGTTCTGTATTCGCTTTATGTTCGACTTGCCAATCTTTTTCAATCGCCTCACGCAAAAATCCTAACTTATTTGCAATCGGTCTTCTATTCCGAGCTAACAGCGATTGCGCACGATTAATTCTTGAAAAACAATCGGTTACGTCTTGACACTTCGCAAAAATAGCTCGCGCGTCCTTATCTGCAAAACCTAATGAACAAAGTGCCCGTATCGCATCATTGCTACTACTTAATTTGTAGTTATTCCTGTCGTCTTTTGGCACATTATATGTGTCCACAGTAAATTCAAAGGCGACGATTTTGCGACCTTCCTTCACCGTCTCGTAATGAATGACATAAGGCGTCCGAGTGTTTATTTCCTTTATTGGGTCGTCAAGTACACATTTTTTGAAATTATCCATTCGGTCATTGTAAGCACCTTCGGGCACATTCAAGGCAAAACGAACTTCTTCAAGCGTCATCTTGCGTTTGATTTCCATTAGTTCCTTAAACGGCTTGATATTTTGATATTGAAGGAGTAGTTCAAGCAATCTCACGGCGTATGGACTCGATAATTTAAACAGGTACTCGACATTTATTCGCGTGTACCCTTTTGAATGAAACAGGTCGAGAATATATGGACGAAGCTCCTCTTCAAATCGAAGATATAGCCCTTCATTGGGAATATAATCCAATCTTTTAAACAAATGATATAAAGTAAAACCACCGTCAGCGTAATTAAACTCAACAATCGCATTGAAAAGCTTCTTACAAGCTGTTTTCAATTCTCCTAAATACCAAGTGTTACCGAATAATTCTGTAAGTTTGCTCGTCGAAATAAACAATTCACGAAAATCGGCATCAAAATACTTATCATTCTCCGAAAAATGAGGATTGAGCCCTCTTAAGCCCAACATAAAAAGCTTCATCCCTAAAATATCAAACTTCTTTCGAGCTTGAACCAGCGGGTTGCTCTGGTAGATATCATTTCGCAAGACGATAGAGGTTTCTTTTTTTTCTTCTTTCATACAACCACCTCAATTACATTCAAAATTCAACAACCGAAATTTTTTCTTTTTCCCACACAATTTCCTTAATAAGATTATAACACACCTAGCTTAGATGTCAAGCAGCTAGGGGTTTTAGCCAATTCTCATTAGAAATCATAGGGAAATGCCCCGATTTTCCCATTAGAAATCATAGGGAAATAGGGTCGATTTCATTAGAAATCATAGGGATATAGGGTCAAATCCCCATTAGAAATGCTAGGGAAATGAGGCATTTTTTCGCGTCCTGACGCGATTGCGAAATTTTTCACAAGAAAAATGCAGAGAGGGTAAAACAATAACAAAGCAATTTGTTAACAAAACAACGTCCGGAAGTCAAAAAAATTTCTCGACAGTACTTAAAGAAATTTTATCGCTCGAAATTTGTTGTTAAAAACCTTTGTTAAAAAATTTTTCAAATTTTTTAGTGACGAACGAAAGACTTAAACGAAAGAAAAAATTTTATAAGAAATAGTCTAAATTTTGGATAAAAATTCAACGAAAAGCATTGAAAAACTAAGAAAAGAATGTAAGCGAAAAACATTAAAAAATTAAGAAAGAAATGAATCAGTAAAATTTGAGCTTTCAGCTACCCGAAAAAGTCTTGAACCGATTTTAAGTTAAATAAGTTCTTCGACGAGAATTAAAGGCAAAAATTATAAATAAGCTCGCTCCAAATATTATCGATTAGAAGAAGTCATTTAGAATGGGATATTTTTGAACACGAATTAAGCAAACAAAATCAACGAAAAAAAAGCTGAATAATTACAAGACAAAATCTCGAAAAAATTCAGCTTGAAGTCTACAACGACTATACAAATTTAGGTTTAAAGAACTTTGAAGATTTTGCTAAGAATGAAATTCCCACAGTTACTCCAGAAAGAATATTAAGGAATTATCACGTTTACCACCGTTCCGCCACCCTTGCGGCGAGAACGTATCGTCATTTTTCCACCGCACATCATTTCTAGCCTATTACAAATGTTCGCCAACGCGATATACGGTTCGAAGTTGTCGTCAACAGGCGCAAAGCCGGGACCGTTATCCTCAACGACAATCTCACTGCCGGAATCTATCTTACGAGTACAAATACAAATGCGAAGTGGCGCATATTCTGGGTCCATACTGTGCTTGATTGCATTTTCCACAATGGGTTGAAGTGTCAGCGGCGGTAAGCGGAAATCTTTATGCGGCGTATCATAATCCACAAAAAGGCTATCCTCAAATTGAACTTGCTCTAAGGCTAAATATGCGCGGGTGTGTTCTAATTCATCAGAAAAAGGAATGGTATCTTCACTGACAATGGCAGTAAAATTTTTGCGAAGATAAGTTGTAAAATCAAGCGTGACTTGCTGAGCTTTTTTAGAATCCTTCGCGCAAAGATAGTAAATACTCATCATGGCTTTATAGATAAAATGCGGTCGCATTTGCAAAACCATAATGCTTGCTCGCTGATGAAAAGCGGAAAAAACAATAAGTCTCTGACAAAGCAAATGTGACATTTTGGAACCGGAATCCCCATTGTTTGAAAATTTGAGATAAATTATAATGCCGTCACCATTGAAAGAAAGGTGATTTTATGTACAGAGGACTAACTCGAAGAGACTTCATTAAGACAGCGTCGATGGCGGCGTTAGCAATGGCGGTTCCCGTTGAAGTTTTCGCGGCAGATAAGACCGACGCCGACCTTGTGGTTTATGGCAAGATTTTTACTTCCGAAAATAACAAAATTGTCGAAGCATTCGCCGTTAAGGACGGAAAATTTGTCTACGTCGGCAACAAAGCCGGTGCCCAAGCTTTTATCAAAAAAGGCAAGACGGAAATTATTGACTACACCGGAAAAGGTTTGGTTATGCCCAGTTGCGGCAACGGGCACGCGCATTATTTGTCCGCTTATGCTGTGCAATCATTCGGGACAATGATTGCCTTTGAAGACGACGTGAACAAATTTTTAACGGAAATCGTTCCCAGCACTGTCAAAAAGGCTAGGGAGACCGGCGCAAAAGTTGTATACGGCATGGGCTGGGAGTTTCAAACATTTAAAAACAACATGCCGACCCGTCAGCAGTTGGACGCCATTTGCAGTGATATTCCCATGTACTTTGCGGACGAGGAAAATCATAAGTCACTGGTGAATACAATTTTACTTGTTAAAGCGGGAGTTATGGCGGAAGACGGCACTGTTCTCAAAAAGGGCGATGACATACGCGGCGGCGAAATCGTTATGGGCTCTGACGGCACTCCGACCGGTTTTCTTAAGGAGCAAGCCTCAACCTACGTTCGCTCTTTCTTGGACAATGAAAGCCTCTTTTCCGTCGATATGGCAAAAGCAACCCTGTCAAAAGTTCAGGAGAAATTATTGTCCGAAGGTTACACGATGTATCTTGACGGCTATTCAAGCTATTTCTTTAATGACGTTTATTATCAAGCCGCCCAACAATTTGAAAAGTCTGGTGATATGCACTTCGTATTAGGCTTTACTTACGAAATTGATAGCTGGATGGATATTAACGAGAAATTGTCTAAAGCCGCTGAAGTAAAAAAATTCAATTCCTCGCAAGTAAAAGCGAACTGGATAAAACTTTTCATGGACGGCACCGTTGAAAGCGGCACGGGCTTTATTGACCCGGTATATCTCGACGGTCATCAAGGTATCGTCAACTGGACTGAAGAAGAAATTACAGACATAACGCGCAAAGCTAATGCAAACGGAGTAACTATGCATATACATGCACTTGGCAACGCGGGCGTCAATCGCGTCGTCAATGCCTACATAAACGGCGGCAAGCCCGATATGCGCAATACGATTGTCCACTTGCGCAACGTCAATGAGCCGGATTATAAGCGCATGGCTGACAATAACATCTACGTCACCTCCGGAATGATTTGGCACCACAACGCCGACGAAATAGCTGAGGAACTGAAAACCAAGCTACCCGGAAAAATGGCGTATGAAGGTTATCCTATGAAATCATTTTTCGATAACGGAATCCCCGTTTCTTTCCACACGGATTATCCTGCGCTCTCCAACAGTCCCGACGACCCGTTTGGCATTATGGAAATTTCGTTGACAGGCGTTTGTTACTTTGAAGGCGGGAAAACGTGGTGGGCGGAAGAACTTATCACCCGCGAACAGGCTCTCACTGCCCTAACTATTAACTGCGCAAAGCAAATGTTCCTTGAAAACGAACGCGGCAGTATCAAAGCGGGCAAATATGCTGATTTCCTTCTTGTTAACAAAGATGTGCTAACTTGCCCCGTTACGGAAATTCACACTGCCAAACCTGCGGCGACCTACTTTGAAGGTAAAAAAGTTTTCGCCATGTAAAAAGCGACTTAATATTCTTTAAAAAAACCCTGATAACTTGTCGGGGCTAATTTTTTTATATATAATAATTATGAAAGGACGTGATGTTATGATAAATTTAACGCGCAGAAATTTTATCAAGACAGCGTCGATAGCGGCGTTGGCAATGGCTGTTCCTGCTAATGTTTTCGCGGCGGATAATTGCACCGTGAAAACTCGCTACGGCACGTTCAATGGCTTTGTAGACAAGCAAGGCGTAAAAACGTGGCTGGGAATTCCCTTTGCTCAACCGCCCGTCGGGAAATTGCGTTGGCAAGCTCCCCAACCGTTAAAACCGTCCGATAAGTCTTTCGACGCGAAAAAATTTGGTTTTGCGGCTATGCAATCAGTTGACGACAGAGAAACTGCCTCTTTAAATCCGCAAAGCGAAGATTGCTTAACTTTGAACATTTGGACGCGCGGCAACGGTAAAAATTTGCCTGTAATGGTATTTATACCAGGCGGCGGCTTCCAAACCGGCGGAACCAGTGACATACGCTATCACGGAGCGAATTTTGCGGCGGCAAATGATGTTATTCTCGTCACGATTAACTATCGGCTGAATTTATTCGGATTTATGAACCTTGCGGAGCTTGATTCTGCCTATGAAGACAGCGGTTATCTAGGAATTAAAGACCAAATCGCCGCGCTTGAGTGGATTAAGGAAAATATCGCTGAATTCGGCGGCAATCCCGATAATATGACGATTTTTGGACAAAGTGCAGGCTCAACTTCAGTAATGTTGCTTACAATTACTCCTGCGGCTAAAAATCTCTTCCAAAAAGCAATTCCGCAGTCCGGGCATTTAGGTCTTTACAATACTTCCGAAGAATCTGCTAAAGTTGCCCAAATTTTTATGAAAATGAGCGGGTCAAAGACGATTGGCGACCTTATGAAGAAAAATTCCGCCGAACTCATAAATATTTACGAAAAAGTTAATAATCTTAATCCTAATACGTCGCTTTTGAATTATATGCCGACATGCGACGGAAAATTTTTGCCGAAAGACCCTTTCGAGGCGTTAAAAGACGGCTACGCGCGCGAAATTAAATTTTTAACAGGAACAACTTCAGATGAATGGTGTTTTTGGCTGTTGTTCACGAGTCCTAAATTTTTTGATATTCTCCGCGCAAATTCTCGATTTGTACTGAATAAATACAATGGAACTGCCACTCCGGAGGAAATTTATCGCAAATGGCTTGAAAATCGTCCCGATATCGAAGAAAACTACATTGATTTCGCAAATAATGTGGATTGGCGCGTCGGACAGGAATTGACTGCGGAATATCAGTCAAAATTTAATGATGCGTACTATTATTTGTTCACCGAGCAATCTCCGATAGAAAATTTGCGTTCTTATCACGGTATTGACTTGGTTTATACATTTAATCTGCCGGATAAGAATTTTAATCCGAATCCCGCGCCGAATCTTGTTAAACAAGTGCAAGCGTCATGGGCGGCATTTGCGGCGACCGGCAATCCGGACAATGAATTTATTCCGCATTGGGAAAAATATTTCGCCGACAACCGCCAAACTATGGAACTGAACTCGAAAGGTTGCGTCTTACATAAGGATTTGAACACTCAAAACTTGAACGCCCTGCGTTATGTCTACGAAAGTTAAAGTCAGTAACCTTGTAAAAGCTCCCTTGAGCCAAACATACAAAAGGCTTTGGAGTTTTACAGAAAAGTTGCCGACTTAGGAAATTTTCAAAATTTATAAACGGGCGTTTGACGGTAATATTGAGGCGATGAAAACTTGTCTTGAATTTTGCGAGGCAGAATTGAACTACTGGAATGAGCGTTACTAATTTGCGCAAATTCTAAGTCGGGAATACCGCTGAGAGTCTCTAGAATTGCCTACAATGCATTTTTAGAGGCTCTCACGTATTTTTACTCGTTAATGCCATTTTGAAGGTTTTAAAATCGATAATAGGGGGCGTTGTCTTGGAGAACGGAAAAATTTTTATCAATAACGCAGAAGAAATTATTACTAATTGAAAGGATGATAAGTTATTCGTTACACGGTAAAAACTTGAAATTACGGTTGACTTGGTGCAAAGGGACGATGAATAGTCTGCTAAAGATTAATTCGAGAATTGTCCGTCTTGATTGATGAGTTAAGCAAAAAATCTTATCTACTTAGGAGACCGCGATGAGTGAAATGAACAAAACTTGAAGAGCCAGCGGGAATTAACCGTTGGCTCTTGCTCTTTCTAGGGTTATTTCTTTCAAAGATTCGCTTGAGGCATTGTCAGTAAAAAAATTCGTTCTCATTTGGCGTCGCCGGTCTGCTCAATTAAAATCTCCGAAAATTTTTTGACAGTGATTTAGATATTTTTCGTTAGTCGATTGTTAATTCGTCCTCTGTCGCATTTCTTATTCCGAAGTCGTCAAAGCTATAGTCAAAGTCAATACTCATGAATTCTTTTTCAAGCCACGTGGGGATAAATTTAACCTCAAAGTAATTGCGCGTCTGCATGTGGCTAATATCGTCCGTTAAGGTGGTGAATTCGCTAAATTTATAGCTCGGCGCGGCGGGCGAAGTAACATTTTGCCAATAGGTCAAGCCGTCGTTCGTGTACGTAGTGCCTAAAGTCGCGAAAGAACTCGGATTGCTCGCAAAGTTGCTGTAGCCGCTACTATATGCGTTGCTGTAGGCGTTGTAGCCGCCGCTGTAACTGCCGCTATAGCTGGTTGAGCTTCCACTTCCTGTTGAGCCGCCGCCCGTCGTCGGTGTGATTACAGAATTGCTCCTGTACGGAAGAATTTTCCCGACTGTAACCGCGTCATTTACGTCTACGGAATCCGCCCGAATCGTGTTTACCGTCGAATTTGAATTATCGCCAGTCAGAATCGCTACGCCTTTGCTTTGCGCAAGATTTAAATACAAGTCGCCGCCAGAAAGGGCAATGCGTACCGTGTCCGCTGCTCTAATCGTGTCCGCTGTTACGTTGCCGGTATTTGAATTGATAGTGGCATTCTGCGCCGCAATTCTCTTGAATTCAATATCGCCGTTTTGAACGTTCAGATTGACATTTCCGGCAGGATTAATCGAGCCGGTTTCATCGACCGTAATGCCCTTTTGCCCCGCCGTATACGAATTGTGATTAGAAGTTATAATAATGTCGCCGTTTTGCGTCGCGACTTTTCCGGAAACAATAACTGCGCCATTATCAGCTTGGATATTTAAATTGTTTTGCGCAGAGACCATATTTTTTATGCCGTCATCGTCAATTATTATGTTGCCGTTGGCGGTTTCTATCATAATGTTGCCATTGGTCACCGCTATCCGCTTAGTTATTTCAATGTCGCCGCCGTCAGTCGTTATCGATACCGAATGGTCTGCTTCAAGCTCGGCATTTACCGTAATATCGCCAGCTGTTTTAACGTCGGCGTTTTCAGCAATGTTAGTGGCGAATAAAATCGGCGTACCGTCATAGGAATAAAATTCAGCGACATTGGCAGAGGTATCGTTCGTCTTAGCGTGCGTAACGTTTATACTGCCCGAAGTCGATTTAGTTTTTCCGAATACATTAACTATTCCGTTGCCCGTCGTGATAGTTATATCGCGTTTGGCATTTACTACCGTCTCATTATTCTGCTTAGTCTTCTCGTTGCCGATTTGTATGTTGCCTTCTTTAAGTTCTACATCTACTGCGCCATTGTTCGCACGCAATTTGCCTTCTATCGTCAGATTGCCTTTATTAATGCTCATCATCACGTTGCCTTTATTGGTCATTGCCGAGCCACTTATATTTATGTTGCCTTCTCCGACTGTCAAAGTTATGTCGTTGCCCGCGTTTACGTTCGCATCGTCAACAATATTTATTCCAGCCGATTTAGCTATTACGCTACCGCCCGCAGTTATCTGCCCGTCTATGCCAATGGTTTTCGCCGCGTTGAGATTTATATCCTTAGTCGCTTTCAAGGTCTCGTCGTTTTGGGTGGAATCTAGATTAAGTATAAACAATGCGTTATTGCGCGACGTTATATTGATATTTTTATTCGACCAAATTTGTCTGTCCACCATGAAAACGCCGCCCATATCCAGCGTCGCATTGCCTTTTACATTTAATGTCCCGTATTCGTAGCCTTTCAGGTCAATCGCGCCGTCGTCGTCCGTGTTAACTAAAGACAGGTCGCCCGTTATTTTGCCGGTGTCGATTTTCGCGAAATATCCTTCAGAATTGCTCGTGACTAATACCGAACCATTAATACTATTGCCAGTGCTCTTAACTTCCACGCTTTCAAAACTATTCGCCACGTTTTGCATGTCTAAGCCCTTGTTTGTCGTCACGCTAATAACCGGCATTTCTTTAAAGAATTTTTCTTCATCATCTTCATTATCTAACGTCGGTTCTTTATACGGCGTCTCGACTTTGCCGGAAAGTTTAACGTCGTCAGCCTTCAGCGTGATATTATTGCCCGATTTGAGCACGCTTGAATTGCTACTGGTTAAATTGGTGCCCGCCGTCAAAGTAAGATTCTTTTCCGATTCAATATCGCCAGTCACGTTTAGCGATTGCTCGGAAGTTATATCAACGTCGCCTTTTGCCTTTAGGTTGCCCGCCACAGTTAAGCCTTTTAGCGATACGCTATTCACTTTGATATTGTTGCCGCCTAAAAGCGTTATCGTCTCAATGTCATTGTCGGCTTTGTCTAACGTTATGTCCTTAGCCGCCTCTAGCGTCAGGGAAGACAGACTGATTATTTTGTCGTCGGCTTGCGCGATTGAACCTTCAGAACTTATGCTAACGTTTACGCCATTATCAGGCATAACGTTGCCGAGCGTCAATATCCCGTCGTTTACGCCTTTAATATGCGTTTCGCCGTAAATGTTTATGCCCGCCGTTTTATTCGCAGAGTTGCCTATCATAACGGGATTTTCCACCGTACCAATTTTGTTATTTTTGTCGACATTGAATAATATTTTGCTCGGCGAACTGAAATAACCGGTCGTGCCCTCGCGCCTGTAGACGTTCTGCGCGAATATATTTATATCCTTGCCTGCTAATATCGTCGCGCCATAATCGAAATCGCCATTAGTTGTCGCCGTGAAATTTCCGCCAATATTTATCGTTTCGCCGGAGCCAAAGGAAAGCAAGCCGCCAGTTTTCGTATTCGTCAAAGTTACGTCGCCGGTTATGTCATTTTTTATGCTCGGCGCGAATTTATCAGCCTTTATAGTCACGTCGATTGAACCGTTAATCGCGTTTCCGGAGCGACTTGAAATTTCTAAGGCGTTGAAGGTATTTTCGGTATTGTTAATCGTGACGCCGTTATCAGTGGCGATAGTCAATTTGTCCGTGTGAATTTCGCCTTTATCGCTGAACGCCTTGACGCTTAAATTTATTTCCTTAGTCGCGCTCAAGCCGCCAGTCGAAGTTATATTGCCCTTTTCCGAAGTTAAATTTAAAATATTGCCATTAACCGAACCTGCTAAATTAATGTCGCCGGTCTGATTAATCGTCGCGTTGCCCTTTATGGTGGAGCCGAAATTGGCGGTTAATTTATCGGAATCATTTTTCAAGGTAAAGTCGCCGCCGATTGCGCCAAGATTTATCGCGCTAAGTTTGTTATTTCCGTCTAAAATTACGCCGCCTTTAGCTGAAACTTTCAGGCTGGTTAAATTGTTCGCGGCGTTTTTCGTCTGCCCAATCGAACCGTTCGCGCTAATGTCAACGTTGCCGCTTAGGTCGTTTAAAGTGATTGTGCCGGGATTCAAACCATTGATATAGAAATTAGGAATTAGGAATGAGGAATTAGGAATTAGGTTTAGGGTGGTCGTGGTGGTCGGTCTTATCAAAATGGGATTGTCAGCGGTGCCCGCACTGCCCGTCAAAGTTATTTCGGCAGGTGAATTAATGTAAGCCGCCGCTATGTCATCAAAGCGCGTGCTGTGCTCAATTATGCCGTTTTGGTCGTTGGCAATGCGAATGGCTTTGGGCGAATAAATCGCGCTGATTCTGAAATTGCCCGTGCCGACTTTCTGCAGATTAATTTCCTCGTTAGAGCGGGCGTTGAGTAAATCGCCCGTCAATGTCATTACGAACGGTTTTTCCTGCGTGCCGATTGCGCCATTGCCACCCACTAATACTAAGTCATTGCCGATAACATTTGCGCCAGTGTTCGCCGCGTTGAAAATGCCCGCCTCGCCGATTATCCGCACGTCTGCATATTTGCCGCCGGTTTTAGTCGTCTCGACATTAATTATATTCAGCGGGCTATAAATATCGTTATTAGGGTTGGTCGTCTCGGTAATTTTAACGCCCTTATTGCGCCCCGCGATATATACGCCGTTATTGCCGGTTGCCGTGACGGTGATATTTCCAGTGGCGTTTATCCCAAGCGGAATTTTGCCGCTAATATCGAATGAATCAATCGCTTTGTTCTCAATGGTGGTAGTGCTCTTTATTACGTCGGAAAAATCACTGACCGCGACCGCTTTGCCAACTTGCTTTAAGTCTTTGTCGTAGGTGTATTTTAATAAGTTGCCGTCGGCGTCTTTGCGATAGCGAATGTAATTGCCCGCCGTGTCAATGTAGTAGCCTTTGTCGGCGTCGTAGTTGTAATTAATTTGCGTAACGGTCTGCGTTATGGGCTTGCCGTTTTTGTCCAGAACGTAATTAACATTAACGTCAGCCGCCTCGACGTTCGCTAATTGGCTAAGCTTCGCCAGACGCGCTGATTTCTCTTTGTCGGTCTCATTCGCCTTAACGCGCAGTTCGGACATTTTTATTGTAGTAACGTCTTTAGAGTTGGTGCCCACGCCCGCGCCCGTCAAAGTCACGTTGCGTCCGGTTATATTGGCGTCTTTTAAATGCGTCACGTCGTAGGCTGTGCCCTCTTGCTTATTGACTATCGCCGAACGGATTCCGCTAAGCAATTCGTCTTGCGTCCATTTGTACTGCGGATTTTTCACCGTCTCAACCAGCGTTTGATAATTCTTATCCGTCGCTAAATATTCGTCTGCCGATTTATAGTTGCTGAATTTCTTGCTTAAAAGTTCTAAGCGGTTGCTCATCGTCGGCGGGGTCACTTTCGAGGCGTCTTCAACTCCTTGATGCATTGCCAATATCGTTTTATCTTCTATGGCGTTGTATTCTGCTAACTGTTTTTGATACACCAATAATAAATCTTCATATTCCTTGAATTGCGCAGTAACGTCGGATTTATAAGCGTCGCGGTCTTGCTCAAGGCGATTGAGATACGCGCCTTTATAATCGTCGGTGCCAGCAATTAAGCCCATATCTATCCACGATTTAACTAAATTGCTTTCGTCAGTGTCGGCGTTATCGCGCACCTTGTCCAATGCGTCGATGAATTTTCCCTTAGCAGTCAAGGTAACGTCGCCATTTGTGGAAACGATTGAACCAATGCGGAAATCGTCATTATCATTTTTGACAAGCTTAATATCGCCGTTCGCCGCCGCTGAAATGCAATTAGGAGTTAGGAATGAGGAATTAGGAATTATTGATGGTGATTCGATTTGCAGATTGATTGAGCCGTTCAAAGAATCGAGTTTGATATTGTGCGCAGTTATAGCCGTGCCGGAAATACTTTGCTTGATGTCGCCTTGCGCGGTCAATGTTACCGCATTATATCTGTTGTTGATTGCGTTTGCGATGAGAAGATTGCCCGCCGTATATTTATCGCCCGACAGCCCGCCTTGAACGTTAATATCTATATCGCCCGCTGTCGTTTGCGCATTTAATTTTAAATCGTCGGTGCGGTGATTGATTATATCAATATTTTTAATGCCGGTTCGCGCAGTTAAATTAATATTATCAGTGGCGACGGTGACGCCTTCTTCTTGCTCAATTTTGCCGCCCTGCGTCGCGATTGTCAACGCGCCAGAGCCATTTTCGATATTGCTCGCGATATATAAATTGCCGCCTTGCGCCGAGATATTTAAAGTGCCGTTATCTTTTTTTATTTCGCCCGCAAGATATAAATCGCCGCCATTGGCTGAAGTGTTTTTAATATTGATATGCGGATTGCTCTGCCCGATTATGCCCACACTTATTGGATAATCCGCCTTGACCGAATATTGATAAATTTGCTTAGTACCGGTCGTTTGCGTCCAACGGTGGTCGTAGTCGTGATAAAAATTCAAAGTATGTTTGCGGACGTCGCCTCTTGTGTGATTGCCGTAGCTATCTTCCGTCTTTACGTTTTGTGCGCGGAGCGTCAAATTATCGCTTGTGACGTCGCCATTGCCGATATAATATCCCTCGCCCAAGTCAACTATTTCTGCTTTGGTCTCTTCCCAAGTTGAGGCTTTATCGGAGTGGTCTTCGTCGTCGGCGTTGATAATCTTTTTAACTGTTTGCGACAGTTCGCTTAGGTCGCTACTATAATCCGGGTCGTCAGCAAGCCCCCACCAACTTTGCTCTTCCATATAGAAATAATGCGTTTTCTTTTCCTGCGTGGTGCCTTCCGTCCAATTATATGCCAGACCTGCTTTGGGATTGTAATTGACGAACTTGCCCATTGTTAGCCCGCTATTGGTCGCGACTTTCCCTTTGGTATTATCTAAAATCCAGTCTGAATAATTGTTAATGGTGCGCGTTTGCCCGCTTGAATACTCGCTTAATTTATCTTGCGCGGAATCAGATATTTGAATAAATCCGCCGCCTTGCGTACTATTCACATTGCCGATTTTCATATCAACGCTTGAATCATTAGTTATATCGATATTGCTTGAGCCGTCGCTGACGACGATTTTGCCATTGCCGGTGGACGATACGCGCCCCGCTAAGTAAATCTTGCCGCCGGTCGCGTTTATATCCTCAACGTACAGTTGATTATTTTCCTTGTCGTAGTAAATTTGCGGCTCGTAAATGTAGTAGCCTTTGCTCTTATCGAATTTCCCGCCGCCTTCGTTTACTTTGTACATCATCTTTCCGTTAAAGAATACCTGTTCGGCAGCGTTGTCAATATCCCCTTGCGCTATAAGTCCTTCAAAGCTTGCGTAGCCCGCCTGTAGCAGACCATTAATATTAATATCGCGAGCAGATATATAAATTGTGTTGCCTGCTTGCCACGCCGAGCCGCCGTTGTAAATGTAATCGCTTTTTTCGGTTTTATTATCTTCTGCCATTGGCATATTTTTATCCCAGCCGATTTTCTCGCGCAATTTTTTAGCCTCGTCCGCGTAGGCGTCTTCGGGCGTGTAGCCGATATTGACTATGCTATTAGTGTAGCCCTGCGATATGCTATCTTTGGCTGTCATTTCTATATCCAATGCGTTAACGTTCGCGCCCTTATTTATTCTGATACTGCCCTGCTTATTAATAATTTGCGCCTTGCCGACCGGATTTGTTACGTTGCCTGCCACCTCGATATAATTTATTGGTGTATATTGAAGCGTTGCTTTTTTCGCGTCAGCGGGCAGGTTATTATAGTCTTTGGCGGAAGGGTCTGGCTTTATGGGGATTGCTCCGCTTCCGGCGTAACTATTCGTTACTTTTATAAGCGGCACTGCTTCTTTGGGCGCAACTTCTACTATAAAACTTGCACCGCCATTTAGGCTGTTCAATTTATTTATATCAGAATTATTCGCTACTTCGGTACCGTTATAGTTAATTGCGCCGCCCTTATCGATTACCGTTAAACGGTTCGTTACTAAATACGCGGTCGAATTATTTTCCGCATCAATTTTCGGCACGCCGCTTGCGTCCACGACGCCGCTTCCTATGAAACTACCGGTGTTGACGTTGATATTTCCGCCGCTGACTTCTATTTCCGGCAATTCCACCGTTTTTATTCCTATAGTCTTAGTATTTGAGCCGAGCATAAATTCGCCGCCGGCGTTATAACTGCCCATGCCCAATTTTACCATTTCGCTTTCCAGTTCGCTTTTTTCCTGCAAATATCCGTTATACGCGACTATATCTTTTTTGCCCTGCACTTGATAATTGCTGATTGATTCGCATATTTCTTTATAGCGCGGCACCAATGATTCTTCCGGCTTTGCCGTATTAGTCGTTATTCCGTTGAAAATTCTTTGCGCTAGGGCTTGTTCGCTACTCATACCCGCCAAGTCAGTATTCTTTTTGGTTATGGTATAATCGCCGCTTGTCACGCTGTAGGACAAATTTTTAGCGTTTTTGTTAGCCAAAATGAAACCGTCGGGCACGGCGACGCCGCTAATATTTATCGTCGCCTCAGGATTACTTCCCGCTTTTAACTCCCCGTCTACTTCGACTATGTTATTATGCAAATAGCTCCCAGTCGTTACGCCGCCTATATCAGAAGTCACCACTTTATTTTCCCCGTCAGAAGACCACGTGCTCCCGTAATAGGCTCGCTCCTCATAAATTTCGTTGCCGGCGTTGGAAATTATATTAATGTCGTGCGTGGCTTGACCGTATGCCCCGCCTTTTACGTTGACATTGGCATTAGTCACGCCTGTCCGAATTATATCGGCTGAGCCGTCGCTTATCAGCGTATGCACTTGCGATACTGCCTGCGCGAAACTATGAACCCTTGCCCTATCGCCGTTTATATCTGCTCCGGCGTACAGGTTTAAATCCTTCGCGCTTTTAACTGTGCCTTCAATCGTTATTGTTGGCGTCCTAGTCAAAGAAATCAAGGTTTCGGCGCGGACATAACCGCCCGTTCCGGCTTGCGAATTGCCTATTGCGCTCGGATTAAGTTCCAAGTTATCATGAGCGGCTAAAGTTATTCCGCCCTGCGAGCCGCCCTCATTTTTGAGCGTTGCGTTTTTGCCGACGGAAATATTTTCGTTCGCCGTAATGTAGTTATGGGACTTTGACCAACGCAAACTTACCAGAGCCGAGCCGCCTTCGGCGTACACTTCATTTTTTAAATTGTAATCGCTTGCGGCGTCATAAGTCTGCGTGCCGGTCGTAGTTATCGTGGCGTTTTTGCCGATATTGATATTGGCTGATTTAGCGGTTGTGGCAGTTGAGCGTTGATAGTCAACGTCATCGATAACGCCGCCCATGCGCCCGAAAAGTGTATAGTCGTAGTCGCTGGAATATTTATCGGTCGTGATGTAGTTTTTGGAATTAACATTGATAGTTTTGGCGTTAATATTTGCGCCTTCGGAAATGGTTGCGGTGGACGAGCCTTTAATAACGTTATCGAGAGAACCTTTACCGCCGGTGAGGATTGCGCCGCGTGCGCTATAGCCGCTGATATATGCGCCGTCGTGCTGATTTGCACTCAATGTTAAATCGCCCGCAATATTCCAGTTGCCGTTTAGCGTTGCAGAGGAAGTATTATTAGCGTCGTTATCAGCATGCGCCGCCGAGCCGAATTCGCCGCCGATTGCGCCGCCGGTACCTTTTGCGGCGACAAATGAATTATTTGACGTGTCAGCATTAATATTAATCGCGGCGAGTTTATTTGCATTTTCTACCGCCGCACTTGAACCGACGGAAATTGAGGCAGTATCTTTAGCAATGGTGTAGGCAGAAATGTCACTGATATTGGCTACGACTGCATATGAGTTATTGCGCATGAAAGAATCACGGCTTGCCTTATTGAGTGCGTTTACATTTAATGTTGTGGTATCGTTATAAATTTCATTGCCGATATTAACTTGCGCTTTGCTATTAGTCTGCGCGGTCATATTGTCGACACTGATTCCCACTCCAGAAACGCTTATGCCAAAGCCGTCAACCTGCGTGGTATATTTATCGTCCTGCCCGATTTGCGAAGTGATATTAATAGTTTTATTAGCGAAAGTGTTAGCGTCATCAATAGAAATGTTAGCGTTGGTATTGGCATTGGCAAGCCCGTTAGCGACAACGACTTCAAGTTCGCCGTAACCTTGCCCGTTGGTATGGGCATAAGTTTGCGAACTATTTAGCGCGTTGAAAGTTAAATCGTCGGCAGTGAAGGAATTGCCCGCGCCTTTTACATTAATAAAATTGGTGGACAAATCTTTTGCCTCTGAAGTCGAAGTTTGGAGCCCCCAAGCATTTGCGCTGATAGCAAGAGTATCTGTTGCGCGGTAGGTATGATTTTGAGTGTCGAAGTTAATCGCGTTGGCATTTAGCGTTGAAGTATTGCTAACTTCAATTCCGGTCTGACTGGTGTTAGTGTTGTACGCGAAAACGCCGGTATAACCATAAATTTTCAAGCCGGCGTCTAGGATATAACTTTTGCTCTTTGAATTATCGATAGCGGCTGCGTTAAGATTATCGGCGGCGGTGAGAGTGGAGCCGGAGATTAAAATTTCGCCTGTGCCGTTCGTTTCTATATTGTTATAACCGACGCTTGCGCCTACTGCGGTTATCGTTGCGTTATACATTTTGGAGTAGATACCGCTTGAGCCGGTTTGCCCGTTGGTGGTGGAAATATTGATATTTTTAGCATTAAGGGTGGAGCCGATAACGTTAGAGGTATTAGCGCGGCGGGTCTGAATGGTTGTTGAGCCAACGCCGATACCGACAATGCCGGCGTTGCCGGAGCCGCTCGTTATTGCTAAATCGTTATTTTCGGTTGAGGCGATAGAAATATTATTAGTGCCGGCGTCAATATTGGAACCGTTGGTGACGTTGGCGAACACTCCATTTCCCAGCGAATTATTATAATTTACTGTGGCGGCATAGCGTTTTTTAATCGTCTCGGAGATATTTTGCTTAGTGGAAGCTGAATTGGCATGCACGCCGCCTAGCAAATCATCTACCGCGTCTTCATTAATGAAGCGCGTTTCGGAGCCGAATTCGCCATTTAATTTATCGGAATCGGAAGAGGCATTATCTTCAGAGGCGTTATCGGTGTTCATAACCAAATCTTCTGCGCTAAGAGTTTTGCCCAGTTGACTTTCTTTCAAGTTAGCTAAACCGCTATTAATGGAAGTGGACATACGATTGACGCTGACGGCTAAGCCGGTACTAGCGGCGGCTGATACAACGGTTTCATCTGATTTATGGTCGTCGCGGGCATTTATATTGACGTCGCCCGCCGCATTTATCGTAGATTTATCAACGTCGGCAGTAACTTTATTATCGAAAGTGGCGTTAGTTACAGCGACTGCCGCTCCCATTGACGCAAAAAATGTTTCGGAAATATTAATTGCGACAGCCGCAACGCCCCCATCAGCTTTTATCTCGGAAGTATTTTTAGCGTTGACATCAACCGCGCCCACGTCGAGTTTTGAACCTTTAATGCCAGCGTGCACGTTATTAGTTATGTAGTTATTATTGATTCCCAGAGCGATACTTACTGCCCCGCCAGCGTCGCCAACTTTCGCCGCTACGCCCAAAGTACCGAACGCCCCTGCTATTTTAGAATTATTTTCCGCATTAACATTGACCGCGCCTTTTTCTTTGCTAGTTAGGGTTGAATTATTAATTTCGGCTTCTGCGGTAGAATTTTCGCGTATGAGCCCATAGCCCATATCGAAAGTTGCGCCCGCACCCCCGCTTAAATCAATAGCCGCGCCGACCGCCAGATTAGTAGCGAAAGCGTTATCCTTGTGGTAAGCGTTTACATTGACGTTGCCCGAGTGATTCACCGTTGCATTTTCGATTTTAGCAGTTGTCATACCTTCCATTTGGTTGCGAACGACATTATCACCCGATGCCGCCGCAAAGCCTTGACTGCTATCAGCCGCAAACGACGCCCCGACCGCGATATTTAGATTAGAAAGACCCTGTTGACTATCAGCTTTTACGTCAAGATTTTTAACATTAAGTGTTCCGCCGTTTACGAGCGAATTAGTTTCGCGATTAACCTGATTTTCATTCCAAAGGACGCCGATAGCAACCGTGCCGCTAACTGCCGCATTGCCTACGAACGAGCCGTTATTTGTATAATCGCTTGAATTGATAAAAGTATCAGCTTTGCCGTCTACACCGGTATTTTCTACTTTGGCATTAGTCGCGCCATTGATTTTATTAATATTAACAGTGCCGGAAATGCCCACGCCTGGAGAATCGGTACTTGCGCGAATGCCGATAGTAGCTAGGTCTGAAGAAATGGAATGCGTCGCGGAAGAATTGACGACCACGCCCGATTTAGATTCATCTTGAGTTCTGCCGTCCAAAAGTCTGCCGCTAATCCAATTATCTTTAGTAACGTAATTATTAATCAGATTAGCATTGGGATTAGAATATTTAATAGCGTTATTGGTTGAGCCGGTGACATCGAGCTTAGAATTATTAACAAGGGCGTCAGTATTGCCTTTAATTTCGTTATAAGCGACAGAAACACCGATAGAGCCGTAGCCGTTTACGTCGACATTAACTGCGCCGGCGTAGTTAGCGATTTTATCATCAGATTGCGCGACGACGCCGAAATTTTTATCGGCATCGAGGTTAAGATTTTCCGCGAGGCTTTTAGCGGAGTTATCAATATAATTATAAGAAACGGAACCAGACGCGCTGACTTTAGATTTTCCGCCGGAGCCGCCGATTGCTACGCCTAAAATATCGGCTTCGGAGCTTGAAGAAATATCGACGTTGCCGGCATTGCTAATGGTTGTAGGTTGCGAATCATTTTTGAAGTTAGCTTGAGTACTCTGGTTAAAATTATTCACGCTGATAGCAAACGCGCCGTCAAATATTGATTCACCGCCTAAATTGCCGTCTAGGACTGCGGCGGCAGTATTGACTTTATTATTAACGTCAATATGTTCGTCGTCGATAGTCAAGCCTTTGGAAGAGGTGCCGCCGCTAGAGGCATTGATTGCAATATCGGCACCGTTTGAAATGGTGGAGTTAGAAATTTGAGCGATAATATCTTTATTGAGGAAGGAGACGGCAGCCGCGCCTTGAAAAGTGACAAAAGTCCAATCGCCGACGGAACCGCCCACGCCTACTGCAACGGTATTCATAGTGGCTTTATCTAGTGCCTCAACGTTGATAGTAGGGTTATCAATTTCAATAGTCTTATTGATAGTGGCGTTAGTGATTTTAGCGTTAATGACTTCCTTATTATCGGTAGTACCGATATTTGCATAAGCGACCGCGCCGCCGAGAGCTACTGCGCCGCCCTTAGTGATATTAATATCGCCAGCAACGGTAGTTTTGGAAGTATTATCGGTGGCAGTGACGTTTAAAGTATTAACGTCAGTAATGGTGGAGCCGTCGATTATAGATTTAGTTGAGTTATTACCGAGATTGAGAGCGACTGCGCCATTTAAAGCGGCATTTTCCTTAGAGAAGCCAACGCCCGCACCTAGAGAAAGCGCGTAGTTATTATTAGCGGAGTTTGCGCCGAAGTTTTTAACATTCCACATGCCGCCGCTAACATTAATGCCGGTTGTATTATTCATAGCGTTATAAGCGAAAGTCAGCCCGCCTGCGAATGAACTTGCAAGCGCGGCTTGCCCGGCTACGTTGACTATATGCGCATTTGATTGCGCGGAGCTAAGGAAATCATTAGTGACAGTGACATTGGAGCTATTGAAATTAATCGTGGCGTCGTTTTTAATATCATTGACGCCGAAAGAACCTGCCGCGCTGAAAGATTTATTGGAACCGGCAAGCCCTAAAGTCACGTTGACGATATTTGAATCATTAGTAGTATTGGCGTTAAAGTTCTGTGCGGAAATAGCTTGGTTATTATTAATATCGACGTTCATAAGGTTAGAAATGCCCGCATAAGAAATACCCAGACCGCCCGCGCCAGCCTCAGAAGTTGAGCCGCCGCCGCCTAAAGCTACGTTGACAATATTTGCGCCGGTGCCGTTAATTTTATTTTTATCCAAATCATTTAGGAAAGCAACTGGGTTTATATTAATTTTGCGGCTAGAGAGGTAATCAACGCGGCTGTTTTCATTTTTAGTATCGAGTGCGTCAAGGTTTACAATGCCGGTTGATTGGAAAGTTTTAGTATCATTTAGGAAGGCGCGAGAGTTATTATTAATATCGGAGACAGCGACTGCGCCGCCGAAAGAAAAACCGCTAGTATTAGAACCGGCAGTAACGCCGCCCGCAATGGCAACATCAACTTGATTAGCTTTTTTGGTAGCAGTAATATCAACTTTGCTTAAATTTTCATAACTGCCGCCTCTTATGCCGCTTTGCAAATCGTTAGTAATTTTGGACGCCGCCGCAGAGCCGCCGATACTGAATCCTTTTTCACCGGAAACACTTACGGCAATATCAAGCCCGCCGGCGACCTGCAAAGAACCAAGCGCGGCTTTATTTTCAAGCGAGCCGCCATTAACGGTGTTATTGAGCAAAAGGGCGTGGGTATCGCCTTCAACGAAATTGATAGAGGCGGAAATTGCAACGTCGGTATTAGTCCCTTGATTACCGGAATTAGTCGAGACGGCTAAGCCCAGACCGGCGGCAACGTCGGAATCATCGCGAGTGGCTGAATTTTTAATGGACGTGGCGTTGATAGTAGAATTTTTAATAATGGAATCGACGTTCTTTGAGTTATCGGAATAAGCGACCGCGCCGCCGATAGCTACGTTGGTATTTTTAGCGGCTTGGGAGTTGCCGAAGAAATTAAAAGCCCCTGCGCCCGCCCATGAGCCATTGAAGCTATCATCATTTGCGGAAACGTCTATATTTTTAGCATTGATATTGGAATTTGAGATAAGGGAGCCGGTCTCGCCGGATTTAATATTGATAGCGGCAGAGCCTGCGCCCGCGACGTTTAGTTGATTCTGGATAGCTTGACTATCGACGCCGGCATTTGCGCCCGCGCCACCGTCTTCATTTCCTGCGGCTTCTCCTGCTTGATTCGCGGCGTCGTTAGCATTTGGTTGACCGGATTTAAATTTATCGTTAATGGTGTTGCCTAGCATTTTACTAAGTTTATTGGCTGGCCATTTGAAAGCGGTTTCGACGTAGCTAAGTTGAGTTTCGCCCTTACCAACAATACCGTTAAATTTATCGGCTAGCCCGTGCGATTCTGAATTCTCTGTGCCTTCCACCGCGATAGCGTTAATGGTGCCGGAGTTTTTAGCGTTAGTGGTGAAGGTATCGGCAGAAATTTCGCCGGTATCTTTGGAACTATCACCCAATTTCTTTGTATAGTCATCGCCTAAAGCGTCCTGCGCGGCTTTAGTGATTTTAAGGGTTTTAAGTTCAGTTTTCTTATCGATAATGATATTTTGGTCAGTAGCGTTTTCGATATCTTTTTGGAGATTAGTAATATTATCGCTTAGTGAAGAATTAACGCCGTTATCAGCAATCATAACTGCGGTATTGCCGTCATTGGAAAGAATATTTACCGCCGCGCCGAAGGATTTCCCGTTGCCATTGCCCATAGTGATTGCGCCATTAACGGACGTTATATAATTTTCGGAAAGGGCGTTAAGGTTTACATTGCCGGAGCCGTCAAGTTTCGTTGAATCATCAAGGGCGAGGATACTATTTGCGGGTGAAGTGATATAACTGACCATACCGGTTACCGACGTCGAATCCGCTTTGCCGTTGCCGTAAATTATATTAACGTGTTTAGCATAATCTTTAGTTTCAAGCTTAATATCTTTGGATTTAATTTGGGAATTTTTACCAAAAGCGGTAACGGCATTATTTTTGAAATTTCCGACAAAGACGCTGATACCT
>ODAI010313029.1_pt1 | contig 23061 bp, 21 predicted proteins | sample 1539321 | NCBI WGS metagenome assembly ODAI01 (sample SAMN02144231, study PRJEB22623) | gut metagenome | biome: sheep rumen | host: Ovis aries | place: New Zealand | reverse complement strand
TCCATTCGCTGGAAGACCGGCTGGTCAAGGAGGCTTTCCGCAAACTGGAAAACCCATGTACCTGCCCGAGAGAATTCCCGGTGTGCGTATGTGGGAAGAAGCCGATGGGAAAACAGGTCCATAGCAAGCCCATCGTAGCTTCTAAAAAAGAAGCTATGGAAAATAAGCGCTCGGGGTGTGCCAAACTGAGAGTATTTGAAAGGAATGAAGAGGTATGGCTTCAGCAGTAAAACTGAACAAAAAAGAGACAGTAGATGCATTATTGAAACATACGGGATCCGATTATTCGATCGGTCTGAACTTTCTTGCTTTCGATGACGGTGAGGCGGAGCGTTATATGAGTGCTATGGAACAGTCCGGTGTAGTTCTTAAGGAAACAAAAGAGCAGAAAGAAGCGAAGAAAAAGAAGATCCGCATGCAGAACAAGCGTGCGGTGGAAGCTGTTTACGGAAATTACCGCAAAAAGACAATTTCCATGACTTTGAAGCGTTTCCGCGACTTTATTTTGTTTGCTCTGGCGGTAGCGTTTGTCACCGCGCTCTTCGGGCTTCTGGTGTATAATGAAGCACAGATCGCATCGATGAACTTTGCGAATAATAAGAAAGAGCGCCAGATCAATATAATGCGCCAGGAAACCAGCCAGATGAGAGAGAACATCTTCATCAGTGCTGACCTGGAACAGGTCCGTAAACAGGCCCTGATGCACCTGGGCATGGTGGATCCGAATGATAAGCAGATCGTAACAGTGGTCGTTCCGAAGAAGGATAATATGACCACGAGCCGTTCCTATAATTCTGTCGGGTTGACGGAAGATATAATTGAGGAAGCGAAGCGCAACCTGGCGGACTATTATTCCAAAGAGGCACAGTGATGCTTGAATGGGAAAGGAACAGGGACAGGTATGTCCAACGAAGAGCGTAAAGATATCGAGAAGGTAACCGACGAGACCCAGACGGCCCGTTTCCGCATCGGAGGAAGGATCGTACTGGTTCTGGTCTTTCTTTCTCTTACGGTCTTTATGGGATATCTGATCAAAGTCCAGTACGGCATCCAGCATACCCGCTATGATGAATACTCATATAAAGCCTCGCAGATGCACTGGCAGCGTATCAAAGACGTGCCGAACCGGGGCGATATCCTTGATAGAAACGGCAATATACTCGCAAGTACGACGTATGAATACACAGTCGGTATCACGCCTTCGGACGTGCTGAAGTCCCAGGAGACGAGAAAAAATGCCCTGACTGTGGAAGAGATCGCAGATTCTTTTACACAGATCATCGGTGTGGATAAGCAGAAGATGATCGAGTGGCTGGGAAAGACGGACGCGCCGTACATCCAGGTCATGAAGAAAGTGACCTATGACCAGAAGAATGAACTTCAAGCTTTCCTTTCCGAGCATCAGATCGGAGGAGTTAAGATCGACTCTGTCCCGAAGCGCTACTATAACTACGGATCTCTGGGTGCGCAGGTCATCGGATTTGCTGACCAGAACGATAACTCCCTGATCGGACAGTACGGTGTCGAGGCATACTATAACTACTATCTGACAGGTACAGAAGGATATACATACGCCGAGGTCGATAACTATAACCAGAGCGCGCTTCCGTATTCCGCTCCGACAAGTATCGCGGCACAGGACGGCTATAATGTGCAGCTGACACTGGATATGAATATCCAGAGGATCGCCGAGAATGCCTGCCGTGACGCATATAATGAATATAAGCCGCGTGAAGGCGTTACCTGTATCGTTATGGATCCTTATACCGGAGAACTCCTGGCGATGGTATCCATGCCGGACTTTGACCTGAATACTCCCCGTGAAAAGCCGTACGGTATCTCTGAGGCGGACTGGGAGGCGATGTCTTCTACGGACAAAGCCCAGTACCTGATGCGTAATGCGTGGAGAAACCGCTGTATCTCGGATACATATGAGCCGGGTTCCACCATGAAGGCGGTAACTACCGCGATCGCACTGGAAGAGGGACTTACCTATGAGGATGAGATCTTCAGCGACTCCCCGATCGAAGTATCCGAAGTCGATACCATCAGCTGCTGGCGTGAAAAGACGGACGGGAACCACGGCGACGAGACGCTCCGTGAGGCATTTGAGAGATCCTGTAACCCGATCTTCGTGCGTCTGGCATACCGTATCACGATCGATAAATACTACAATTACATTCATAACTGCGGTTTCTACGATGTTACCGGCATCGACCTTCCCGCGGAGCAGAAAGGTATCTTCCATGCTGAGCCGACGAATGTCGACCTGGCATCCCTTTCCTTCGGTGAGTCTTCAACGACGACACCTCTTCAGCTGATCTCCGTGTATTCCTCCCTGGTAAACGGCGGTTCCCTGATGCGTCCGAGGATCGCATCCCGTATCGTGGATAACCAGGGAAACATCATCAAGGAATTCGAGCCTGAGAAAGTGAGAACACTCTTTTCCGAAAAGACATCCGCCCGCGTCCGTTCGCTTCTCGAGGACGTAGTTAACGCAGGTACAGGTGCTGCCGGTTATGTTCCGGGTTATTATGTTGCCGGAAAAACAAGTACATCGACGATCGATGTCGGTGATGAGGCCGGTATGCACGTGCTTTCCTTCGGCTGTTATGCTCCGTCTTATGATCCGAAGATCGCGGTGATCGTCGTCATCAATAAGCCGGAAGATAATGATATCGGTTCTTCTGCCGCGGCAAAAGTATCTGCCCGCATCGTAGAAGAGACGCTCGAGTACATGGGCGTGGAAAGAAAGCTTTCCGACAAAGAATACGAGCGTATGGAGATCCTTTACCACGTGCCGAATGTTGTCGGAAAGACATATCTTCAGGCCAAGCAGCTCCTGGAGGAAGAAGGCTATGAGGTTATGGACGGCTCCGGTACGATGGAGCTGGATACGATCGTCGGCACTATGTATTTCGGAGAAGAGGAGACCGTCTATAAAGACACCGTAGTCGTCCTTTATCCGGGAGAAGTCAGTGTGGAAGACATGAATAAGACGATGATACCTGACTTTACAGGCATGAGCATCATCGAAGCCCGAAGAATGGCGAAAGAATACGGCCTGAATATTCTTATCGACGGAAATATCAAGGGAAGGGTGGTCGAGCAGGATCCGCCGACCTCGATACGAACGGCACTTGATCCGACGCCCACTCCGACGCCGACTCCGGATCCGGACGCACCGCCTCCACCGGACGAGACCGGAGAAGAGACGACTGAGGATACAGAGGAAACGACAAAAGTACCGGACGGTGAGGGAGAAACAGGACCGGACGGATCAACCGATGAGACACAAGCTCCGCCGCCGACACATGTGCCGTTTGGAACCTTCATTCACGTGAAGATGGAGTAAAAGGAGAACAACATGAGAGCAACAGATCTTCTGAAAGAAAGCGAATATAAATGGATCCAGGGTCCGGATGACCGGGAGTTTGATGAGATCGTTCTGGATTCTCGTAAAGTTACGGAGAATACCGCATTTATCGCTATGATCGGTCAGAAGACTGACGGTCACATCCATATCGAAGATGCAGCGGTAAAGGGTGCGGCCCTGATCCTCGTGGCAGATGAGAAACTTCCGCAGATAAAGGATACTCTGGAAAGAATAAAAGACTACGGCACCTGCGGGGTCGCCTCTGTTCCGGATACTCGAAAAGCATATGCCGAGATGGCATGTGCCTATTTTTCACATCCGTCCGCGGATATGAAGATCATCGGCCTTACGGGCACCAAGGGGAAAACGACGACGACCTTTATCATCCACAAGATCCTGGAGTGCTCGGGAAGATCCTGCGGCCTGATCGGTACCGTGGAGAATAAGATCGGCAGCAAAGCGGTCAAATCCAGACATACGACACCGGAGGCATGGGAATTCCAGTCCCTTCTTTCCGAAATGCGGGAAGAAGGCGCGAAGGACTGCGTCATGGAGGTTTCCTCGCTGGGACTGAAGTTTAAGAGAACCTACGGCGTCCACTTCGAGATCGGTGTTTTTACCAATTTCCTCAATGACCATATCAACGACGGAGAGCACGAGACGGAAGAGGATTATTTCTTAAGTAAGATGTGCCTCTTCGATCACTGTAATATCGCACTGATCAATACGAATACACGCCGGTTCGACGATGTTGTCTCTTATGCAAAAGCACACGTATCCAAGCTCTTTACCTACAGTGTCAGCGGGGATGCGGACTTTACCATGCGCGACATGAAGACATCTTCGAAAGACGGAGTTCCCGGCATGGAGTTCACCTTTGTCACGCCGGCCTATGAAGAAAGACTTTTCGTGCCGCTCCTTTGTGACTTTAATGTCGATAATGCACTCTGCGCGGCGGCTTCCTGCTATCTGGCGGGAGTCGGAAGAGAAGACATTAAGAACGGTATGACTTTCGTCCGTGTACCGGGAAGAATGGAGAAGATCGATAATACACTGGGACTTAAGGTCTATGTCGATTATGCGCATAACGGAGACAGTCTGAAAGTACTGCTTCATGCGATCCGCCCGTCCTGCAAAGGCAGGATCATCACGGTATTCGGCTGTGGCGGCGACCGTCCGCACGACCGGAGATACACGATGGGAGAAGTCTCCGGAAAGTACAGTGATTTTACCGTAGTAACCACGGATAACAGCAGAAGCGAAGACTTCAGTGTCATCTCCGGCATGATCGTGGAGGGCATAAAGAGAAATCCGTCTGCGCCTTTCTGTGTGATCGAGGATAGAAAAGAAGCTATCGCGCATGCCTGTGCGATGGCGACAGAAGACGATATCGTAGTGATCGCGGGAAAAGGACATGAAACGACGATGACGATCAAAAACACGGTCGTGGATTTCATCGACGCGAAGGTCACATCCGAGGTCCTTCGGGATCTGGAAAAGGAAAGAGGAGTGTAAGACATGGCGAAGTTTACCCTGGCAGAGATACTGGATGCGGTCGGCGGAGAATTAAAGCAGTTCCCCGGAAAAAGCGGAGTTTCCGACATCTCGGAGCTCGAACTGACCGGTATCTCTACGGATACCAGAACGATCGAAGAGGGGAATCTCTTTATTGCCCTGATCGGGGAGAGCTTCGACGGCAATAAATATGCGGTCGCGGCGGTAAATGACGGCGCGGCGGCACTGGTACTGTCCACGATGGAACATGCACCGGAAGATGTGCCGGTAATACTGGTCCCGGATACGAAGATCGCGCTGGAGAAAATCGCGGAATATTATAGAAAAAGACTCGCCTGCAAGGTCGTGGCGGTGACGGGAAGTGTCGGTAAGACATCGACCAGAGAGATGATCGCCAGCGCGCTGTCGCGCGGTCTGAAGGTCCATGCGACCAAGAATAATAACAACAATGAGATCGGCCTTTCCCTGACGATCCTCGCGGCGCCGGAGGACACGGACGTGATCGTGCTCGAGATGGGCATGCGCCTTCGCGGAGAGATCTCTGAACTTACGAATATCGCACATCCGGACATCGCGGTGATCACGAATATCGGAGTCGCACATATCGAGCGCCTGGGATCCCGGGAGGAGATCCTGAAGGCGAAGCTCGAGATCCTCGAGGGACTGTCGGAAGGAGGACTTCTGATCCTGCCGTATGCGGATGAATATCTGAAGAAAGCAGTCGCCGAAGGAATGATCCGCGAGGATGTGAAAATCGCCTATACATTCACAGAGAAAACACTGCTGGAAAAGCGCCCGTACGGTATGGCGGTGGCCGAATCGATCGATATCGAGGGAGACCGCATCTGCTGCCATGCCAAGGCCGGTTTTGACGAGATGGTATCTGTCATTCTGAAACTTAGCGCCGTCGGGATCCATCACGTCGGGAATGCACTGGCAGGTCTTCTTTGCGGGCTTTATCTCGGCATCGCTCCGGATAGAATAGAAGAAGGAATCGCTTCTTTCGTACAGATCGGACACCGTGAACGTCTTGTAAAAGTCGATCATGTGTTTTTTCTCGATGATTCGTATAATGCAGGTCCGGAGTCGATGATGTCCGCATTTGCATCGATCCGCCGTCTGGCCGGAGAAAAGAAAGCGTATGCCTGCATCGGTGATATGCTCGAGCTTGGACCTGTTTCCTCGGAGAAACACTTCGAGATCGGAGCGAAGGCAGCAGAGCTTCACCTTAACGGACTTCTGGTGATCGGAGATTTTAAGGAAGATGTCAGAGCCGGTGCGAACTCGGTGGATCCGGATATTCCCGTGTTCGGCTTTGAAGACAAAGACCATATGACGGAAAAACTTGCAGAAATCGTAGAAGACGGCGATTATGTGCTTCTGAAAGCATCCCACGCCTTCGAGATGTATACAATTCTGGAAAGCTATGGTTCAATAGTTCGGGAAGGAAAAGAACCATGAAACGGAAGATGAAGTATCTCGTCTCGGAGAATATGGCTTACCGGGACGACGGGAAAATCGAGTCGCTGGACGTATATGCGCCGCGTCGTGTTAACCTCGGAATTGTTATCATCGTATTAGTGATGATGGCATTTGGTATCGTCATGCTCTTTTCCGCCAGTATGCCGAAGGCTTTTACGGCCCAGGGCAACTCCATGTACTATGTTATCCATCAGGGAGCGTTCCTGCTTCTGGGATTTGTCGCGGCTCTGATCCTTACTTTTATCCCGCTGAAAGCCTTCGATAAATGGCCGGTCACACTTGCGGTCTATCTCTCCGCGATCGGCATGGCGCTCCTTACACTGTCCATGGGTAAGGTTATCAACGGTGCGAGACGCTGGATCATTATCGGCGGTGTCTCGATCCAGCCTTCCGAGTATATCAAGGTCGCGATCGTCTATTCGATCGCAGGATACCGTTCTTTCGTGCAGCGGACCCGCAAAAAGGGAGGGCTTAAGGCCAAGCACACCTCCCAATCGCTTTTCGATGCGTTTATGGATATCACTCTTCCGGGCATCCTGGTACTGATATGCCTTCTGATCGTTGTTCTGCAGCCGCACATGTCGTGCTTCCTGATCTTAAGCGCGATCTCCGTGATCTGCTTCCTGTGCTGCGGTATCCCGCTTTCTTCCTGGCTGAAAGGAAGTGCGATCCTTCTTGCGATCATCGCGGTCGTCGGAGGTATCTTCTACCTGTCCATGCCGGGCGCGCAGAAGAAAAAACTCGAGAAGAACTTCGCGCACGTTGTCACGCGTCTGAATATCTTCGAGACGATGAACTCGGATGATGAGGAGAAGGCGGACACGGAGAAGAAGGCGGATGAAGACGACACGTATCAGATCGAACAGAGTATCATCGCGATCGGATCCGGCGGCATGACCGGTGTCGGATTCGGAAACAGCCGCCAGAAATATATGTATCTTCCGGAAGCACATAACGACTATGTTTACTCGATCATCTGTGAGGAACTCGGCTTTGTCGGAGGACTTACGATCATGCTCCTTTTCTGGGCCTTTGCACTTACGGGCTTTATGGTAGCCTGGCAGGCTGACAGTCTCTTTACCAGAATACTGGTAACGGGCTATACTTCGCTTCTTACGCTTCAAGCGTTCCTGAATATAGGGGTGGCGACGGGCGCGATCCCGCCGACCGGTATTACGCTCCCGTTCTTCAGCTACGGAGGAACGGCGAACTTCTTCTTTATGATCGCGGTCGGCATGATCCTGTCTGTTTCCAGATCGGGAAGAAAGAGAAAAACAGTTAAATTGGTGGTGTAAGTTAATTATGAAAGTATTTCTCGCCGGCGGCGGCACGAGCGGACATATCCATCCGGCAGTGGCGATCGCCGATGAACTGAAAAAACAGGACGAAAAAGCGGAAGTGCTTTTCTGTGGGACGGCAAAAGGACTCGAGTCGCAGATCATCCCGAAGATGGGCTATCCCTTCAAGGTGATCCGCGCCGCGCAGCTTCCGATGAAGCCGTCGATGAAAACGGTCAAGGCGGTAAGGGAATTCCTCGCCGGAAGAAAGATGTGCAGAAAGCTGATCCGCGAAGGAAAACCGGACGTCGTGATCGGTACGGGCGGATTTGTCTGCAGCCCGTTGATCGCGGCTGCACATAAGGAAAGAGTGCCGATCGTCCTTCATGAGCAGAATGCTTTTCCGGGACGTTCCAACCGCATGATGTCCAAGTATGCAAAGACTGTCTGCACGAGTTTCCCGGGAATCGAGCACTACTTCAGTAAGAAGGCGAAGATCGTCTTTACCGGAAATCCGATCCGCGGTGTGTTCTCGACGGTCGATCGTGATGCCTGCCGTGAAAAACTCGGGCTCTCCGAGAAGAATACCCTGATTCTTGCGATGGGCGGATCTCTCGGTGCCAGAACGGTAAACCAGGCGATCGTCGAGCTGGCGAAAGTGATCACGGATCCGGATGTACGGATCATCCTGAGCGTCGGTAAGCAGCGCTATAGGGAAGTCGTGGAAGAGGCGAAGAACTGGCCAAAGTCGATCGAGGTATTCGAGTATATCTCCGACCCGGAAACATATCTTGCCGCATGCGATCTCTTTATCGGACGTGCCGGTGCGATCACATGCGCCGAGGTCCAGGCCGTAGGTGCGCCGTCTGTGCTGATCCCGTATCCATATGCGGCACAGGATCACCAGACCTATAATGCGAAAACATTTGAAGATGCCAAGGCAGGCATCCTGCTCCCGGACGATCAGGCAGTCGAGAAGCTGCCGGGCATCGTTAAGGAGCTTCTGGAAGATAAGGAACGACTCGATACGATGCGGAAGAATGCACGCGGACTGGCGATCTATGATGCCGCTTCGCGTATCTGTGATGAGGTGAAAGCACTTGCCCGATAAGGACGACAAAAAGCCGAAAGAGGACATCACCCTCGAAGAAGACGGAAACTACGGCCCGAAGGACCCGGAGAAGAAAACTGCGGATCTGGAAAAGCCGGAGATTTCTTCGCATGAGGAGAAGTCTTCGCATGAGAACAAGCCCTCGGGGAGCGAGGGTGTGCGTCGCGTGCCGGTAGAAGAGAGTGAAGAGCTCTCTTCCGATCTGCCGTCTGAAGATGAATCTTCCGAAGGCAAAATGATCCGGAAGCTCTCTATCAGGAGATGGCTGGTGCTCATTCTTCTTCTGCTGCTTCTTATCCTCGGCATGATGTTCCTTTTCCATAAGAATTTCCGCGTGCAGAATGTAAGGGTCAGCGGGAACCGGCGTTTTTCCGAGGAGCAGATCATCGAGATGTCCGGGATAAAGAAAGGGGATCATCTGTATTCCCGTATCAGCGGTTCCTGGAAGGACATCCTCAAGCTCCAGTACGGCAAAGTAAGAAACAGGATCATCGGATCCGACCCGTATATTTCGGATGCAAAAGTCTATCCGCACTACCCGGGAGAAGTTTACATTGAAGTTACAGAAAGAAGAAAAGTCGCTTACGTCGCGATTCCTGACGGATATGCCATTATTTCGGATGATTCGGTGGTCCTGGAGATCGAAACGGGAGATGTTCCGACGGGCATCCCTGAGATCAGAGGGCTTCCCATCCGGTCGGCTCAAATCGGGAAAAAGCTTGATCTTACGTCATCTGAAGGCTATGACATCTGCATCACGATCTTAGGTGCGATCCTCGGAGCGGATGCCAATGCAGCAGATGCCGATCCCTCTTTCGATTTTCTCTCGCATGTTATCTGCGTACGATATTGCGAAAACATGACGACATTCATCGATCTGGACATCCCGGGAAGAGAGCAGGTGCTGAGTGTGAAACTCGGCTCTTTGCAGACGATCTCCGATGATATGGAGTGGCTGAGATATGCCGTCATTTCCGGTGATTTTGCCGATAAACCGGGTACTGTGCTTGATATGACGGGCAGTAAGTACCTCCTGCGCTGACCGGATACTACATTTAGGGTCAGATGACCGGTTCATTACAGCCCTGAAAAACGGAGGTAATCGAACTGTAACGCGTTTTTTGCCCGGCTTTTCCGTCTATTGCTTGACCACAATATTTAGTGTAGAATTGTAAAAGATAGCTTAGAAAGCTTATAATGAATTAGTATATATTTATGGCAAGACGGAGGAATGCAGGCTATGTCAGATTTTAAGCTCGGATACTCTATGGACGATGAACCATTTGCAGCAATAAAAGTAATCGGTGTCGGCGGCGGCGGATGTAACGCGGTCGATCGTATGATCGAGAGCTCGGTTCAGGGCATCGATTTTATTTCCATTAATACAGACCATCAGGCACTCGCACGTTCGAAGGCGCAGATCACGATCCAGATCGGTGAGAAGATCACCAGAGGTCTCGGATGCGGCGCAGATCCGACGGTTGGCGAGAAGGCTGCTGAAGAAAGTAAAGATGAGATCGCTCAGGCGATCCGCGGAACAGATATGCTGTTCATCACCGCAGGTATGGGTGGTGGTACCGGTACAGGTGCTGCTCCGGTAGTTGCCCAGATCGCTCGTGAACTCGGCATCCTGACTGTTGCAGTTGTTACCCGTCCGTTCCGTTTCGAAGGCCCGCGCCGTGCGATGAACGCTGAGCGTGGTATCCGCGAGATCGAGAAGTATGTTGACTCCCTGATCGTAGTCGCAAATGACAAGCTCCTCGATATCACTGATGAAGATACATCCATTGATGATGCATTCAATATGGCCGACCAGGTACTGAAGTTTGGTGTTGCCGGTATTTCCGACCTCGTTGCTATCCCTGGTCTCATCAACCTCGACCTTGCTGACGTTCGCCGTATCATGACAAATGCAGGTATCTGCCACATGGGTATCGGCCGTGCTTCCGGTGAGGGCAGAGCGTCTGCCGCTGTTAAGCAGGCGATCAACAGCCCGCTCCTCGATACGACCATCGAGGGCGCCCGCGGCGTAATCATCAACTTCACAGGTTCCAGAAACATGAAACTCCACGAGATCGATGTGGCTGCTTCCGTAGTACGTGATGCAGTTGCAGGTGATGCGGATATCATCGTCGGTGCAGTTACAGACCCGACACTCGAAGACGAGATCATGATCACCGTTATCGCTTCCGGTTTCGATAACACAGAGAATGCTTCCGCGGCTTTCCGCCCGGCAACATCCATCATCTCCAAGCAGAATCCGACCATCATCGGTCAGAACACACCGTCTGCTTCGACATCCCGTCCGGTATCTCCGGTCTCTTCTTATGAGAAACCGGCAGCTCCGGTACCGGCTCCTGTAAAGCCTGTTTCCAAGCCGGAAGTTCCGGAATTCCTCTTCGGTGATCCGGAACCGGCAGCAGACAGACGTGATGATGCTAAGGTATATTCTCCGAGCAAGTCCGCTCCGGTCGCTCCTGTAGCACCGGTAGCCCGCCCGCAGAGCAACTTCGTATCTCCTGCTCCGGCACCGGCACCGGCTCATGTACAGCAGGGCGGCAGACCTCAGCCGAACGTAGTTCCGACACCTGCTCCGAGAGCAGCTGCACCGGCAGCTCCGAAGACTGTTGAAGCTCCGGCTCCGGCGAAGGATAAGAAGAGACTGCTCCCATGGTTCATGAGTGACAACGATAATCTGGATGAGTGATTGATCTATGAAGTGCCCTTTCTGTGGACATATGGAAGATAAAGTAATTGATTCGCGGCCTGCGGAGGATGGTTCTGCCATCCGCCGCAGGCGTGAATGTTTATCCTGCTCGTCCCGCTTTACCACCTACGAGAAGGTGGAGCTCCTTCCGCTTCTCGTGATCAAGAAAGATGGTACCCGCGAGGCATATAGTCAGGAAAAACTTCTCGGAGGTCTGATGAAGGCCTGTGAGAAGAGACCGGTTTCTTCGGAGCAGCTGACGCAGATCGTATCGTATGTGGAGAACCAGATCCAGACTACGACGAAGCGCGAGATCTCGACCAACGAGATCGGTGAGATGGTCATGCAGCAGCTCAAGGGGATCGATGAAGTCGCTTATGTGCGTTTCGCTTCGGTTTACCGCCAGTTCAAGGATGTGAATTCTTTTATGGATGAACTGAAGGATATGCTGAAAAAATAATGGAAGTAGAGGGTAAGAAGATGAAAAAGGTTTTAGTAGTAGATGACGATCCGAATATCGTAGAAGTGCTTCGGCTCTACTTCGATAAAGATGGTTTCGCAGTAACTTCCTGTCTTTCCGGAGACCGTGCTTTAGAGACTTTCCAGTCTTCCCAGCCGGATCTTGTCGTGCTGGATCTGATGCTTCCCGGAAAAGACGGTTACGATATCTGCCGTGAGATCAGAAAGACATCGGATGTCCCGATCATCATGCTGACGGCGCGCTCCGATACCTTGGACAAGGTCGTTGGACTCGAGCTTGGTGCGGATGACTATGTTCAGAAGCCCTTCGAGCCAAAGGAACTCCTGGCCCGTGTGAAGGCTGTCCTCCGCCGTACAGACAAGCGTGACGCGGCAGCTGCCGAGTCGCCGGATACAAAAGAGAATACGGAAGTGATCTCCTACGAGGGATTCACCGTCGATATGGCCAGATATGTCGTTACCGTCGATGGTAAAGAAATAGATATTCCGCCAAAAGAACTCGAACTCCTCTTCTTCCTGGCCTCTCATCCGAACCGCGTGTTCACGAGAGAACAGCTCCTGGAAAATGTATGGGGATACGACTTCTACGGAGAGTCCAGAACAGTCGATGTACATGTTAAGCGTATCCGTGAGAAGCTTGAAAAGCCGAATGTAAAGACAAACTGGATGATCAAGACCGTCTGGGGTGTAGGCTACAAGTTCGAGACAACAGAGAAGTAAACAGCATTTTTAGGTAATCATTTTTGCGGGTGGGGAAATGAAAGAGTCCGGTAAAAAGTCACAGTCCGTATTATTCCGAACGACGCTGTCGCTGGCGATCGGAACGATACTCGTGTTCGTTGTTCTGGTGCTGGTCTTTTACCGTCAGACGACAGTATCCCTGATCTCCGAGAATAAGGAGAAGATCGAGACACAGGCCAATTCCCTGGCACTCGCGTATGATTCCCTGGTGTCGGATCCGTCGGTGTCAGATACCGCGATCCAGGCATTTATCAATTCCTTTGCAAGAACAGAAGAGTGCTCGGTATGGTTCGTAAGAAATGACGGCCGTATCGAGTATTCCACATCCGTTCCGGACTTCGTCAGAGGCGATATCCTGAAGGCGGATGACTATGTATTTCTGACGAATGACCGTGCGCTGGATCTCTTTATGAATAAAGGACATGCGATGACGTCGGATGTGACGAACGGTATTTTCGCCAATTCACGAAGCGTATCGGTATCTGTTGCCGTGGCGACTTCCCAGGATGATCTGAATATCGTACTTTTCAATACGCTGAATGTCGAGAACGAAGTGTTCTGGCGTCTTTCCAATGCACTTCTTCTGCCGATCCTGATCTCTTTCTCGATGGCGCTTCTTTTCTTCTCGCTGATGGCCAGATCCCTGATCCGTCCGCTGCGTGCGCTGTCGGATGCGGCGACCTCGGTGACGAAGGGTGATCTGTCCGTACGGATCGATGTGCCGGAGCTTAGGAAAGAATCCACGCTGAAATACATGCTGACGGATGAGATCACGAACATGGTCTCGACGGTCAACAGTATGATCGAGCGTCTCGAGCGGCAGGAATCTGACAGAAAGGTCTTTATTTCCAGTATCGCGCATGACTTAAGAACACCGCTTACTTCCATCAAGGGCTTCCTGTCCGCGATCTCGGACGGTACGATCCCGCCGGAGAGCTATCCGAAGTATATGGATATCATCCAGACACAGGTTGCCCGGATCCAGGAACTGATCAACTCGATGACGGAGGCATCCTCTCTGAGTCAGGTGGATCCTGCCAAGATGGAAGAATTTGATATCAACGAGATGATCCGTGATACAGTGCAGAATGTCGAGAATCTGCTTTCGGACAAGAACATCAGCGTGAATGTCGATCTTGGTAAGAATAAAGGCGAAAGCATGATGGTCTTTGGTGAGTCGCAGCTGCTGTATCGCGTATTCTATAATCTTTTCACCAATGCGATCAAGTTCACGCCGAGAGACGGTATCATCGGTATCGCGACGAAGTATGACGAAGATGAAAAGAAAGTATATGTGTCCGTCGAGGATTCCGGCTCGGGTATCCCTGAGGACAAGCGTGACCGTGTATTCGAGAGTTTCTATAAAGTCGATCCTTCAAGAACCGAGAGCGGCTTTGGCTTAGGACTTTATATCTGCCGTGAGATCATCACCGCTCATGGCGAGAAGATCTGGGCGGAAAAGAGTGAGGAACTCGGCGGAGCGAAGTTTATCTATACGCTCAATGACAATATCCCTGAGGAACAGAATCTGAAGGAGAACCCATGAGAAAGAAAGAACGCACGGAGGCGATCCTCCGGCGTCTTCATGAACTGTATCCGGAGACGCAGTGTACCCTCGATATCGATGATAATGTATTCCACCTCGTCGTACGTGCCGTACTGTCGGCGCAGTGCACGGATGTGCGCGTCAATGAAGTGACGAAAGTGCTTTTTGAGAAGTATCCGGAATATACGGATTTTCTATCCGCAGGGGAAGAAGAGATCGGAAGGATCATCAAGCCGTGCGGATTCTGGAAAGCGAAATCCCATTATCTTTATGAGATCGCAAGAATGATGCGCGATGATTTCGGAGGAGAGATCCCGAAGACGCAGGACGAACTGATGCGCTTCCCGGGCGTCGGAAGAAAGGTCGCCAACCTCATCGTATCCGAGATGTTCGGCATTCCGGCCGTGGTGGTGGATACGCACTGTATGCGCGTCAGCGGCCGCCTCGGATTAAGCTCCGGGAAAGATCCGGCCGTGATCGAAAAAGAACTCATGAAGATCCTTCCGGAAGAAGAGTGGGCCGCTTTTGGCCACAGAATGGTCGATCACGGACGGGCCGTGTGTACCGCAAGATCTCCGAAGTGCGGTGACTGCGCGCTTTCAGAATACTGTCCGTCCTCCGGTAAGAAGGTGTAGTCATGGCGGATATCCAGCTCGATACACCTGTAAGATATCTCCCGAAGGTCGGTGAAGCACGCGCCAAACAGCTCGAAAAACTCGGTATCACGAGGGTCTATGACCTTCTGACTTTTTTCCCGAGACGATACGACGACTGGTCCGAGTGCGTCCCGCTTTTTAAGCTCGAACATGATAAAGAACAATCTTTCATCGCAACGATCGTCAATACTCCGAGAGTATCCCGGAACAGAGGAAAGACGACGATCTTTGCCACGCTCTCGGACGGCTCATGCAGCATCCGTGCCGTGTGGTTCAACCAGCCTTACCTCGAGAAGAAAATGACCTCCGGTGAAGAGTATTTCTTCCACGGTAAGATCACCCGGGACGGGTTCTCTTTCCAGGTCGTAAATCCGGTCTTTGACCAGCGGCAGAAAGGTGAAGAGAAGACATCCCTGATCCAGCCGGTCTATCCGCTGACATCCGGACTTAAGCAGGGACATATCCGTGCGATCGTCAATGTCGCACTCGACCGGGCACTGCCGCTCCTGTCGGAAGGGCTTCCGCTGTTTTTCAGAAAAGAACAGAAACTCTGTGCGATCCGCTATGCCTACGAGAAGATCCACCGGCCGGACAGTATGGAGGAAGTGGAGATCGCGCAGAAATATCTCATTTACGAGGAGCTGTTCCTCCTTCGCGCCGCACTGAGTGTGTATAAGCAGGAGCAGAAAGATCTTCGTGCATCGTGCCCGATCAGAGGGAAAAAGGAAGACATGGAGCGCTTCGCAAATATCGTAAAAGGACTTCCTTTCTCGCTTACGGAGGATCAGAGCCGCGTCACGCACGATATCCTTTCCGACATCTCTTCCTCGCATCCGATGAATCGCCTCGTACAGGGCGATGTCGGCTCCGGTAAGACGGTAGTCGCATTCTTAAGTATGGCAGCATGCGCGATCGCAGGATATCAGTCGGTCTTTATGGCACCGACAGCGGTCCTTGCATCACAGCATTATAAGACCTTCAAGAAATTCCTCAATGGAACAGATATCGATGTCGAGCTGATGCTCGGAAGCACCACGGCCAAGAAGAAAAACGAGATCCGTGAAGGACTCTCGAGCGGAAAAGTGAAGATGCTCGTCGGCACGCATGCAGTGCTCTCTGAGAAGAATGAATTCTCTGACCTGGCGCTGATGGTCACGGACGAACAGCACCGTTTCGGTGTTAAGCAGAGATCCGCCACGGAAGAGCGGGAAGATCACGGGATCCACACGCTCGTCATGTCCGCGACCCCGATCCCGAGAACGCTCGGACTGGTGCTTTTCGGTGATATGGATGTATCGGTCATCAAGAGCATGCCGAAGGGACGCCAGCCGATCAAGACGATACGGGCTTCCTTTGACGAAGAGGGAAGAGTACTCGCCACGATCCGGCAGGAAGTGAAAAAAGGACATCAGGCGTATGTCGTCTGTCCGATGATCGATGAACTGCAGGAAGATGCTTATGAGGATGAAGAGGGTACACTCGCGGAGAAAATGAAGTCCGACCTCGAGTCTGCGGTGCAGTACTATGAGACGCTGTCGCAGGGGGAACTTAGCGATATGCATATCGGACTTCTGCACGGTAAGATGAAGCCGGCGGAAAAAGAAAAGATCATGAAAGAATTCAGCGAGGGTGCGATCGATGTGCTGGTCTCCACGACCGTCATCGAAGTCGGTGTCGATAACCCGAATGCCTCGCTGATGATTATACGAAATGCAGAGAGATTCGGACTCTCCACACTGCATCAGCTTCGCGGACGTATCGGAAGAGGCAGTCTGCCGTCGCTATGCATCCTGCAGACGGATAAATACGAGGGTGTCGCGCAGGAACGTATCGACATGATGTGCAATACCACAGACGGATTTGTCCTCGCGGAGAAAGATATGCTCCTTCGCGGAACCGGCGACTTCTTCGGCACGAAACAGCACGGTATCCCGCAGCTGAAGATGGCCAATCTCTATCGTGATGCCGCCTGCCTGGGACCGATCGAGGATGCGATCGGAAAGATGCTTCAAGATGACCCGAAGCTTCAGAAACCGGAAGCAAAGATCATGCTCGAGGCATTCCACAACCACTTCGGTGAAGCATGGACGAAGCCGAGCCTGTAAGGAGGAAATATGCCGAGAGTAGTTTCAGGAAAATGCCGGGGAACGGTACTGGAAGCGCCGAAAGGAGATAGCACGCGTCCGACGACCGATAAGGTCAAGGAGGCGATCTTCTCGAGCATCCAGATGAGAGTGCCGGAAAGTGCTTTTCTGGATGTATTCTCGGGAACCGGACAAATGGCGATCGAAGCGCTCTCCAGAGGCGCAGGATCCGCGGTACTGATCGACCAGGCGGGGAAAAGCCAGCAGGTGATCAGGAAGAATCTTGAAAAGACGCATCTTCTGGAACAGGCAAGGCCTCTAAAGATGGGCTACACGGAGGCGCTCCGGATGCTCGGAAAAGAGGGGGAGAAGTTCGATATCATCTTCATGGACCCGCCGTATGCGATGGCAAAAGAAGCCGCATCGAAAGTATCGATGCTCATCAATGAATACGGACTTCTAAATGAAGGCGGCATCTTCATCGTCGAATCCGACGCAAATGCCGAAATCAAAGAGATTGTAACCAATATGACATGTTTAAAGAGTTGTAAGTACGGGGCAACTTTGGTAACATTCTTCTTAGAATCAGAAACTATGTGCGAGTAAGGAGAAGCGCTCTTGAAAACGTTTATTTTTCCGGGAAGTTTTGACCCGTTTTCGCTGGGTCACATTGACATCGCCAGAAGAGCATCGAAGCTCTGTGACAAACTGGTCGTGGCGATCATGATCAACCGCGCGAAAAATTCGTTATTTACAGTGGAAGAGAGAGTCGGGATGGCGAAGATCTGCCTGTCGGATCTTCCGAATGTCGAGGTCATCTCCAGAGAGACACTTCTCGTGGACCTTTATCGGGAACTCGGTGCTTCGGCCGTCGTAAGAGGCCTTCGAAGCGAGTCGGACTTCCGCTATGAAGCGGAGATGAATGCCGCCAATACTCTTATGTTCCCGGATTATCAGGTGATCTTCCTGCCGTGCCGCGCAGACCTCGCTTTTACAAGTTCGTCTATAATCAAAGAAGTGGCTTACTACGGCGGTGACATCTCACGGATGTGCCTTCCGGAGATCGAAGATATGGTACATAAAAAACTGCTTGATAAAAAGGCGGATAAGAAATAAGGGAGGTTATTCCTATGCCGGATGGAAATGTAAGAACAACAGATAAGGACCTATATGAACTTCTTGATCAGCTGCAGGCGACCGTAGAGCAGGCCAAGGGCGTGCCGTTCTCGGATAACTGCATCGTTGACCGTGCGGATGTACTCTACTGGATCAAGCAGATCCGGGCGAGCTTCCCGTCGGAAGTACAGCAGGCCAAGTGGATCGTGGACCGTCAGCGTCAGGTCGTCGCTTCCGCAAGACAGAAGGCGGAGAGCATCCTGCGTGAGTCTGAGCAGCGTCAGGCGATCATGGTCGATGAGCATCAGGTCACACTGCTTGCCAAGGAGCAGAGCGACCGTATCCTCGCGGAGGCGAACCAGCAGTCCGAGGAGATCTACTCGCGCTCCATCGATTATGCGAGAAAGAGACTGACCGAACTCGAGAATGAACTGACAGATATTCTCGTACGTATCCAGAAGGACAAAAAAGAGTTAAAATAAGAAGTAACATAGAGCTTATCTTCGGGGAAGAGTGCTTTTCGAAAAGAGAACCCGGAAGATAGAACAGGCGGTGAAATATGTTACTGGGCATCCGTATTCAGAATTTCGGACTATTTAAAGATGACTGCATTGGTGCGCTTCTTCCGGACATCCGGAAAGCACCCGAGCAGTCATCTCTTGCTATTTCGGCAGGAGTGGATGTGGCGCATCCCCTCAACGGGATCGAGGCCCTGATCGGCCGGAACCACACCGGAAAGTCGATGTTTTTCTCGTTCCTTTCTTTCGTTCAGGGAGCGGTGATCAAAGGACCGGCAGCCGCGGCGACTGAGTCCGGAAGAGATGGCTTTTCCAACCTCCTCGGCGATAAAGAACAGCCCTTCATCGCGACACTGTGCTTTAAGTTCTACGATGCGCAGGTCAAGGACACGACATATGTGCAGTACCGGCTCGTCATCGGCGCGAATATGCACGGCAAGCCGCACTTCGACGAAGAGGTGCTGACGCTGTGGCGCAAGGGGATGGATGAACCGAAAGATATCCTCTCGTTTAAAAAAGGCGTTGGATATGTGCTTCTTCAGGGAGAGAAGATGGACGGCGAGATGAATGATCCGCAGACATCCGCGCTGCATGCCTATGGAGCGCTGAAACAGTTCTATTTCACCAGCTGCACATATAAAGAGATCATGCGGTGGTTCTTCGTAAACTTCCGAAAAGACCAGACCTTCCAGATCCCGGAGAATATGGCGCCGGGCGGACACAAGCATCTGAATAGCGAAGGATCCAATGCAAGAAATGTCCTCTCCTACTTGAAACAGGAAAAACCGGGACAGTATAAGATGGTCATGAGCCGCCTGATCGAGGCGATCCCGGGGCTTCGGGACAAGGATGAGCAGGCTGTGCTGAAACACTTTAAAAAGCCGGATATGCTGGCGCTTTACCTCCTGCTTCTATCTGATCCGTCCCCGCGTCCGCTGCTTCTTATCGAGTCGCCGGATGAGGGATTGTATCACGACATGCTCGACGTGCTGGCCAATGAGATGCGCGAGTACTCGATACAGAATCCCGGATGCCAGATCTTCTTTACGACACATAACCCGTATATCCTGGAGAATCTTTCTCCTTCAGAGATCTGGGTATTCAGCCGTGGTGACAAGACATGGGATGAAAGTGTCGAGATCAAGTGCGCAGGATCGATACCGATCGTCACGGAATTGTATAAACAGGGCGTCGGACTCGGCGCGATCTGGTATGCCGGACACTTTGACAACTGATGGGAAATGACAGCAGAAAGGACGAACACCCTGCGATGAGAGTGGAGATATTAACTGAAGACAGATCAGGCGGAGTGGTACTGGAGCGTCTGACCAGATGTATCTTAAAAGAGTTTACATCCGACTTCTCCTGTCACCTCCGTCCGCATAGAGGATGCGGGTACTGGCCTAATAATCCGGATGCGAAACCGGAACCTTTTGCGGCGGGACTGCTGGAACTTCTGCCGGCGAAACTTCGTGCCTATGACAAGGTCTATGCCGGCACAGATACGATCGTCATCGTGTGCATCGACTCCGATGACCATGATCCGGATGAACTGATGAGCCGCCTGAAGGGTACATGCAGGAAATATGCATCCGGACTTTCCACAGTCATTGCGATCTCCGTGGAAGAAATGGAGAGCTGGATGCTGGCGGACAAAAATGCACTGGTCATGGCCTATCCGGATGCAGATCTGGAAAGACTTTCCGAATATGAGCAGGACAGCATCTGCGGGACCTGGGAAGTCCTGTGCGATGTGGTGCTCAAAGAGCAGTCCCCGCGCATAAAACGGATCGGATACCCTGCGATCGGGCAGTATAAGGCGACCTGGGCGGAGAAGATCTCGAAGTATATGGTTCCCGGGAATAATGTCTCTCCAAGTTTTAAGAAATTCGAGCTCGCGTTAAGCGGCGCAGTCAAGCAGGTGATCCATGCCTGAGAACCGGCCGTTCCCTGAGAATACACGCGCCATAGCAGCGGGCCCGGGTCCGTCGATGGCGGATGGGCCGGTGTCGGCATATATCCATGTTCCATTCTGTGTGAGAAAATGCGCGTACTGTGATTTCCTTTCTTTCGCGGATGAAAGATCGCATGCATGTATCGAAGCATATGTTGATGCGGTGTGCCGGGAAATCACGCTCACACCGAAGTGGTTCCCGGCGGAAGAACCGGGAAGACAGGCCGGTGCGGAAGAAGCGGGAAGACAGTCCGGTGCGGAAGGACGCGCGGACCGGCCGCTGGAGACGATTTATTTCGGAGGAGGCACACCATCGCTTCTGACACCATCGCAGACCGGAAGGATCCTGTCCGCTCTGAGGGAAACATTCGGGATCGCGGACGGCTGTGAGATCACGCTCGAAGCCAATCCCGGAACGATCGATAGCGCGAAGCTGAGTGCTTTTCGCGAAGAAGGGATCAACAGGCTATCAATGGGGATCCAGAGCCTCGACGATAATGTACTTCGGACGCTCGGAAGGATCCACGATGCGGAGGCGGCAAAAAAGGCGGTGAAGGCTGCCGGACTCGCCGGCTTTACCAATATCTCCTGCGACATGATGCTCGGGATCCCCGGACAGACGATGGACAGCGTCAGGAAAACGCTCGACTTCTTCCTGCAAAAAAATATCCCGCATATATCTCTTTATTCCCTGATCCTGGAGGAAGGAACTCCGCTTTATGCACGGCTGGGCGGAGATATCGAGAAATATGTCACGCAGGAACAGGACCGCGAGATGTACCACTATGTGACATCGCATCTTGCCGGAAAAGGCTATGTGCACTATGAGATCAGCAACATGGCTGTCCCGGGGTACGAGAGCCGTCACAACTCGATGTACTGGAGAGCAGAACCTTACTTCGCATTCGGCGCCGGCGCTCACTACTATCTGGGAAATGAACGCGGCCGGCATGCCGAGACGCTGGATGAGTACATCGGTGCGCTGCACGAGGAGAATGCTAAGAAAGAAGATGTGCTCATCACGGAAGAGATCCTCTCTCCTGAAGACCGCATGAAGGAATACATGATGCTCGGATTTAGAACCAGAACCGGCGTAGGCGAAGAAGCCTTCCGGGAAAGGTTCGGAATGACCGTGGAGAGTGCTTTTGGCGCGGAAATAGAAAAAGAAATGAATTCCGGACTTGTTGGTTTTGAGGATGGAATCTACCGTCTGACAGAGAAGGGATTCGATCTTGCCAATCAGGTATTTATGGATTATGTGTGATGCTCGAAAACGGCGAGAAGCCTCTTGCAAGACGGACTGTCCGGTAGTTAAATAATAGTATCCTTCATCAATCTGATGCCGATCGTATTATATGTCATGAAAGAAGAGTTTTCGGGGCGGCCCGGGGCTCCTTTTTTTCTGGTGAAGAGAATAGTACGAGGTGTCCGGATATGAGTCCACTACAAGAAGAACTGATTGCCCGAAAGAAAAAACTCGAAACTGTGATCAAAATGGCGCGGAAGGATCTGGCAAACTGCCCGGAAGGGAAACTCTGGGTCTCGACGACGCATAAAGCTGTGCAGTACTATCATCACATCATCGAAAATGACAGAGTGATCCATCGATATCTGCCGAGAGATCAGGCGGAACTTAAGCAATCACTCGCCCAGAAGGAATATCTCATGCAACTTCTGAAACTGGCGGAACGGGAATTGCATGATATTGATTCGCTTCTTTCCAGGAACTCCCTAATGAGGATGGAATCACTGTATTCGGAAATTCATCCTGATAAGAAAAAGTTTGTAAAACCGCTGGTTACCAATGATGAAGAGTTTGCGGATTACTGGTTGAGAAAACCGGTGGAATCAAATCCGTCTTTTCCGGAGGAGCTGAAGTATCCGACGAAGAGAGGCGAGCTTACAAGATCCAAGTCGGAAGCTATGCTTGCGGATATGTACTATGAACTGGGAATCCCATATAAATACGATTGCGGCATTGCATTGAAAGGCGGGGCGGTAAAGTATGTGGATTTCATCCTGCTGGATAAAAAGAAGAGGAAGGAAATCTATCACGAGCATCTGGGATTGCTGGATGATTCCGGTTATCGGAGGGATAATATGCAGAAACTGGACCTTTACCGCCGAAGTGGGATCTATGTTGGTAAGAACCTGATCCTGACGCACGAGGGCGCGGGAAGTCCGCTGAATATCCGCGATATACGGGCAAGCGTGAAGGAGATGTTCGCTCTTTGAGGGATCTCATGGTTCTCGTGGATCTCGGAGTTCTTGTGGTTCTTGTGGTTCGTGTGGTTCCCGAAGTTCTCGTGGTTCTCGGGAGGACGGGTGCAGATTACGGGTGAAATGCAGATTTCGGCAATTTCACCCGTACTTTTTTGCGTGGGAGAGAAGAGAATTCATTGTAAAATGGGAAAAAATGATTTTCACCCGTAAATCCAGTGCTTTTCGAGAGGTATTATTACTCAATTTACGGGTGAGATGCCCGAAAACACTTTTTA
>ODAI013424343.1_pt1 | contig 23064 bp, 17 predicted proteins | sample 1539321 | NCBI WGS metagenome assembly ODAI01 (sample SAMN02144231, study PRJEB22623) | gut metagenome | biome: sheep rumen | host: Ovis aries | place: New Zealand | reverse complement strand
CCCTCGGAAAGACCTGTTCCGCGCTCACCGAGAAGAGTGTCAAAGCCATCGTCAAGCTCTGATACAAATTCATCGGCACAGGCTATTTTCAGAGCATTGTTTATACGCTCGTCATCGTGAAGTCCCCTCTTATCCGCAAAGCATACGACCTCGCGGATAGTTCCGCTCATAAGCTGATTACCCTGCGGAACATAAGCAAACAGACGGTGATATTTAGCGGAAAGCTCCTCGGTATTGCCGTTTTTATCGGTTATGTATCGCCTGCCACCATCGAGCTTGTAAATGCACATAAGCAGCTTCAATACAGTACTTTTACCACAGCCGCTGTGACCTATGAACGCCACATACTGTCCCTTCACAATTTCAACGCTGATGTCTTTCAGTACGACGGGCATAGTCTCTTTGCTGAGCTGACGAACGCTATCGCCGGACGGATAATACGCAAACTCTGCCTTTTCCAGTCCCATAGCCTTGAAGCTGCTGCGGTAATAATCGAGAGTTTCGTCAATATCCATTGGCTGAACGTTGCTGTCATTCTCGAAATCCTCTATCTCCATAAGACGCTCCGCACTCGCGGTCATCGCGTAAAACTTCGGCAGATAGCCTGTAATATTGGCAAACGGAGACTGTATCTGCGAGATGAGCTGAGTAATAGCGGTGAGCGTGCCGTAGCTGATAGCACCTGTGAGAATGCCATAGCCGCAGTAGATAACTCCGCCGACATACATTCCCTGCATACCTGTCTGGAAGCCGATATTGCAATAATTCGAGAAGCGTACACGCTTCATTCGCTTATCCTTGTGGTCGCACATCTTGTCAAGAGCCTCGGCTTCGGTTTGTTTTTCAGCCGCAAATGAACGTATCATCATCATGCTTCCAAGCCGTTCCTGCAAGTAAACACGGAGCTTTCCGTCGCGCTCCTGAATATTCTTGTGGAGTTTTTTCAGCACATGCGCCCAAACGGTCATAAATTCATTGTCTGACCTCAGCACCGCCCCATTCCACAACAGAGAAGCCCTTCCTTTCAAAGGTCTCAAGCTGCTGCGGTTCGATCTCCACAGCATTCTCAAGCGGAACATATGCCATAAATATACGGCACTCGCTGTCTGGTGTCGGCGTAATGGTCATTTTTGCAGAATTCGTATAGGTATCCCCTTGGAAGGAGATGAGGTTGTACTTGTTATGCTCCATAAGCGGCAGCCAGTATACAATAAAGTCGTTCATTTCCTCTTCGGTGAGTCCCATAAATGAGAGTTTCTCTTTAAGGAAACTTTCCGTATCACAGCCTGCAACACAGAAGCCCTTTGAGAAGTCAAATCTGGTACGGCAATTCACAGCATCCCAGAAGAGATATCTGTGGTGACTATTGTCTGCCTTGTTCAGGAGCGAACCGTCCGGATATGCAACCACGTCCCAGCCGTTGTTATACTTCGGATAGGTTGAGGAGAGGTCAGCTTCTTTCAGATCAAGCTCAACGTGAACAGCGGTCTCTTCCTCGGGATAGAGGTAGATGACCGGCTTTTTGGGCGCTTCTTCAAAATAGATCACCCTTTTACCGTCCGGGCCTGATATTCTGATCCAGCCATACTGTCCGTTGTATTCTGTAAACAGCCAGTTATCGTTGCCTTTCTGCACGCCCTTTTCGATCAGTCGGATATTTTCAGGTATCTCCGCAACGGCTTTATAGCTTTCGTCCGGTCCGAGATACAGCTTCAGGCCGTCATACACAACACGGAACGGAATGCCGAATTCAAAGCGCTCATCAGGCTCAACACAGGTCGTGACCGTTTTCTTGACAAGCTCACGCTTCATCAGACACAGGTCAAAGACATTCAGCTTATTGTCATTGCAATAGTCGACCGCTTTCCAGTTTTCGAGCTGCACATCCGGTGCGGCAAGCAGCCATTTCTGAAGCAGTACCACATCGGCAACACTGAATTCGCCGTCATCGTTGACATCGCCTGTCGGTGTGAATTTCAGCTTGAAAACTAACTCGTAGGAGTTGTTTTTATTTCTCACAATGCTTGATTTTTCAGGTATAATAGAGTAGTTTTTAAGTTTGCCACTCTGCTCAATATGGAATGAGTATTCACGATCTTCTGACAGATCTGCATATTGAATGATAGAAGGATTTGATTTTAGTCCGGAAACAGCAGGATTTTCAACATAGCCATCACCAATGTCACGCTCCCGGAAAAGAATATATCCGAAATCTGTATCGCTGTTGTTCTGGTATATGATAGGTTCATTGGTGTCGGCATCCAAAAGTGTAACTCTGACCTGACCGGGAAGCAGCTCATTCTTTTCGTTAATCACAGTAACTTTCTTCACAATTCCGAACTGTTCCGGATATGATTCGAGAATACCATTGGCAAAAGTCACTTCAAGTTTCATACCAATATATGGTGTAACATCACTGTCGAGATATTTTGTTTCTAAAGCTATCGGCTCATCTGACTTCGGATCAGCGGGGTTTACAATAAGTGTCGTTCCGTTTATCTCAACGATCTCAACTGTCATTGTTTCGGTGAGAGTATCTGTTTGTTTTACAAGCGGCACAACAGTACAGTCGTTGTACATTGCAAAGGTGTAAATATCACCGACCTCACAGTCAAGCGGATCAACGAGAAGATGAGAACTATATGTGCTTAAACCGTAGTAATAGGATCCGTCGGCTGCATCCTTATAGCGAACGCTCCAATGTGATGAGCCGTCATAGGTCTTGCTTGTGACACTCAGGTCTTTCTTCTCCATAAGTTCGGAGCAGTTGCCGGCTTTATTCAGTTCTGCACCGTCATCAAGCGTGTAGTAATACACGTGTGCATTTGCCGGATCATCTTCAGCAGGATACACCTTTGTCATAGGTGCATCTCCATCAGCAACGTAAATATCTCCGTAGTCAAGGTCTGTCGGCGCATCTTCCCACAGCACCTTATCCGCTGTATACGAACCATCAGATTCCGGATAGATGTAGCGGAACTGTGGAATGCTTTGACCAGAAGTGCCGACATAGACGAAGAAGGTCTCTTCATCAAAGGCGGTGCCTTCTGCGAGCACAGCGGACGGAGCAAGTAAGACAGAGCTATTAAACGAAAGCGGTGTGACAGCAGTCATAACTGCGATGACAGCAGCAGTCAGTCGTGTGAGCTTCATAATATTCACCTACCATTCTTCAAATCAGCAGTATTTCTCCTGTATGTATTATAATGCTGAAATACTGATACAGATAATTTGTATAAGCAATTATACCATATAGCTTTTGGAGCGTCAATATTTTTAGTCGATTTCACACAACTTAAAATGCTCCGGCAACTCTGAGAAGAATAAAAATCAAACCGTTACAGCAACCGAACACAAGTCATTATTATCGTTTGCGCTTCGTCAAATGTCCTGCTATTCTAATGATTTTAAGCAAAACAATATGTGGCTTAGATATAGTTTTATCACACTCCGTGATAAGTTGTTGTTATGAACTGGTATGGTAAAATAATACGCAACTGGATATATGCAGTCAGGTCAATTTCTGTTACACTGTAAAAAAACAAGAAATGAGGTTTTTGAAATGAGTGAACAGTATCAGCTGAATAAGGAACTGGCACAGATGTTAAAGGGCGGTGTTATAATGGACGTAACTACCCCCGAACAGGCAAGGATAGCACAGGAGGCAGGTGCCTGCGCTGTAATGGCGCTTGAGCGTATCCCTGCGGATATCCGCGCAGCAGGCGGTGTATCAAGAATGAGTGATCCTGCAATGATCCGCTCTATACAGGAAGCGGTATCTATCCCGGTAATGGCAAAATGCCGTATCGGTCACTTTGCAGAGGCACAGATACTTGAAGCAATAGAGATCGACTACATTGATGAGAGAGAGGTGCTCGTCGATGTCGATGTACTTCTTTACGTCCTTCACTGTATGCTGGTCTGTCCAATACATAAAACACATTATCGGCAATAGCAAAAGTGTATAATCAAAACACTTGAAAAACGGACGATGATTTGTTAAACTAATATTATACTAATATAACTGAGAAAAAGAACGAGCAGCGTGAACTGATGTATTACATATGATCCAGTCCCGGAGGAGCAAGCCATTAAGCTCCTTCGGGATATTTTTTTATTGCAAAAAAAGAAACAGCTCAGATTAGCTCTGAGCTGTCTGTTTATCAGTCGTTGAAAAGAGGTGTTGAGTAGTATCTGTCGCCGCTGTCGGGGAGCAGAGCAACGATAGTCTTGCCCTTGTTCTCAGGTCTCTTAGCAAGCTCTAAAGCAGCATAGTAAGCCGCACCTGCGGAGATACCCACAAGTATTCCCTCCTGCTTTGCGATAAGCTTTGAGATCTCGAATGCGTCCTCGTTCGCAACTGCAATGACCTCGTCATACACATCGGTATTGAGAGTCTTGGGAACAAAGCCTGCGCCGATACCCTGTATCTTATGAGGACCAGCCGTACCCTTTGAAAGCACGGGTGAATCCTTAGGCTCAACTGCAACTACCTTAACATTAGGGTTCTGGGACTTGAGGTATTCGCCTGTACCTGTTACTGTACCGCCTGTGCCAACACCTGCAATAAAAATATCGACCTTTCCGTCTGTATCGTTCCATATCTCAGGACCTGTTGTGAGTCTGTGTATCTCAGGGTTTGCAGGGTTCTCAAACTGCTCGGGAACGAAGCTGTCAGGAGTTTCCTTTGCAAGCTCTTCAGCCTTTGCGATAGCCCCCTTCATACCCTTTGAGCCCTCTGTAAGAACGATCTCTGCGCCATAAGCCTTGAGGATATTTCTTCTCTCAACGCTCATAGTTTCAGGCATTGTAAGGATTATCCTGTAACCCTTTGCAGCTGCGATGGAAGCAAGACCGATACCGGTGTTGCCCGATGTTGGTTCAATGATAGTGGAGCCTGCCTTCAGAAGTCCCTTCTTCTCAGCGTCCTCGATCATAGCGAGGGCAATTCTGTCCTTCACACTTCCTGCGGGATTGAAGTATTCGAGCTTTGCAAGAACTGTTGCATTGATACCCTGTGACTTTTCAATGTTTGTGAACTCCACGAGGGGGGTGTTTCCTATGAGACCTGTTGCTCCTTTATAAATTTTTGACATATAAAATTCCTCCTTCTGATAGCAACTTGACAATTCCTATCTGTTAACTATATTATACTCGCTATTGCCCCAAAATGCAATACCCTTTTTAATCGTATTTATTTATTCTGGGTTATAGACTGGAGTTATAAGTCGTTTTTTAATATGACAGAGCGGCAAAGAATTACTCTTTTGTTATTATTGCAACCGCACAAGGCATTTTTCCGTCAACTACATCAAAGCGGACGTTGTATCCGCCTTTAATGAAGAACTCCTTATAGCTGCTCAGGTCGAACTGAGCTGTGAAATTAGCTCCGGCAAAATCAATCAGCTTTATCAGCCATTTGCCCGACGGTTTGCTCATATTGATGTATGTTGGTATGATGACCTTTCCGCCTTTTTTGCATACTCTGAGCAGCTCGTCCACAGCCTTGTACGGTTCATCAAGCAGGTGTATCACATTGCCGGCAACAACCTTATCGAAGGTATTATCCTTCACCTTGACAGACATAATATTTGCCCTGCGGAATGTGATATTTCCGCAGCCGGAGCAGTTCTTCCCTGCACGCTTCATCATATTCACTGACATATCTGTTGCAATGAGCTTCCTGCATTTTTCCGCGACCGGCTTACTTATCGAGCCGGTACCGCACGCACATTCGAGCACAAGATCATCAGGTCCTATCTCCTGTGCGACCCTTAAACCTGTACCGTCATAGCATCTGCGGTTGTAAGCTCTTTCAAAAAGGTCGTATACGCCTGCTATCCTGTCCCAAAAGCTTTTCTTAGCCATAAAAGTTACCTCCGTAATATGAATGATTGTTCATATATTCATATTATATCACAGGCTTTACCATTTGTCAATAGCTTATTGATGAGAATTGAATACATTATGCCGATATCTTATGCTGATATCGGCACAACATCTTTATTCAACATTGAAGGGTATCTGTAGAATTCCAAGTCATATATGTCTTTCTTGAGTCTCTATTACTTTGATCGTCAGTTTATTTTGCTGTCGGGATATATTCGGCAACCATCCTCGAAAGATTAGAAACAGGCATAGTCTGGAGCCATACACGTCCCGGACCTGTAACTTTCGTGTTGAAGAAGCCCTCACCGCCAAACAGTTTGTTTCCAATTCCCTTAACAGTTTCTATTTCCATACTTACACTTGCTTCCATAAGCGCAAGACAGCCGGTATCTACCAGCATCGACTCCCCTGCTTTGAGGTCATACTGTATAACAGAACCGTCGATCTCGAGGATCACCTTTCCTGTTCCGGTGAATTTCTGCATAATAAAGCCCTCACCGCCGAAAAGTCCTGCACCAAATTTCTTACGGAAGAACATCTCGTTCACAACTGTTGTCTCGCTTGCAAGAAAAGCTGATTTCTGTGCGATTATAGGTGTTGTTGATACATCAACTACCATTATCTCGCCCGGGAAACTCGAGCCCATAGCTATCATTCCCTCTGCGCCAACTGCGGTATAGATATTTTGGAACATAGCCTCTCCCTGCAATGCGCGTGAGAACATTTTTCCTACTCCTCCGCCTTTTGTCTGCATTTCAAGATTTGATGACATCCAACTCATAGCACCTTTTTCTGTTATGATCGATTCTCCTGCCTGAAGATGGCAAATTGCTACCGGCAGCGGAGTTCCTTTGATTTCGATTTGCATATTCCTATACCTCCTGTATGTATTATAATAATGAAATAATGATGCAGATCATTTATATAAGCAATTATACCATATAGTTTTTATATTGTCAATATTTTTAGTTGATTTCATACAATCAAAAAACTCCGGCAACTCTCAGAAAAAAGCAGCGGCAAACACGTTGCGGTGTTTGCTGATTATATGATATTGCTCTTTCTTATACTCACCCGATACTATTCTGAATTTGATAATCATTCTCAATTATGAAAGATGTGTGAAAAATATTGTGAAAGTATTGACATTCGGATTGAGTATGATATAATAAGCAAGGTCAATATGATAATGATAATCATTTTCAATTTCAAAATATACTAACAGATCATAAAGTATGCGGAAAGATATCATATAGACGAGAAAGTTTGCAATTGCATAATATGAAATGAGGTACACTATGTCAAAGAACAAAATCCCAGTTATTCTTATCACAGGCTATCTTGGTTCCGGAAAGACTACTCTCATGCAAAATCTGCTGAAGCAGGAACAGCGTAAGATAGCGCTTATCGTAAATGATATGGGCAGCGTCAATATAGATGCCGCACTCCTCAACAAAAACCGCGACCGTATAGCTTCCGTCGAAATGGTAGAACTCCAGAACGGCTGCATATGCTGTACTCTCCGTGACGAGTTCATAGCTGAGATAGAACGCATATCACAGCTTCCCGACATCGAAGCTCCTCTGCCGTTCAATATCAATGCTCCGGTCGTAGTTATCAAGGACGACGACTATGCAGTGTGGTACAGTGATATTATGAATGAAGCTGTAAAGTATCACGAAAAAACTGTGAAATTCAAGGCAATGATAGGCAGCAGACCAGAACTTCCGCCCAATGTATTTGCAGTGGGGAGATTTATAATGACCTGCTGTGAAGCGGATATGGAATTTTGCTGGTTCGTGGCTTTTTATAACAGTTATCATGAAGTCAAAGGTGATATATGGGCATTAATAACCGCTGAAATAACTGTCCAGCATCACGAAAACGAGAATATTGACATACCGCTTCTGAGAATTACCGAGCTTTATGAATGTGCCCCTCCTGAAATAGAAATCGCGTCATTTTAATAATTATTCTGAGGAGATAAAGAGGCTGTATGCACTGTCCCTGCGCAGATCCTGAAGTATATCTGCATCAGAAAAAATGAGCGGATATTATGCTATCAGTCCTGATCTGTGGTGATGTCAATAATTATCCTGAATACAGTTCTGCTTCCAATCACGGAGCTCGCTTCACATTTTCCTTTATGCAGCGTCACTGTCTGCTTTACGATAGCAAGTCCGAGCCCTGAAACGCCCTTTCCCTGCCGCTGACGCTTGGTATAATACCTGTCCCATATCCGCTCAAGCTCTTCGGGAGCGATGCCCTCGCCGTGATCAGATATTTCGATCACGGCTTTTCCGTTCTCGGCTTTCAGTGATATCCCTATCCACTTGTCCTCGCCTGCGTGGCGGACAGCGTTGTCTATGAGGTTGTAGACCGCTCTCTGAAGCCGCGAAGCGTTTCCGCTTATGTGGATATTTTCAGCAATACTGCGCTCGAAAACATAGCCGTCCTTGGTATGGAGGTTGCCGAAGCTGTCGGCGACCGAGTTTACTGTCTCGCTGAGATCAACGTCGCTCATAACAGGTTCAGCGTCCGTCATCTGCAATTCAGAGTATTCAAGTATCTCGTTGACAAGAGCGGTGAGTCTGTCCGCCTCCTCGACTATAACAGCAACGTCCTCTGCACACTGCTTCTCGTCCTCGCGCGAAATGTCCCTTATCATCTCCGCATAGCCCTTTATCATAGTGAGCGGTGTGCGCAGATCGTGGGAGACATTTGCGAGCAGATCATGCTGGAATTCCTGCGATCTTCTGAGCTTTTCTGCGGTCGTGTCGAGCGTGTCGTTAAGCTCGTCGAGCTCTGCGCAGAAGCCGTCCCTGAACGGAACTTCGTCCGATTTTTCGCCTAACTTATGGGCTTTTTCGTTGAGCTGTGCAACAGGACGCGAAAAGCTCCTCGACATAAACCACGCAAGCACAAAGCCGATCATTACGGACAGAGCCGTTACCCACAGCAGCTGTATGCGGATTATGCGCGCTGTCGAACCAACTGCATTGAGAGTCGTACCGATATACAGGACAGCCTTCTCATCGCTGCCGCAGAAACTGATATATCTCCCGTAAACATACAGATCGCCGCTCCTGAGTTCCGCTTCATCATCGTCCGAGTCAGCAAGCCTGCTCAGAAACTCGTCATAGTTCTCCGGAAGCTCCCTGTAACGTCCGCGCTCTCCCCTGAACTCCGCTTTCACAGCGTTGAATTCACCGCTGCGGTCCTTTGGTCCCTTCTTGTACTCGTCTGAGCTGTAAAGGATATTGCCGTCGGTATCAATTACGAAAACAAGTATGGAATTCTCGCGCGAAAGATCGTCGATATACTCAGTTATCCCGCTCGTATCGCTCTTTGAGGCTATTTTATCAGCAGCCGCAATGGTATTCTTTATTATCATACCATTGTAGAAGCTCTGCAAAAAAACGGTCTGCAAAAGCCACAGCACAGCAAAGATGACTGCGGTAAAGAACATAAAACAGCCCAGCAGCTTCCGCTGGAAAGTCCTTGTTTTACGCTTCAAATTTATATCCCCCCCCTCGTATCGTTCTGATACAGTCACGGTACTCGCCTAATTTGCTTCTGAGCAGCTTTATCTGCCAGTCCACTGTGCGGTCAACGCCGAAGCTGTCGTAGCCCCAGACTTCGTTGAGTATCCTGTCGCGTGAGAGGACTACTCCCCTGTTCTGGATAAGAAGCAGCAGAACCGCGTACTCCTTTGCGGTGAGTTCAGCCTTTTCACCGTTGATAGAGACCGACATTCCGAACGTGTCTATCACTATGCCGCCGGCGCTGATGATGCCGCTCTCCGTTTCGGACGCAGCCTTGCTGCTGTGACTCAGTATCACCTTGACACGCGCCATAAGCTCCATAGGCGAAAACGGCTTCGTAACATAATCGTCAACGCCGACCTCAAAGCCGAACAGCTTGTCGAATTCAGTTCCTCTTGCCGAGAGCATTATCACGGGAATGTCCCTGAATTCCTTGATCTTCTTGCAGGCAGTAAAGCCGTCTGTGTCGGGCATCATAACGTCCATTATGATGATGTCGAAGTCCTCTTTTTTGCAGGCTTCAACAGCCTGTCTGCCGTCGGAGACAGACGTCACATCAAAGCCCTCCCTCTGAGCGTATCGGCTTATGAGCGTCACTATATTAGGTTCATCATCAGCTATCAGTATCTTTGGCATAGCGCACCTCCGCAGTAATTATTGTTAATATTATACACGAAAAGCGCCCGTGTTCAGTGTAACATCTGCTGTATCAGAGGCTGGTACCGTCATTGAAACCTCCGGCTTCGCCGCGCATTCTGCCCTGCATACCATCGTTCATACCGCCTCTGCTGCCGCCGCGCATACCGCCGTTCATATCACCGTTCATACCGCCTCTGCTGCCGCCGCGCATACCGCCGCCCATCATACCCTGCGATATCTCGGAGACCTCGTTGCCGTTGATGATTATAGTTCCGCCGCTGAATTCAGCTGTACCGTCATAGTCAAATGCCTCAGAAGGTCCCTGCTGGGGATAGGTTATATCTACCGTGCCGCCTGAAACGATGACGTTTCCGTTCGCATCAATGGCGTCAACATCACTGCCGCTCATTGTAATAGCCACATTTCCGCCGTTGATCTCGACTGTCGGTGTTCCGACCGCAGTGCTCTTGTTTGAAACATTTATGCCGTCGTCATTTGAAGCGATCTCTATATCGCCGTCGTTGATGAGAATGTATGTTGCTTCGAGCCCCTCAGCAGCGCTGATGTCGAATGTTCCGCCGTCTATCTGGAGCAGAGCACAAGCCTGTATGCCATCGCTCTTGCCGCTGATATTGAATGTGCCGCCTGATATGGTTATAGTGCCCTCAGCTTCGTCGTTCTCGCAGTGGAAGCCGTCCTTGTTGGTGGTGATGTTGAAAGTACCGTCGTTTACCGCGATAGAGTCGTTTGCTTCAAAAGCGTCAAGAGCAGTCTTGACATTGTAAGTACCGCCGGTTATCTTCATATCGTCCTTGCAGGTGATACCGTTGCCGCTGTTTGAGGTCACATTGAGAGTGCCTGTGCCGTTGAGAACGAGATCGTCCTTTGAGAAGATCACCGCGTCTGTGTTTGTCTCGCCGTCATCTCTGAACTGACCGCTGACTGTAAGGGTATTCTCGCTGTCGGTCGTTGTGATGAACACCTTGTCCGCGGATACCACATATATTGCCGGAAAATCGCTGTTTGTAATGCTCACGCCGTCGAGTACGAGCTGGACCTTTGCATTCTCGTCAGCCTCGACTCTTATCGTGCAGTCCTCAGCAGTGCCGCTGATGACGTAAACGCCATCGGAGGTTATATCAATGGTCTTGCCGTCTGAAACCGTGATATTCTCAGCATCGCTCGTGTCAGCAGTCTGCTCGAGGTCGCGCTTGGTAAAAGCGGACTCCGCTGCTTCTGTTGTCTCTTCCTTCTTCGAGAGCTTTTCAAGTGAAATGCTTTCGTCCTGCTCGGATACAACAGAAGTTTTGGTTGTGCTTTCAGTTGAAGCTGAGCTGTCTGTATTTGCACTGCTTCCGCAGCCTGTGAGTGAAACTGCGAACATAGCTGCCATAAATGAATACATATATATTCTTTTCATAATAATTCTCCTTTTTAGCAGATCAATTGGGGGTAGTGTTTGTTTCTATGATTGTATTATACCTGAGGATTATGTAAGAAAAATGGAGTTAAAGTGGAAAATAGCTTCCGTAATGTGGAATTTCACCCGTGATTTGTGATAAAAACGTGAAATACTGCCCGTTATACTGCCGGAATATGAAAACTATTTACGATTTGTATTGATTTTTGACGCCAACTATGATATAATGGATACATAATCAATAAAAACGCGCAGGACTGCATAAGTCCCCACACCATATATTATATCGAATGGAAAAGAAAAAAAAGAAATACCGCCTCGACCTTTGCGGTATGGATATTTGCTATGATAACGCTAAAAGCAGCTACAAGGAAGGCTCTGAGGTCGAGCTGTACTACAATATGATAGCTGAAGATACCGACTATTCCTTCTACCTTGACGGTAAAGGGCTTTTTTACGGCTATCACCCCAAAAAAGGCTTCGTGCTGCACTTCACTATGCCTGCACACGATGTAAAGCTCTGCTGCTACTCTGTCAGGATCACAAAAAATCAAAAGCCCGATGAGGAAAAATCAGACTCCTGAAACAGGAGTCTTTCTTCATCAGACAGCCGCGTCCGTATAAAAATAATACAGGCACTCCCGGTCATCGGAAGTGCCTGTTTTTTCATATATTCAGGTATTTTTTTATCTCTTCGATATAGATCTCAGCCATTTCACTGAGTATCACGTTTTTCAGCGTGATATAGCCGATCTCCATAGCATCGTCAGAGTCGTCCTCAAAGGGAACGGCGATGTAGTCGCTGCCGTTGAGCTCCTCGCAGATTATTCCGGAGCAGAGCGTGTAACCGTTCAGACCTATCATCAGGTTGAGCATCGTCGCACGGTCGTTTGCTTTGATAGTACGCTGATAGTCGCTCGTGCTGAGTATCTCCTCCGCAAGGTAAAATGTGCTGTTGTCGCCCTGCTCGAACGACAGACAGGGGTAATCCGCAAGCTGTTCAAAGGTTATCTTCTTCTCTTTGGCGAGCGGATGACCTTTCCACAGATAAACGAACGGGCTGCACTTAGTTAGCGTATGGAATTCCAGACCATTTGAATGGAGCAGCTTGGTCATCGACTTGCGGTTGAAATCGTTGAGGTAGATAATGCCGATCTCACTGCGCATACCCGCAACATCGCTTATAACCTCGGCAGTCTTTGTCTCGCGGACCGCGAACTCATACTCCGCTGTATCGAACTCCTTTACCATTTCCACAAAAGCCTTGACCGCAAAGGAGTAGTGCTGCGTAGAGACTCCGAACTTCTTCTTGACATTTCCCTTACTTATATATTTCTCGGCAAGCACATCAAACTGTCCCACGACCTGACGCGCATACTGTATGAACTCAGCACCGTCATTTGTGAGGGTGACGCCTCTGCCGCTGCGGTTGAATATCTTTATACCGGTCTCCTTTTCGAGCTCCTGAACGGAAGATGTGAGCGACGGCTGTGAAACGTACAGCTGTTCTGCGGCTTTATTCATAGAACCTGTCGCAGAAATGGCAAGAACATATTTTAACTGCTGTAATGTCATACCTATACCTCCATTCTCATTTCATAAGAGAATTATATCATTTATTTCATACTTTGTCAATAGGTGAACTCATAAATGTTCTCGCTTGAGCTATAGGCTCAGCCTATAGCTGGCTATGCAATTTATGGATTGGACAGATACATAAATCCGATGTATAATATAGGCATACCAAACAAAACAGCTTGAAAGGAGCGGTGGCTATGACAAAACAGAATACTCTCAGCATTCTCCGCTCGATAATCCGCGGCACCGACCGAATGTGCCCGGCACAGCGATGTAAATAACGCTCAGGCGTACCCCAAAAAGTAAACCCACATTAAAATATATAAATTTCAGATATTCAGGAGGAAATCACAATGGCTAACAATAAATTTCATTTCGAGACACTTCAGCTTCACGTAGGACAGGAACAGGCTGATCCCGCAACAGACGCAAGAGCAGTTCCGATATACGCAACAACTTCTTACGTTTTCCGTGACTCACAGCACGCAGCAGACCGTTTTGGTCTCAAGGACGCCGGCAACATCTACGGCAGACTCACAAACTCCACACAGGACGTTTTCGAGAAGCGCATCGCTGCTCTTGAGGGAGGCGTTGCAGCACTTGCAACAGCTTCCGGCGCTGCCGCTATCACATATACGATACAGGCTCTCGCAAAGGCTGGCGAAAACATCGTCGCTTCAAAGACTATCTACGGCGGCACCTACAATCTCCTCGCACACACTCTGCCGCTCTACGGTATAACCACTAAATTCGCTGATCCCGACGTTGAGGGAAGCTTCGAGGCTGCTATCGACGAGAACACCAAGGCTCTCTACATCGAGACTCTCGGCAACCCCAACTCCAACGCTATCGACATCGAAAAAATCGCTAAGATCGCTCACAAGCACGGTCTGCCGCTCGTTGTTGACAATACATTTGCAACTCCCTTCCTTGTACGTCCTATCGAATACGGCGCAGACATCGTTGTACACTCTGCGACCAAGTTCATCGGCGGTCACGGAACTGCTATCGGCGGCGTTATAATCGACAGCGGCAACTACAACTGGGCTGAGTCCAAGCGCTATCCGTGGGTATCCGAGCCCAATCCGAGCTACCACGGTGTCAGCTTCACAGCAGCAGTTGGTCCGGCTGCATTCGTGACATATATCCGCGCTATTCTCCTCCGCGATACAGGTGCGACTCTCTCTCCGTTCCACGCTTTCATCTTCCTTCAGGGACTCGAAACTCTCTCCCTCCGCGTTGAGCGCCATACCTCCAACGCAAAGAGAATAGTTGAATACCTCGCAGCTCACCCGCAGGTAGAAGCTGTCCACCACCCCTCTCTCAGCAGTGAGCCCAGCCACGAGGTATACAAGAAGTACTTCCCCAACGGCGGCGGCAGCATCTTCACCTTCGACATCAAGGGTACTGAGGACGACGCAAAGAAGTTCATCGACAGCCTCGCTATCTTCTCGCTCCTCGCAAACGTTGCGGACGTAAAGTCCCTCGTTATCCACCCTGCTTCGACAACTCACTCACAGCTCACAGAAGCTGAGCTCGCTGAACAGGGTATCAAGCCCACCACTATCCGTCTTTCGATCGGTACAGAGCACATCGACGATCTTATCGCAGCTCTCGATGACGCTTTTGCTGCTATAAAATAACATATGCCCGTAAAATAGCCGGAAACGCCTGATGCGTTGCCGGCTGTTTTACTTTGCCTGCCGAATGAATATAAAAATGTATAATAAAACTGCCTATATATGCTGCTGTGAGTATGTGCATTTTGTAGATTTGCCATAAAGAAATTTAAAAATGTATTGATTTTTTGTTTATAGATGTGGTATTATATTAATAGGTATATTTTCTATATTTCCGTTCAGCGGGAGGGAATTGAATGATCACATGGAATTTTCAGTATATTTCCAAGACAAGGCTCGCAGAGACCTTGAAGCAGTTTTCGCATAGCACCCGCAAAGGCGACATTCTTATCCGTATCCATACCGCGATCCACACCGGTGAAGAAGCTGTTGACCTTGCTAAATATATAAAGACTATCGTCCCTGATGCCCATATCTTCGGTACGAGCACTTCTGCTGCTATCTGCTGGGGAAGGCTCGTACAGAACCAGTGTATAATATCGGTCACTAAGATGTCCGGCGGCACCGTCAGATCTACTCTCCTGCCGACATTTGACGATTCCGGCAGACCTGTCCCCCCAGAGATACTTGCGCTCAATGCCAAGGCTATCCTGACCGGCTGTGAAACAAAAATGCTCCTCACCTTCACAACAAGGAAATACCTCGACATCGTAAAGCTCATCGACAAGTGCAACGAATATTTCCCTGAGGTGCAGATGACGGGCGGATTTGCCAATATCTCCAATGTTATAGCTGACAAAATGAATACGACCGGCTTCGTATTCAACGAGAATATGTGGACGGATAAAGGACTGCTGCTTGCTTCGATCGGCGGCAGCGAGCTCGAATGCTACTCCTCCTACGCTACCGGCGCTCAGGCAATAGGTGCGGAATGTGAGATTACAGACTCATTCGGCGGAGCTATCCTCTCTATCGACAACAAGGACGCTGTTACCGAGTATTACACCAGTGTGGGCAATGACGCTGACAACCCGTCTGACGTAACAGAACTCTTCCCCTATGTCTCCTCAGAAGCAAGTGATATACCGATATTTATGGTATACTTCGACAAGACGAGCCTGAATGACCTCTACGGCGAGAATTCTCCGATATTCTCAACTATATGGTCAGACCGCAAGGACCTCGACAAAGACGAAAAACGAAAGCTTTTGTGTGCGACTTACAACCTGAAAGCAGGTCAGAAGCTCAGACGCGCCTTCATATATGACAGAAAGATCATCTCGGATAACCACGCTCTTTTCCGCCACATCGAGAATTTTGAAAAGGCTGAAACTATCTTCGGCTACTCCTGCATAGCCCGTTCCACTATCTACTCCAACTGTATGAAGTGGGAGATCTCCGCATATGCAAACTCGAATATTTGCGGCTGTATCGTCGAAGGCGAGATCGTCCATATGAACGGTCAGAACCGCTTTGCAAACCTCTCCTTCGTGGTATCTGCACTCGGTGAAGCCCCCTGCACTCAGGACTACAACCCGTATGCCTTCTCGCATACAGACTCCCTCGCTGCTGATAATCAGGAGCTCCTCAACTACCTCTACGAAGTCGAGAACAAGCTCTCGCTCTCATCGCACGAAATGGCAGCAGACAAAATGAAAGTCTTTGTGCGTGACTGTGAGCTCAAGCTCCTCTACTCAGAAAACGAGGATATCCCCAATGCTGCCGCCCTGAATATGGACGTCAAGCTCAAATATCTCGACCGTATCTGTATGATAAACGTTTTCGACATCAACAGTATGGAAACTGTCTTCTCGAAGCATATGATAAAGCTCACCTACAAGAACTACATCTCGAGCTGTGCAAACTTCGCCAAGCAGAAGCACTACACCTTCTACATCATAAGCGACTGGCAGGTAGCTATCGCTGCCCCCTCGTATATGGTCTCGCTTGCCGAATTCACGGAGGATATGGAATACCTCCAGCGCAGTCTGTTTGAGGCAACGGCTGAGTATATCGCAATAGTTCCGATATTCTGCGTACTCAACAAATGTACGGTGGACACGCTCTACTCCGCCTACTACTCGGCAAGAATAGAGATGATGCAGAAGAATATCCAGTTCTACGTCCGCGATGCAACGTACGGTCAGCTCGATGAGGACAGCATACGCGAACGCTACCATATGGTGAACGTCATAAACTACGCTATCGCTCACGATAAAGTCATACCATATTTTCAGGGAGTTTACGATAACGCGACCAACAGCATACACCACTATGAGGCTCTGATGCGTCTTGAGGACGAAAAAGGCAAGGTCTATCTGCCCGCGAGCTTCCTCGAAGTTGCAAGATCCTACGGACTGCTCTATGACACTATCTCCAAGATAATGCTGAGCAAGGTCTTTGAAAAGTTCAGCGCGATAGAGGACAAGAGCGTAAGCGTGAACATCTCCGTCCGCGACCTGAAAAACTCCGACCTCATCAGCTATATATACGATTTCCTGTCCACGGCAAAGCACCCTGAGAACTTCGTGTTCGAGATACTTGAGAACGAGGACATTGAGGATTACGACGAGCTCATAGGCTTCGTTGACAAAATACACTCCCTCGGCGCTCAGATCTCAGTGGACGACTTCGGAAGCGGTTTTTCAAATCTGCTCCACATCGCAAACATACACTCCGATTACCTGAAGATCGACGGCTCTATCGTAAAGCGCTGCTGCGACGATCAGGAGTCCCGCAACCTAATCGCCCTCGTTGCAAACTGGAAGGAACTGTGCAGCAAGAAATTCGGCATTATCGCAGAATTCGTGGAAAATGATGACATTCAGAAGGTCATCCTCAATTTCAATATAGACTACTCACAGGGCTTCCTGTTCTCAACGCCCGAACCTGATATCAAAGGACTGTGATTTACTAAGGAGTCTGATCGTATGAGAAAAAGAAAAGGTGAAAAAAAGATCATAGGACTTATGGTCGAGGAGATAATCTCCGATTTCTCCAAGGAATACATTCAGAGCGTCATAAATGCTGTCCGCCCTGACGACGACATACGCCTGATCGTCCTCGCCGGAAAATACATCGAGGACACCGACGCTTTCGACGATATAAGATACTACAAGACCGTTTACAATACTATCTTCAGACTCGGAGAGCAATGTCACATCGACGGTCTGATAATCCACCTCGGAAGTATGAGCGCCGAGAAAATGGCAAGAGTCAAATCGCGCTACTCACAGCATTTCTATGATATTCCCAAGATCTTCGTAGGTCTTAAGACCGATAAGTACACCACAGTCAACTACGACCACGCTTCAGGTATCATCGAAGCTATGGACTACCTTATAAAGGGCGACGGTCTTACCAAATTCTGTATGCTCGGCGGCAGAGAGGACAACGTTGACGCCAGAGACAGAAAAGAGATCTTCGTAAACTGCCTGAGATCAAACGGTCTCGTCTATACCGAGGATCAGTTTGAGAATACAGATATGTCCACAGGCTGTGTCGAGGAAGCAACCGCACTGCTCGACAGGAACCCCGGAGTTCAGGCTGTTTTCTGCGTAAACGATGCCTCTGCAAAGGGTCTCTATGACGCTATGAAGCTGAAAGATCTCACTCCCGGAAAGGATATCCTCGTTTTCGGATTTGACAACACCCGTATGTCGGGCTCGCTGTCACCGACTCTTTCGTCTATCGGTTCCTCCGACTGCACCCTCGGTCATAAAGCCCTCGAGCTTCTCCTTAAAAAGCTGAACGATGAGGAGGTAGAGTCAGCCTTTGTACCGACAAGACTGTACGGCAGAGAGTCGCTCCAGTATGAGATGTACGACTACAGCTTCGTGGATATGGCAAACGCAGATCAGTCCTTTATCAACAGAATGTTCGACGACTGCTTTTACAGATACAAGAGCGAGCTCAACGATGACAGGGCTGTCGATCTCAAGCGCCTGTTCAACATATTTATGAGCAAGATCTTCCTCGCTATCAAGAAACGCTATATCAGCTTCGAGGAATACAACGAGATCGAACGTATGATAAACAAGTTCTTTGAGAAGGGCATTATGGAGTACACCGATGCGATAAAGCTCATAAACAGTCTCGAGCGTCTTCAGAACAGTCTCAATTCCATACAGCGCTCGCCTTCTGCAAGGATAATCGTAAACCACCTCTTCTCGGTAATGCGCAACAACGCCATCTGCTCTATCGCTGAACAGAAAAACATAGAAAAGACTGCTTTTACCCAGACAAGAAACAATCTCCAGGAATTCCTCATCTGCGGTATGCAGAGCGAGGGCACTCCGGAACAGAATTCCGAAAAGCTCCTTCGTATGCTCGGTCTGCTCGGACTCCAGAACGCCGTGCTCTATCTCTATGACGAGCCGGCTAAGTTTGATCACACCCACACGATGATGTTCCCGGAGGAGCTGAAGATGAAGTGCGTCATAAAAGCCGGAAAGCTCTACCTTCTGCCAAAGGAGCGCCAGAGCTGTATCCTCAGCGACCTCTTCATACGCGACGAGCTGCCGCTGAAATGCAAGGGCTTCGCAACATTCATCATATTCTACGGCGACTATATCTACGGCTTCCTGATGTGCGAGCTCGCCGGCGACATTTACGACCGCGGTGAGCATATCGCTATCCAGCTCGGCAAATCGTTCTACATAAACGATATGCAGAGCAAAAATATCATCGACAACGATAAAGAATGACAAAAGGCTGTGTTCATTGAACACAGCCTTAATCTTTTAATAAAGTCCATAATGATCAAGCATTAGCACGGGCGCCGAAACGGCGCCCCTACAATTTGCTGATGTATCGTTATTTATGCAGGGGCGGCGTCCCGCCGCCCCCATAAACGTAAAACACAGCCTTTTTCTGCATCATTCAGTATTCTTCAGAGCCTCGTCCATAGGCACTTTGTTTATCTTGCGCTTGAGTATCAGTGCCGTAACGATGTACGTTGCCGCACCGAGCAGAATGGTCTTGACATAGGCTGAGAACGGCACTACCGGTGCGAGCCAGCCTGCATATTCCATCATCATACTGCGCCATACCAAATCGAGCGCTAATGTCACAAAAGGCAGGCAGAAGATCATCGAGGCTATCGTGACTATCGTCGTTGTACGCAGATATATTCCGCTTATCTCCGACGAATTGTAGCCGAGTATCTTCGCAACGGAAATGGACTGCGTGTTCTTCTCGATCATTACCTTCGAGAGCAGATATACAACAAGTATTATGACTCCGACTCCGAGCAGTGAGAATACGCTCATAAGACTGCCCATAGAACGCCTGAGCTGACGGGAGGTCTTTTTGAGGTCGTCCAGTGTTATCTCCGTGGCTATGGACCTGCTGTCGATATCCGTGAGTTCCTCCTCGGAGAAGTATCCGCTGAAGCTGCCCTCGGGCTGCTCAAAGGTCTCGTTGAAGCTGTCTATGTCCATAAACACCGCGAGCGTGCTCGGATAGTTGTAGATGCCCCCTATCGTAAACTTATATTCCCTGTCGCCGAACTCCTCGTGAAGTGTAATTCTGTCGCCCCTGTGCAGACGGTATTTGTCCGCGTAAGCCGATGAAACTTCGATTTTTCCATCACTGATGTCCGACTTGTAGTAGCGGCTGCCGGAAACTATTCCGTAAACAGACACGTCCTCGCTGAAATCTCCGCGGACTATCTTGAGGTTTCCGGCTGCAAACTTCTCTGCGCTCTCCTCAGCAGTCTCCACAGGCATTTTCAGGATATACTGGTGTGGAGCGAGCATACTCTTTTCGGTATTCTTATCGAAATCGTCAAGAAGAGGTGCAAAAAGCAGACTGAATATCATTACGATGCTCGCAAAGAACATTCCGGCGAAGATCATAATATAGCCGGGAATATTCTGGAAGAGAACTCTCAGACGGTAGCGTATCATTATCGGTATCTTTGTATTCAGCTTGAAAGCCTTCTTGCGCTGGTGACGCTTGAGGTCGCGGCGCAGGAATTTCAGCGGTGAAAGAGTGAGCTTTGAAGCCAGTATCGCGTAGTTTATAACCGCAAGGATAATGAACGGTATAATGGTCGTGTCGATGAAAGCGTCGGCATTCCAGATAGTCTTATAGCTGACAAGGCTGTAAGAGCCGAGGTACATCTCCGCCATATACTCCTTCATTACGGTATATCCGAGGATATTTCCTATCAGCGAAGCTATGAGCAGAACTATGATCGGTGCTGCCATATAGTGTCTGATGAGCTCGTGCTTTGTGTATCCGGAAGCACGCAGCGTTCCGATGACATTGGCTTCCTTAGCGATAGTGTTGGTGACTGTAACTGCGGACACGAACGCGATTATCACAATGAGCATATAAAGCATGACCATAAACATCACGCGGTCGTGACCTATATCGTTGCCGGAAAACTTTATCGCACTGTTCCGGCAGGTCGGGACATAGTTCATAAGCTCACATTTGCCCGAAAGATGTCTGAGAAACTCGTCGCTCTGCTCAGCAGCCTCCGCACCGAAGTGATCAGCAGGCGGCTCATTGTACTTCCACGAATAGGAATAATGTGTTTCGGTTTTACCCAATGCACCGTCAAAGCAGTTTGCCGTGACAGCTCCGACGCCGAACATCTCTGTGTCGAACATAAAGTCAGAAACGTTCTCATACAGCGCAGAATAGTCCGGGAGAGCCACGATACCTGTTATCCTGTATTCCCTGCCGCCCAGACTCAGCTCGTCACCGAGCGAGAGGGAATTGCTCTTCATATATAGCCTGTCAAGGGCTATCTCGCTGTCGTTTTCAGGCATATCTCCCTTGAGGAGACATATTTTGTTGACCTCCTCACGAGGCTTGAAGAGACGCAGCTTGCTTCCTCCCACGGACGGGACTTCCTTGTAATAATTCTCGTAAAGCTTCACGCCGCCCGACTCTATCTCTGCAATGAGACCGTCATCGGCAGGCTCTTCCACCTCAAAGTCTCCGTCCTCGATATTGTACTTTTCAAAGCTGTCATCGTAAGCCTTTTTCAGACTCGCGTCAGCTATCAGAAAGCCTGAGGTCACGCTGATTATCGCCAGCATAAACAGGAATATAACGGCGTATTTTCCGGCTTCTCTGCGTATCTCACGCGGTATTCTGGAATTAAGGGGGTTTCTCATAGCAATACCCCCTTACCAGTCGAGCTCTTCGGCGCTTATCTTATTTTCGTTCTTTGTATTTTTGCGGATAACTCCGTCCCTGAGCTTAACAACGCGGTCCGCCATATTCTTGATAGCGTCGTTATGCGTTACCATAATTATCGTGCTGCCGTACTTCTGATTGACGGTCTCGATGAGCTTCAGTATCTCCTTGGAGGTGTTGTAGTCAAGAGCTCCGGTCGGCTCGTCACAGAGAAGAATATCCGGATTTTTGACGATAGCTCTGCCGATAGCAGTTCTCTGCTGCTGACCGCCCGAAAGCTGGTTCGGGAGCTTGTGACGGTGTTCGTACAGACCGAGGGTTTTGAGAATATCGTCAACATCAAGCGGCGAGTCGCTCAGGTACGCACCGACCTCGATATTCTCCTTGATGTTAAGATTCGGAATGAGATTGTACATCTGGAAAATATATCCAAGATGTTTGCGGCGGTAGAGCGTGAGGGCTTTTTCGTTCATATCGGCAGTTTTTTCGCCTCCGATAGAAATATAGCCGCTGTCAGCGCGGTCTATGCCGCCAATGATGTTGAGGAGAGTTGACTTACCCGAGCCCGAAGGTCCGAGAAGCACACAGAATTCACCCTTTTCAAGCTCGAAGCTGATTCCCTTGAGCACCTCGACGCGGCTCTCGCCCTCCCCGAAATGCTTTTTTATGTCGCTGATCTCAATAAACATAGGATACCCCTTTCTATATCATACATCTACGGGTTAGCATTATCTAACCTATATAAAAGTTTAGCACTTTCCCGCACGAATGTCAATTAACAAATTATTAAATCCCGAATTTTGTAAGTTGTCACACACCGTCATAACCCGTGTCAAATATATTTATCTATTTCCCACACCCAACCTGGCATTCAGGTTAGCCGCGGTAAACGCTCAGCCCTACATAATAAAAACTGGCAACATCTGCATAACAGACATTGCCAGCAATAAACTATTCGTTTTTTATTACTTCATAGCCTCTTCAACAGCAACTGCGCAAGCAACTGTTGCACCAACCATCGGGTTGTTGCCCATACCGATAAGTCCCATCATCTCAACGTGAGCCGGTACAGAAGAAGAACCAGCGAACTGAGCATCAGAGTGCATACGTCCCATAGTATCAGTCATACCGTAGGAAGCAGGGCCGGCAGCCATATTATCGGGGTGGAGAGTACGTCCTGTACCTCCGCCTGAAGCAACTGAGAAGTACTTCTTGCCAGCATCAGTTCTCTCCTTCTTGTATGTTCCTGCAACGGGGT
>ODAI014819277.1_pt1 | contig 23072 bp, 21 predicted proteins | sample 1539321 | NCBI WGS metagenome assembly ODAI01 (sample SAMN02144231, study PRJEB22623) | gut metagenome | biome: sheep rumen | host: Ovis aries | place: New Zealand | reverse complement strand
TTTCCTTGTCGTAAAGTCCTGTAAAGCTTAGGCCTTTTCCGGCAGGTTTTATTGAATCTGAAGTATCGTTTTCGTCCAGGTCGTCAAAATCAAGGTCATCAAGATATGATGTGTCAGAAAGTGAGTCTGATGATGAAGTGTTTTCCTGACTGTCAAAATCCGGCAAATCCAAGTCAAAGTTTAATTCGTCATTTGAAGCGGCAGAATCTGATGAAAAATCCAGGCTGGCAGAAGAAGCTGAAGTGTCAGAAAAAAGTGAATCCTGACTGTTTTCAGCTTCAGAAGAGCTTTCAAGGCTGTCAAAATCAGGCAGGTCTAAATCCAGGGAAGTTTCTTCTGCTGTGTTTTCGTCAGCAATGCTTTCCGGTGAGGAAAATTCAAAATCATCCGGGTCGCCGTCCGTGTCAGAGTTGAATTCGTCAATGTTCAGGGCATCCTCTTCCAGAATTGGCTCATTAAGAGGATTGAAGTCTGTAATTTCAGGAATTTCAAGGTTGTCTGAGTTTTCCATGCTGTCCGTAAGGTCAGCAGTTTCTTCTTTTTCTGGCTCTGCAACAAGTTTTTCCCTCATGTCATCAAGCTCCTTATCTGAAAAATTATGTTCGCTGTCTTCGCTAAAATCCGGGTCAACGGAAGTTTCTTCAAGCGGCTGATCAAAATCTTCAACTACACTGGAAGAAAAATCTGCTACTGGAAGTTCAAAGTCTTCAAGTTTTTCTACGCCTGAATCAGAAATCTCAGGCTGAAGACTTGGGCTTTCGCTTTCGTCAGGGGAATTAAGGTCTTCTGAATCATCATTTCCAAAAAGAGAATTTTCTTCAGTTTCTGTAAGAGAGACAGAATCATTTTCCTCCCCATCATCATTTAAAGAAAAAGTTGAACTTTCATCAAGTGTCGGATCCTTGATTTTGTACTCATCGGGAAGAAGTCTTTCTTCTAAAGTTCGGGAAACCAGGGTAATTGTTGCATTGCTCTGTAAGCCGGTTTCGTTATCTATCATTCTGGCAGACAGGCGGTTATTTTCGTCAATGGAAACGGTAAAATTCAGGGTAGGTTCTCCATTAGGATGCTCAATCAGTTTTTCAATCTGCAGGGAATCTACATATTCTGCATCTTCCATGGAAGCAAGCTGGGAACGGTAAAGGTCAACCATAACCTTTGTCTGATTGTTATGAGCTGTTGTGAGCTGAAGAAGCCGTTCACCAGGTGAACCTTCTTTCAAAACTGGATAAAAAGAACCGTCTGCAAGTTTTATTCCGATAGTTTTCATAATTTTCCCCGAAAATTTCTACTGAAATTTTTCCTCACTTTTTTATCGGAAAAAACGAATTTTTATTAAGAGAAAATTTTACTTTTGGCAAAAATGCCCTTATATTTAAACAAATATTAATAGATTTATGCCTGCTCTGACCGGCGGGCTACACAGGAGCATTTATGGCAAAAGAATTGAAGGGAACTCAGACAGAAAAAAACTTGCAGACTGCATTTGCTGGTGAGTCACAGGCACGCAATAAGTATACATACTTTGCAAGCGTGGCAAAAAAAGAAGGATATGAGCAGATTGCAGCTTTGTTCCTTGAAACTGCAGAAAATGAAAAAGAGCATGCAAAGATGTGGTTCAAGCATCTTGGCGGAATCGGTGATACAGCAGCTAACCTTAAGGCAGCCGCAGATGGTGAAAACTATGAGTGGACTGACATGTATGCTGAATTTGCAAAAACAGCACGCGCAGAAGGCTTTGATGCAATTGCTTTCCAGTTTGAAAAGGTTGCAGAAATCGAAAAGCACCACGAAGAGCGCTACCGCAAGCTTTTGAAGAATGTAGAAGACAAGCTTGTTTTCTCAAGCGAAGGCGATGCAATCTGGCAGTGCCGCAACTGCGGTCACATCGTAGTAGGAAAAGAAGCTCCAAAAGTATGCCCTGTATGCGCACATCCACAGGCTTACTTCCAGATTGAAGCACAGAACTACTAGCGTATAATCGAAGAACCGTTAAAAAAACAAAAAATAGCTATCGTTATGGCCATCGGTCAAACACAAGGACTATGGGCGGCGCCGCTTGTAGCGCAAGCTCGCTCAAACCATAGATTGTGTTTGCCGCTGTCCTTCACTCCCGCTATTTTTTGTTTTTTTTATTTATATTCGTAAGCAAATTCAGCTATCGAAATAAGTTCATTCACTGTGGTTCCAAACTTATCCGCAATATTATATTCAGAAATCCTGCTGATATTTCCCTTTTCATCATATTTTACAAGAGTTCTCTTTACAACCTTGTCATTTTCGTAAGTTGTAACCTCTGCAAGAAGTCCCACATCATCATAGCGAAGGCTTTCAATCTTTGCTTCCTTCAGATCCTTGTCGTAATAAGTGATGGCGTCCAGAACTCCTTCCACCGTATATGCATATGTCTGTTTTTCGCGAAGGCTGCCGTCAGCAATATAGTTGCACAGGGTTGCAATCTTTCCTGTATCTGTGTAAGTGCAGATTGTTTTTTCAACAAGGGCACCGTCCCCGTCGTAAAGGGTTTTGTCTGTCAAAAGACCGTCGGTGTAGGTATAGATTGTGCGGTTTTTAAGGCTGCCGGTGCTGTCGTATTCTGAATGATCCTGCTGAACGCCGTCCTTGTAAGTCATGGCTGTTTTCCATTCCAGGTCATTTTCTGCATTTGAGCAGACTTTTTCGCTCAGGTTTCCCTGCTCGTCGTAGTTCCAGATTACCTTTCTGATAACTACATCGCGCGGCGTAAGGTGGATTTCTTCAGCTTCCTTACCATCTGTAAAATTATGTGTTGTTTTGGCTGATGGAGTTCGGAAGTAATTTCCGAATTTTGTTGTTACAGTGTAATCAGTCTGAGTAAAACTGTTGATATTGCCTTTTCTTCCGGCAACGCTGAAAATATCAACGGAAAAAGCAGAAAATGTGAAAAGTGCCATTGCACCAATACAAAGAATTTTTTTCATAATTACCCCTCGAATGGTTTCTGAATTTATTCTATATTATAACAGAAAATGAATTTTTACGAGATAGAAGCCTTTTTAACTCTTTCAAAACTTCTTCATTTCGGAAAAACCGCGGATAAACTGAATATGAGTCCTTCTGCCTTAAGCCGTGTGATTTCCCGCCTGGAAGAAGAAACAAATACAATTCTCCTCGATAGAAATAATCGGCAGGTTTTGCTCACGGAACAAGGAAAAGTTTTTAAAAAATATGCCGAAGCCCTGCTGGAAAAAGAGCAGGAGATGAAGGAGCGCCTTTCTGATATCGGTGATGAAATTGAAGGAACCCTCCATGCTTACGCTTCTGTTACCGCCTGTTATACAATTCTTCCTGATTTTATAAAAAAACTGACAACCCGCTATCCGAGAATCCATTTTTCGGTGGAAACCGGAGACCCGGCAGGGGCTGTTTCAGCAGTAAAGGAAAATCGTGCCATGATTGCAGTTGCCGCAATCCCCGAAAGCGGACTTACTTCAATGGAAACAAAGGCTGTCGTAAAAACTCCCCTTGTATATGCTGCCGCGAAAAACGGCCCTTACACCCAATTGAACGGCTCTCCTCAGGACATTCTTTCTTCTGTGCCTCTTGTTCTTCCAAAAACCGGACTTGCCCGAACCCGCTTTGACCGCTGGATAAAGTCGCGCAACGTAAAGCCGACCATTGCGGCCGAAACAGAAGGAAACGAGGCTGTTCTGGCTCTTGCGGCTTCAGGACTTGGAATCGGACTTGTTCCCCAGATTGTTCTTGAAAACGGACCATATAAAAATGCCTTCGAAATTTTTTCTGCGGGAAATATTCTTGGTTATTACAATGTCGGTTTTATCAGAAAATCAGACTTTTCTGGTACGATTTCTAATAAAAAAATCTTTGATGCAATGGTAAAGGTGTTAAATTCGTATGACTGATTATCAGTGGAATGCTTTTTGTGATTTTAAATCCGTATTTAAAAAGAAAATTGAAGAGTGGCTTAATTCAGCGCCTGAGCTTCCTGCCCTGCAGAAATCGGCGGCAGAAGCAGCAAAAACTCCTCTTTATCCTTTTGAAACTGCCGTAGTCTACAACAAAGATCTTGATAAGCTTACAAAGAATGATGACATCCATCTTATTGTAATAGGAGATAATCCCGGCAAGGACGAGCAGCTTGCCAAAAATAACCGCTACCTTGTCGGCCAGGCAGGAAAGATTGCAGACGGCTTTTTTAAGAAAAATCCTCAGCTGCAGACAGATTTCAGAAAAAACGTAATCATTTTGAATAAAACTCCGGTTCACAGTGCCAAAACTGTTCAGCTCAAAAAGATGATGAAAGATGGCGGTAAGAAAATCTGTGAGCTTATAGAAGAAAGCCAGCTCTGGATGGCTGAGCAGACTGCAAAGCTGCACTGCGAATTGTGCCGGGGCGCCCAGGCTGCTTCTTCCAGGACTGACACTTCCGTCTTCCCGCTTCCGGAAGTCTGGCTTGTCGGTTATTCTGAGCTGAAGGACAGAGGATTTTTTATTCCTTATAAAAATAAACTCTTCCAGACTTACAGTCAGCTTAATCCTTCAGTCTGGGATAAGGTTTATGTCTTCCAGCACTTTTCGATGAACCGTTTTACAATTGATCTTTCAGCTTATTCTGATGAAGTCAGCCTTGAAAAGATTCATGAGCTTGGAAGTCTTCACAAAAAAGAGATTTTTAGCCAGGGTGAGCGTACTTAAACAGGAGACACATTTTATGAAATTTGAACACGTATTTTTTGATTTAGACGGCACTTTGACAGATTCCCAGGAAGGAATCCTCAATTCTTTTAGAAATGTTTTTAAGCATTTGGGGCTTGAAATCCCTGATTATCAGACCTTGTGTACCTTTATCGGGCCGCCGCTTTTTGTCACTTTTACAGAAATTCTTGGTTTTACCATGGAAAAATCAGAAGAATGTGTTAAGGTTTTCAGAAATTATTATGAAACAAAGGGCTATCTGGAAAACCGGGTCTATGAAGGAATCCCGGAACTGCTGTCTCAATTAAAAAAGGCAGGAGTAAAGCTTTCTGTTGCAACATCAAAACCGGAAGTGACAGCAAAACTGATTATTAAACATTTTGACCTTGAAAAATATTTTGACCACATCTGCGGCAGCATTTCAGATGATGTCCGCAGTAAAAAATCAGAAGTGATTGAATACGCAATCGAAACAAATAAGATTTCTGACCGCTCAAAAATCCTTATGGTTGGGGACAGAAAATTTGATGTTGAAGGCGCTGCAAAAACCGGGCTTAAATGTGCCGGAGTTCTTTACGGCTACGGATGTGAAGAAGAATTTAAAAAAGCAGGAGCCGCATTTATTGCAAAGACTCCTGCTGATATTCTGAAAATTGTTTTATAGTGCTGTCATTAGCCGGGCAGGGGACCTATAAATTTGCCATTATGTAGGCACAGATTGAGTTGTCCCAGGTATTGTTTCCGCGCGGCAGAATCTTCCAGTACATTCCCAGTGTCGGATAGTAGCGGGATTTTCCGTCGTGGGCAAAATTGTATTCTGCAAGGATTTTTATTCCGTTTCCCCAGGCTGATGTATCAGAAAATTTTGATACTTCGTCTGTTTCTACAAAATCAGTGCGGGCACCAAGAACATAGGCAAGTCCCGTGCAGAAGCCTGCAAGGTTAGGAAAAACTTTAATTCCCAGAGAAAAATCATAGTTCAGGTGATTTGAATACTGCGAGCCCTTCCAGATAAAATCGCAGATTAAATCAGAACCAAGAAAAAAAGTCGCATTGTCAGAAACGTTGAAATTTGCAGAAGCAAGAGTTCCAATGATTATTCTGCTTGGATCCGACATGCTTTTATTACAGTCATTTACATAGGCTGAGCCGTAAAAGGGAATACCCGAAGCAAGTCCGATTGAAAAGCCGAAAAAGCTCTGGTAGGCAAAAGCACAGTTTGCGGCAAGCAGAATAATCAGTGATAGAAATATTTTTTTCATTTTTGTCCTCATATTATTATTAACGGTAAACAACTTTAAATGTCTGAAAAACAAGCTTTATATCAGGTGTAAACTCAAAGCCGACCAGGGCTCCTTCATCCTCAAGGCTTTCCTGCTGGCGTTCCTTCCAGGCGCCGAGGTTTTCGTCCTCTCCCTCCTGCTTTGCCATTTCCCAGGTTACCTCATTAAAAGGAACGATTTCTACGCTTTCAAGCTCGATTACACACTGAGGTTTATTTGCCCGGTCAACAACAATGTAAAGCTCTCCCGAAACAGGAAGAGGCTCCATATCAATAGAAAAAGTCGGCCAGCTTGCAAAAAAGGCAGTTTTCTGTCCTCCAAGAACAAGAGCAAGCTTTTCATTTCCTACAAAGCCCTTTGCTTCAAAGTTCAAATCGCCCGAGCATTTGTCATCTTCACTCCGGCCGCTTGCCTTTATGAATTTTTCCCAGTATTGGTCCAGTTCTGTCATTGAAAAATCTCCTTAAAAAATCATCCTCAGCGCTTGCAAAGCATGATTATAAATCCCAGCATAAAAAATAATGCCGGAATGACAAGGCAGGCAAGGGAAATTACAGGAATTCCGAATAAAAGTATTCTGCCTTTAGAAAGAATTCCCAGTTCTATCAGACTTTCGCAGACTGTGCCCGCATAATTAAATAAAAATCCGCAGATTACGCTCATCCAGGCTGGATCCCTCAGCTTAGACATCAGAAGAATGGCTAGAAAAGTGACAAGTCCGTAAACTGCAAGCTTGATAATATAAAATAAAATCTCTGGATTCATCATTTAATTTTCGACATTAAAACTCAAAAGGTGAGTTTTTAATTGCCGAAAAATTTCCTTTATCTACCTTGTAAGGCACAAAGGATTGCCCTTCAAAAGAGGGATTAATGATGATGTGTTTATCCAGACAGTAAAGGACAAATTCATCGTATTTGTCCCTGGGAATTTTTGGAATAAGGTGGCAGCCTTTTCTGGTAAAATATTTATTGAGAAAGGTGTCGTAAATAAACCAGTCCTTTTCCTGCCGGATTTTTTCCTCGGCCAGATAGTCGTAAATGCTTCTTGTAATGGCAGTTTCAAGGGCAAATGGAAGCTTGATTTCACCCGGAAGCTGCTTGAGATTTTCACACTTTTCCTTGCAAATGTTTTTATCTACAGCCAGCAGAAAAACGCTGTTTGTCCAGCTTAATGGAGGGCTCAAAATTACAGCATCAAACGAAGAATAATCAATATCTTTATTAAAAGCTTTCCATACCGCAGAATTATCTTTAGAAAAAGAAAGTGAGGCCGTAAGTGCCGATTTTTTGTCAGAAAAGGCATAAAAATTTACTTCTTTTTTGAGAAGGGTAGAAAGAACTTTTTTCAGGCGGAAAGCTTCTTCTGTCCTGAAGCTTCCTGTAAGACCGCGGGAAAGAATGTTTTTCATATGGGTAAAAGCGGAGCCTGCCTGCCAGCCAAGAATGGCCCGGCCATCTTCAAGAAACATGTCTGTAAGGCGCACACCTTTTTTTGTATAAAGGAAATAGCCTCTTGCTCTTGTAACGGCACCGTATCTTTTATAAATCTCTTCTGAAAGTTCTTTTGTGGTCATCGTAATTCCTTATTTGTAAATCTCTGATTTTGAATGGAAGCCTGAATTTATAATTATCTCTTCTATGTTGTTTTTGTCAACCAAGGTCGGCTTGAGCCAGAAAACCGGAACATCTTTTGCTCCGTTATTGATTTTTTCAGAAATTCCTTCAATTTTATCTGCGCTTTTAGATTTAGCCAGTTCAACCGCAAGCTCCGCAGATTTTTCTGCCAGCTCCATAATCGGCTTGTAAATCGTAAAATCCTGTGAGCCGTTCAGAATGTTCTGGCAGGCTTCTATGTCGGCATCCTGACCGCAGATTGGAATATGTCCGTTGTACTTGCATTCCCGCAGGGCCTGCAGAAGGCTGGAAGCAATGGCATCGTTTCCGCAGATAAGCACTTCAGGAATCTTTTTTGAGCTGATAAGCTCCAGCATGTGCTGGTAGGAAAGATCGTAATTCCATCCGTCTGTATAAAAAATATTATTGATGTTTATATGACGGCCTAGTACAGCCTGACGAAGTCCTGTCGAAACCATAGTCATGTTAAAATCTTCTTTTGCGCCAAGAATACAGTACCAGTTCCTTTTTGTCGTTCTGTTCAGCATACCGTTTGCCATAAGGCGGCCAACCTCATAGCAGTCAATCGTAACGTAAAGGTCAACGTCGCAGTTGCGGATAAGCCTGTCATAGCTTACAACCGGAATATTTTTTGCCCGGATTTTCTGAACTGAATCGGAAAGCTCTTCTGCGTCCTTTGGAACAATTACAAGAACATCAATTCCCTTTTCGCCAAGGTAGTGAATCTGCCGTTTCTGTTCGTCCAGGTTGTTTCCGGCATTCTGCACTATGATGTTTGCCCCCAGTTCATTTACAGTGTTCATAAAAACATCAAGATCGCGCTGCCATCTTTCCATTGCAAGTGTGTCGATTGAAAAACCTACGGTGATTTTTCCGGAAGTCTGGGCATCTTTTTTTGCTGATTTTATTCCGCCCAGAACTTCAGTTTTTTTGTTGCAGCCGGTAAGGGCAAAAGTTCCGGTAAGAAGAATTGTATAAATAAGTTTTTTAAATCCATTTTTTTTCATAAACTGTCCTAGTTATTCCTGAATTCCGACGGTGAAATTCCGAATTTATTTTTAAATAATCTTGAAAAATAATTCTGGTCGTTATAGCCGGTAAAGGCTGTGATTTCCTTTATGGAATATTTTGTTTCGCTGAGAAGCTGTCTTGCCCTTTCAAGCCGTTTGTTTGTCACAAAGTTTACGATATTTTCCGATTTTTCTTCCTTAAAAAGCTTACTCAGATAGAAGGTGCTGACTTCTGCAATATTTGCCAGTACATCAAGCGATAAATCCTTATCAAGATTATTATCGATGTAGCTGCAAACCTTTTCAATAATAGGATTTTCCTTCTGCTTTTTTACAGATGATATGGCACTTACGCAGTCTGAAATAAGCAGGCTGACAAAATCTTTCAGGGCAGAATTACTGTATTCCGCCGCAAAGAAAGAAAATAAATCATCAAATTTTGAATTTGAATAGGAAGGAACTGCTTCAAAAGTGATGTTTTTTGCATTTACCAGAAATTCAATCAAAGCTGATTTTAATTTTGTCTGATTGAGGCAGCTTTCTTCCAGTGCAGTAAAATATTCATCAAAAAGTGAGCGGACGCCGGTTAAATCTGCAATCTTAATGCGGTTATAAAGCTTTTTCTCAAGTTCAGGCAGCTTTGTTCCGGGCGTTTTGTTTTCTTCATCACTTCCAAAAAAGTTAATACCGCCGTCTGCGGCAACCTTATTTAAGGCATGAAGAGAATCCTTGTAAGACTGAATAATCTGATTTTTTTCGCTTTCAATTTTACTAACCCCGATTCTGATTCCGCTTCCAATCTTATTGCTGAGAATGTGATAAATTCTTTTCATCTCCTGCTGAAAATCCTGATAGTCAGAATAATCTTCCGGCAGTGGAAAGAAAACCGCAATTCTGTTAATAACAAAAGAAGAAACAAGAAAGCGGTGCTGTTCGTTCAGAACTGACCGCACATTCATATAGGTGTCCTGCTGGTTGCTTTTTGTAACACGGGGAATTTCCATGGTAAAAAAACACCAGAGGGGATTTTCGATATTAAAGTATTCAAGGTAGGATGATAAATCGCTGTTCATCTCGCCGTTGAAAATCACCGAATACATAAAATCGTTTTCAATCATAGGAGAGAACATGTCCAGCTTTCTTTGCAGGGCATCTTCGTCAAAATGCTTGCCCCGCCTGTTATCCACAATGTTCATGGATTCTCTGACAGTCTGAATGATTACGTTTCGGTTTACAGGCTTTGTTATGTACTTAAAAACGCCAAGATTCATTGCTTCCTGTGCGTACTGGAAGCGGTCGAAGGCACTGATAATTATGATAACAGTTTCCGGCCTCAGTTTGTTGATGCAGCTTACAGTATCAAGACCCGTAAGGCCTGGCATGTTTATATCCATAAAAACAATGTCGATTTTTTCCTGATTTATTATCTGCAGGGCATCGGTACCGGACTGGGCTGTAAAAAGAGTCACGTTTGAATCAAAATTCTTTGAAATGATGAATTTAAGAGAATCTATGGCTATCTGTTCGTCGTCTGTTATAAGTATGTTATACATTTGTCGGAATCCTGATTATAAATTTTGTTCCCTGTCCGTCATCGTTTTCTGTGATGTCAAAAACATCGTTTCTATGAAAATACAGCTTAAGCCGCATAAATACGTTGATTAAGCCGGTTCCGTTTCCGCCTTCCTCTTTTTTTACTGCGGTTGAATCCAGCGAAACAAGGACGTTTTGAAGTCCGTCCTTATCGGAATTCTGAACGGCGTCAAAAATATTTTTGCGGATTTGCGCCGGAAAACCGCTTCCGTTATCAGAAACAGAAATTTGAATGAACTTATTTAAACGTTCGATTTTTAATACTACCCGCCCGATAGAATTTTTCAGTCCGTGCTTGATGCAGTTTTCAACCAGAGGCTGCAGGGTCATAACCGGAATCTGCTCTGTAAATTCAGTTGCCAGTCCGTTTTGCGGCAGAACCTTTTCAAACTGAAGACGGTTTCCAAAGCGGACGCTCATTATGTAAACAAAATTATCAACCAATTTAAGTTCTTCGTCAATTGAGACTGTCTTGTTCTTCTGCTGTATGTTATAGCGGAAAAAATCTGCCGTCTGTTCGATGAAAAAACAGGTTTTATCGGCTCCTTCCATCATGGCAAGCTGGGCGCCGGTGTTCAGAGTGTTAAACAAAAAGTGTGGGTTAATCTGATTCTGCAGGGCTCGAAGCTGGGCATCGGCGTAAAGGGCCTGCATTTCAACTTCCTTTTCCTTGAGTTCAGCTTCGGTTACAGCCTTTTCCCAGATTGCGTCGATGTATTCCCGGATACTGATAATCATGCGGTCAAAAGCATCACAGATATTTCCGATTTCATCGTGTTTTTTTGCATAGAAAAGAGGTACATTAAAATCTCGCTGGGAAATTTTGTGAGCTACACTGGAAATCTGCTTGAGAGGCTTTACAATCTGCGAAACAGAGAAATACATGACAGTCACAATAATAGAAGAAACCGTTAAAAAGAGGAGAAAACTTAGCTTGTAAAGGCTGTTCATCTGGTCCAGGTTGTGATTGTAATTCATGGCGTTCTGCTGCAAAAGAAGGGAGTTGAATTCAGAAAGCTGGGCCATCAGCATATTGTAACAGCTGATTGTACGTGAATAATAATCATTAAGCGAAGTAAAGTCGTTTGCCCGCCTTGCGTAAATTGCTTTTCCGCTGTAAAGAAGGAAGGTTTTGGTAAACTGTGATACAAGATATTCTTTTTGCAGAACAATGTCCTGGGAAGGTCTCATCTGCATTTTTTCCTGATATTCAGAAACCTTATTTTTTGAGCTGTAATAAGAGTCGATACTGTCAAAGGTATGGAAGTTGATGTAATTTTCCAAAGCCTTTTCTGTCAGATTCAGAGAGTCTGTAAATGATGTAAGCTCCATATTGGATTTATAGGCGCTGCCAATTATTTTTACTGAATAATATTCGACCCTGTAAACGATAAGAAGAGTTACCATCAGGATGAAAATCGAGACAAAAATTGAAAGCATGATTCGCCATCTGAGACTTTTGCTCTGAAAATATTGAATTATTCTGATGAAAAACAGAAGGCATTTTCTTATCATTTTTTTGCCTTCCTTATCTGAATTTCTGCGTTCAGATAGTTGTTGGAGTTGTGCAGGGCAAAATATTCAAAAATCTCTGAAATTGCAAGCTGCCCGATTCTTTTTGGATCCGCCGCAATGATTTCAGTTATTTTTCCACGATTGTAAAGGTTTTCCGTAATTTCCGAGTTTCCTACGCTGATGATATCTGAGCGCACATCATTATATGCAGAAAGAATTTGCGAAGTCTGGACGGCATCATATTCGTTCAGGGTGATAAAAACAATTTTTTCCCCGGCCTTAATGTTATATTTTTCCATGAGTTCAAATTCGCGGGGTACACTCTCCGTGATATTCAGGGTAAAATTTGAATCTGCTTCCTTTGCAAGTGCTGAATAAAAACTGTTCATAAAGCTTGAATTCTGGCTGCTGTTTCCAATGTTCCCCTGCAGTAAAAAAATTTTTCCGTCAGCTTTTGCAAGCATGATTGCTTCTTCGGCGGTTTTCTTTCCCATTTCCGAATAGTTAATACCGATGTAGGCAACCTGAGGAATCTGCGGGTGGTAGTTTCCGATTGTAATAACAGGAATGGGCTGCGAATCATTTTTCTCGGGCATTGTAATATCATTAAGTTTTTCATTCTGTGGTAAATATGCAATCACTGCATCCGCATTTGAAAAAGAAACGTAATCAAAAAGATGCTGAAGACTTTCATTCTGGGCGTAAGAATTTGGAACATAAAGCTCTACGATAGAATTGTAGTTTTCACTGATGGAATCAGCGCCTTCAAAAACCTGGGAAAGAAAAAGGGCGTTTTCATAGTTGCCGGTTACGACAATATGATAATTTCTGTCCTCAAGGACATTTTCAAATTCCAGAGCCCGGTCTTTCAAATAGGAAGCAAGCGAAATGCCGAACAGGGTAATAAAAAAGAGGGAGATTGAGACAAAGAGAATGGAAAAGAAATTAAATTTAACTTTTTTAAGCATTTTTTTAATTTATGTTAAATATCAGCTTGTCTTCTTCTGAACTGTAATCAACCTGACATTGTCCACCTTTTTCCAGTTTTCCAAAAAGAACTTCGTCTACAAGCTGGTCGGCAATTTTATCTTCGACTGTGCGGGCAACGTTACGGGCTCCGAATTCCTTTGAGTAGCCTTCCTTTGTAAGGTAGTCCAGGCAGGAATCTGTAACTGTGAGGATAACCTTTTTTTCTGCCATTCGTTTTGCAAGACGGGAGATTTCTTTACGGCAAACCTTCCTTACAATTTCCAGATCCAGATAACCAAATGGAATTACTGCATCAAGGCGGTTTCTGAATTCCGGCGGGAATTCTTTATCAACTGCTTCCTTTAATGAAGCTTCAAGATTATCATTGTTTTCTGAACCAAAGCCTATTCCCTGCTTTTCCAAATCGCGGGCACCGGCATTACTTGTCATGATGATTATACAGTTTCTGAAATCAGCCTTTCTTCCCTGATTGTCAGTAAGACTTCCGTAATCCAGAACCTGAAGAAGAACGTTATAAATGTCTTCGTGAGCCTTTTCAATTTCATCAAAAAGAACGACTGCCTTAGGATTTTTGCGGATATCCTTTGTAAGCTGTCCGCCTTCCTCAAAGCCCACGTATCCCGGTGGGGAACCCACAAGGCGGCTTACCGTATGCTTTTCCTGATATTCACTCATATCATAGCGGAGCAGAGGTTCGTTTAAAATTTTTGCGAGGGTACGGGCAAGTTCTGTTTTTCCACAGCCTGTCGGACCGACAAAAAGATAGCAGGCCTCCGGTTTTTCAGGATTTCTGAAACCGGCCCGGGCTCGTTTTACAGATTTTCCAAGGGCGATAATTGCCTTTTCCTGACCGAAAATCTCCTTACGCATGGAAGCTTCTATCTGGCGCAGGGCTTCTTTGTTTTCACCCTGAACTGAATCAAGAGGAAGCTTTGCAATCTTTGCGGTTACCTTACGGATTAAGGCAGGAGTTACAAGAGGGCAGGGAGCCGGCAGAATTTTTTCCTGCATGGCAAGCTCGTCATAACCCGAAATTGTTACAACCTTCTTATCTTCCGAAATTTTCGTGCTTCCCGTAAAACCGCCTGTTTTTGTGATGTGGAGATAGGCACCTGCTTCATCAATAATGTCGATTGCCTTATCCGGCAGACGTCGCTCCGCAAGATACTGAACCGAAAGTTTTACTGCGTCTTCAATTGCAGCCGCGCTGTATTTTACATGGTGATATTCTTCGTATTTTTTCGAAAGTCCCTTAAGGATTTTTATGGTTTCCTCGGGTGTAGGCTCCGGAATGTCAATCTTCTGGAAGCGGCGGGCAAGGGCCCGGTCTTTTTCAAAGTTCTTTGAATATTCTTCAAAGGTTGTAGAGCCTATGAATTTTACTTCGCCGCTTGTAAGAACAGGCTTGAGAAGGTTTGCGGCATCCATCTGTGAATTACCGTTTGTTCCTGCCCCCATAATCATGTGGATTTCATCAATAAAAAGGATTACCTTTTTCTTCTGCTTAAGTTCATCAATAATAGAATGAAGTCTTTCCTCAAAATCACCGCGGAATTTTGAACCCGCCAGCAAAAGTCCGATATCAAGAGAATAAATGGTAAAGTCTTTTAAAGCCTGGGGTACGCGTCCTTCAATAATTCTCTGGGCAAGTCCCTGAGTGATGGCTGTTTTTCCAACTCCGGCGTCTCCTACATGCAGCGGATTATTTTTTGTACGGCGGCAGAGCACCTGAATGGTTCGTTCAAGCTCTTCTTCTCGGCCGATAAGCTGGTCAAAGGCGCCTTTTTTAGCAAGTTCGGTAAGATTTGTTGCAAAGCGTTCCAGTCCGCCCGCGTTATTTGAAAGAAGGCCTTCTGGAATTCCAGCCTGATTTCCCTGTGTTTTTCTTCCGTAAGGATTGTCAGTGCTTTCCCGGCTGACAGGCTTGTTTCTGCTGATTATTTCAAGCAGCTTGAGACGGTCAACTCCGCTGGTTTTCAAAAAGTAAGAGCAGTAATTTCTGCCTTCGTCATACATGCTCACAAGAACGTCTGTAATGTCGATTACGTCACTGGAACTTGCTACGCAGTGGAAAACCGCCTTGTTCATCATGTTCTGAAAACCAGCAGATTCTACAGGCCCTTTTACCAGGTCAGGATTTGCCTGTTCAGAAACCAGTGGCATTTTAGTGTTCAGATATGAGTGAAGATGAGATTTCAGATATTCAAAATCAGCACCGCTTGCCGACAGAAGATTTTCTACAAATTCATTTCTGATTGCAGCCGCCAGAACGTGTTCCGGCGTGAAAAACTGGTGATGAGACTGCTTGGCATTTAAAAGCGATTCAGAAAGAATTTTTGTAAGCATTGGGCTTACCTTCATCTGTCTTACAACGCCCTTAGAAAAATCTTCCTTATCCGGCATAGTTTTATCCTGTTATTCTACTTCTACTCTGAGAGGGAATCCGTTTTTGCGGGCTACCTGCTTTGTAAGGTTCGCTCTGGATACAGCAATGTCAAAAGTATAAATTCCAACTACTGATGAGCCCTGCTGGTGAACGGCATTCATGAGGGCTTCTGCTTCATCATGAGATTTGTTAAAAATGGAAACCAGAACGTCAACTACAAATTCCATAGTCGTAAAATCGTCATTGTAAAAAACGACCTTGCGCTCTGGTGGCAGCTCAAAGCTTGTATCTTCTGCAAATCCGCTGCCTGTATTCTCCGTCTGATTATCAATACTACTCATACCGATAAATATACCACAAAATATCAAAGTAGAAAATAAAAAAAACTCAATGTATAATGAATATATGGCTAATAAAAAATCTTTTTTCGGACTAAAATTTATTTACGACGCTCCGGCGACACTTTCATTTGCATTTATCTGTATCTTCCTTTTTCTTCTTGATTCCCTGCTTTTGAAGGGACTTCTTTCCCAAAAGTTTCTGCTTTCTCCGACGACAGCCTCTGGAAATATGGCTTTTATGGCTTCTGATCCCCTTTCTTATCTTCGTCTTGTTTTATATTCCTTTGGTGCTGCCTCTGCTTCAACCTTAATCTGCAACATGATTTTCATTCTCTTACTTGGTCCTTCAATGGAGGAGCGCTACGGTACCCTTGTGATTGCAATTATGATGGCAGTCTGCATTTTGTTTTCCGGCGTTCTTACAGCCTGCTTTTCAAAAACTCCGCTTACCGGTTCTTCTGCAGTGATTTTTATGATGATTTTTCTCAATTCTTTTGTTTCCCTTTCCAAAAAGAAGATTCCTGTAAGTTTTCTTGCCGTTTTTTTTCTTTTTATTTTCCGGGAAATTTTTGAACTGAATGATGCTTCGGTAACGGACGGTATAAAAATTATAATTAATATTGCGGGCGGACTTTGCGGCAGCCTTTTTGCCTTCCTTACCTCACCAAAAGCAAAAAGTTCGAGAAAATCGCAGCCCTCTGAAGCTCCTGCTTCTTCTGAAGAAACTGTCCAGAAGCGGACAGGCGGACTGTTCAAAAAAGCTTCTGCCTATAATGATGCCGATGAAACAATAGTTTCCAGCATGAAGTTTGATGATTAAAAAAAGGCTGCCGTGTAAGGCAGCCTTTATGTAATTTTTAAGTGTATTTTAATCGCGAGTTTTAGCGCTAACGTGCATAATTCCAGTCGCTTCGCTTAATAGAATATGCACTAACGTGCATATTCAACGATTCGTGTTTCGCGAATCATTGTCAGCCTGATTCTTCCAGGGTAGCGCAAATCTGTTTCAATCTGCTTTGCAATGCTTCTTGCCAGGTCTTTTACGTCGCTGTCAGGAATCTTCTCGTTATTAACAAGGATTCGAAGCTCACGGCCGGCCTGAATTGCATAGGCTTTTTCAACGCCAGGGAAGCCTTCAGCAATTGCTTCAAGGTTTTCAAGACGTTTAACGTAGTTATCGATAGTTTCGCGGCGGGCACCAGGACGGGCAGCTGAAATTGCATCGGCAATCTGAACAATAACCGCTTCAATTGTTTCAGCAGCAATGTCGTTATGATGGGCACCGATTGCATTTACAACGCGGGCATCTTCACCCATCTTGCGGGCAATTTCAGCACCAACTTCTGCGTGGTTCTGGTCGCTGTCGTTTTCAGCTCCCTTACCAATATCGTGAAGAATGGCTGCGCGTTTTGCAAGCTCTCTGTCTGCGCCGATTTCTGCGGCCAGCATTGCTGCGGCTTTTGCAACTTCCTTTGAGTGGTTAAGAACGTTCTGTCCGTAACTTGTGCGGAAGTAAAGACGTCCAAGGGCGCGGACACCTTCTGTGTTCATATTGTGGATTCCAAGATCGAAGAGGGCTTTTTCACCTTCCTCGTAAATCTTGTTCTGAACTTCATGAGTAACCTTCTGAACGATTTCTTCGATGCGGGCAGGATGAATGCGTCCGTCCGAAATAAGACGTTCAAGCGATTCTTTTGCGATTTCCTTGCGTACAGGATCAAAACATGAAATTACAACTGCTTCCGGTGTATCATCAATGATAATATCAACGCCGGTAAGTGTTTCCAGAGTTCTGATGTTACGTCCTTCACGACCGATAATGCGGCCTTTCATTTCATCGCTTGGAAGGGAAACTGTTGCGACAGTAATGTCACTTGTTGTTTCCGGTGCGATTCTCTGAATTGTTGTGATTAAGACGTCTTTCGCTTTTTTCTCAGCTGTAAGCTGTGCTTCCTGCTCAATCTTATTGATGAGAGCCTGAGCATCGTGGCGAGCTTCATTTTCAAGATTCTTGATAATGAGTTCTTTTGCTTCTGCTTTTGAAAGACCTGAAATGCGTTCAAGTTCCTGGCGGTAATGCTCTTCCTGTTTAGAAAGGGCTTCCTCGCGTTTTCCCATTGCAGTTTTTCTGTCTGCAAGTTCCTTTTCTGCTTTTTCAAATTCCTGAGCACGCTGATCAAGAAGTTCTTCTTTCTTGTTTACTTTAGCCTCGTAACGCTGAACATCTGCCCGGCGTTCGCGGTTTTCTCTTTCCTGCTGATTTCGTTCCCGAATGAGCTCATCTTTTGCATTTAACAAAATTTCTTTTTTCTGAGCTTCTGCTTCACGTATTGCTTCCTGACGTACACGTTCTGCTTTCTGCTCCGAAGCTGTTAATTGAAATCTGGCATAAATCCAGCGAATAATCCATCCAAGAACAATTCCACCTGCAGGGAGAGAAATGAACCAAACTACATTTGGCATACTTTTTCTCCTAGCATAAATTTTTAGAATGTTCCTATTAATAATAACGTACAATAGAACAAAATGCAAAGGCTTTTTGGGTATATATGAAGAAAAAATATAAAATTGTGTTAGTGTGGCAGCAGGACTTTTAATCCTGCTTTTTCATGATGAAGTTACCTTTAAGCATTTTTGTCTGCAGGCTGTTTACAAAAGCTCCCGGATCGGCTTCCTTTATTGAGCGGACCAGCTTAAACTCTTCATCACTGGAAATTACAGTGTAAAGCATTTTTCTTTCTGCCCCCTTGTAGCAGCCCACTCCGGTAAAAAGTGTTGCGTCATGGCCGGTAACATCGCGGATAACTTTTATCAGTTCGTCTGTGTGGTCAGAAATAATAAAGAGAGTGGATTTCTGATAGCGTTTGTAAAGTGCATTTAAAAGCTGGGTTGTTGCAAACTGAAAAACAATCGAATAAAGGGCTCTTTCCCAGCCGAAAAGCAGGCCGAAAATTCCCAGAACGGCGACGTTAAAAATCAGAATCATGTTCCAGATACTTCTGCCTGTTTTTTCCGAAACGTAAATTGAAATAAAATCCGTTCCGCCGCTTGTTGCTCCCGCCAGCAGACAGAGGGTAATCGCAAAGCCGTTAAGTAAACCGCCGAATATCGAACAGAGGATAGTATCGTCAGTCATAATAACCGTAATGTCCGGAATAAGGTCAGTAAGGATTCCCGAAAGAATAATCATCCAAATGGAAAGAAGAGTGAACCATTTTCCCACGTATTTAAAGCAGATTATTGCGGGAACCAGATTGAGACCCCAGTAAAAAACTGTGAAGGGAATCTTAATTCCTGCAAATTTAATGAAAATTTCCTGAAGTAAAAGGGTAATGCCAGTAAAGCCGCCCGGAAGAAGACCGCCGGCCTGAACAAAAGTCTTGATGTTTACAGCCATCAGGGCAGCCGCAATCGAAACAATCAGAAAACGGAAAAAAAGCTTCATTTTATGCCGCCATTACTAAAGGGTGATTTTGATTTCCCTTCCGCTGCTTTCATAGTGAATATATTTAACGCCGGCCGCATCAAACATTTTTTTTGAGGCAATTACACTTGGAGTTCCGTCGTATTTATTGTCATCATAGATCACAGTTTTAATTCCGCACTGTATGATTGCCTTTGCGCACTCGTTGCAGGGGAAAAGTGAAACGTAGATTTTTGCACCTTCAAGACTTCCGCCCCTGTAGTTCAAAATGGCGTTTAATTCACTGTGGGTAACGTAAATGTATTTTGTTTTAAGGGGATCATTATCTTCGCGTGACCATGGAAAATCATCATCACTGCAGCCCCGCGGAAAGCCGTTATAACCCATAGAAAGGATTTTATTATCTGCCGAAACAATGCAGGCTCCCACCGGAGTGTTAGGATCTTTTGAGCGCAGGCCGGAAAGCTTTGCAACTCCCATAAAATATTCGTCCCATGAAATGTAATCAGCTCTTTTTGGTGTAATCATAAAAATATTATAGCATTAAAAAACTTTACTGTTAATTATTCTGTGTTATAATTTACCTCAAACAAAAAAGTTAGTGGGAAGGGGGCAGCAGATTCAGGAGGGTTTTCTATGACTGATGTTAAGAGTCACGGCTTTTTTGGAAGCTTGAAGTTTAAAGTTGGCGGTTTTTCGGTAATCATTTTGCTTACGGTTGCCGTTACATATACCTGTGTTGCCCTGCGGACTATTATGTCACTGCAGAAGTACACGCTTGAAAAACAGCAGGGGCTCATGCTCTCTGCCTACGACGAAAAGATTCAGTGGCAGGTTCAGAATGCAATTACTGTAATCAAAACCTACGATGAAATTTACCAGAAGGAAGGACTTCCTCTTGAAGAGCGTCAGGCTCGCGTAAAGGAAATTATTCGCGGTGTCCGCTACGGAACCGATGGCTATTTCTGGATTGATACCTTTGACGGTGTGAACGTTCTTCTTCCTCCAAAGCCAGCAACTGAGGGAACAAACCGCCTTGACTGGACTGATGAAGACGGAAAGCACATGGTTGCTGACTTTATTGAAATCGGAAAAACTGATGCCGGCGGTTTTACAGACTTTAAGTTCCCAAAGCTTGGAAGTGATAAACCGGAGCCAAAACGTTCCTATACGGCACCTTACAAGCCTTATAAATGGGTAATCGGTACCGGTAATTATATTGATGATATTGATATTGCAATTGCTGCTGAGCACAAAGAGCAGGAAGGTTTGTTTAATGTTATCCTTATTAAGCAGATTTTAATGGGCGTTGTCGTAATTCTAATTGCCTGCATTATTTTTGTTCTTGTAGTCGTAATCATTTTTGTACGTCCTATTTCACGTATTACAGAAAACTTTAAAGACATTTCAGAAGGTGAAGGCGATTTAACTGCAAAACTCCCTGTTTCCGGCAATGATGAAATTGCGCGTTTAAGTGAATATTTCAACCGTACTATTGAAAAACTCCGCGCAACTATTTCGCATATTAAAACTCAGGCAGGAGGTATGCATTCTCTTGGTGAATCACTTGCCCAAAATGCTGCAGATACAGCCAGCGCTATCACTCAGATTATTTCTAATATTGATAATATTAACGGTCAGATTACTGAGCAGAGCAATGGTGTTCATCAGGCTGCAGATGCCGTTGATACAATTGCGACAAACATCACCCAGCTCGACAACATGATTGAGAGACAGTATTCAAGCGTAACTGATGCATCAAGTGCCGTTGAAGAGATGATTGGAAATATTGCCTCTGTAAACTCTTCCGTTGATAAGATGGCAGGTTCCTTTACTCTGCTTGCAAGCAATACAGACACCGGTGTTAAAAAGCAGCAGGATGTAAATGCAAGAATCCAGCAGATTGAAGATCAGAGTAAGATGCTTCATGAAGCTAACCTTGCGATTGCAAATATTGCAAGTCAGACAAACCTTCTTGCAATGAATGCCGCAATTGAGGCGGCTCATGCCGGTGAGGCAGGTAAGGGTTTTGCAGTTGTAGCCGATGAAATCCGTAAGCTTTCTGAGACTTCTACAGCCCAGTCAAAAACAATCGGTCAGCAGCTGAATAATATTAAAGATTCAATTTCCGGCGTTGTAGTTGCATCTACAGAGGCAAGTGAAGCCTTCAGTGTGGTTTCAGAAAAAATCACCGAAACTGAGCAGCTGGTAACTCACATTAAAAATGCAATGCAGGAACAGAATGAAGGTTCTATGCAGATCAGTAATGCCCTTCGCGGTATGAATGACAGCACCGGCGAAGTTCGTAACGCTTCAAAGGATATTGCCGGACGTAACGAACTTATTCTTGGTGAAATGCAGAAGCTGAGATCGTCTACTGAAACAATGCGACAGGGGGTCGAAGAAATATCAGGCGGCGCCCATCAGATTGGAGAAAGCGGTTCCGTTCTTGCCCAGAACTCTTCCGAAGTGCGGGATGCGATTGAAGAAATCAACTCGCAGATAAGTATGTTTAAGGTTTAAAAAATGAAGGCTGCCTTTCGGGGCAGCTTTTTTAATTTTTGCCACAGATGAACACAGATGCACACAGATAAAAAAACATCTGTGTGCATCTGTGTCCCATACGCATTCGTCAAGGCACGCTTCGCTTAAAGCCTTGACAAACGCGTTTGCCGGGTGGATCAAAAATTATCCACCCGGCATCCGTGTCTAAAATTTTCTAGTCGTCATCACTCGTAGCTTCGTGATGGACAGTCTGATCTGCAAAAATTGGTCTTACGCGGTTTACTGTGTCACAGGCAGCAAGCTTTGCAATAATATCATCAGTAACCTTGCCGTCTACGTCGATGATGTTGTAGGCAACGTCGCCGCGGGCCTGGTTGATGAATGATGCGATGTTGAGCTTTGCTTCACCAAGAATTGTAGTGAACTTAGAAATTGTATCAGGAATGTTTTTATGGCTGATGCAAAGTCTTGTTCCTCCCTGTGGAATAGGGTTATCTGTAACAGTTTTAGGGAAGTTTACAGAGTTTGTAATGTTTCCAAATTCAAGGAAGTCCTTAAGCTCTTTTGCGGCCATGACGGCACAGTTGTCTTCTGCTTCCGGAGTAGATGCACCAAGATGTGGAAGACAGATTACGTTTTTGTGGTTCAAAAGCTCTTCTGCCGCAAAGTCTGTAACAAAAGCCGAAACTTTTCCGCTGTCCAAAGCCGAAATAATGTCAGCATTATTGATAAGACCACCGCGGGCAATGTTTATGATTCTTACTCCATCCTTCATTGTTTTGATTGAAGAAGCATTAATCATTCCCTTTGTGTCATTTGTCTGAGGAACGTGGATAGTGATGTAATCAGATTTTGCGTATAATGTATCCAGAGTTTCTGCAATCTTTACGTTTTTATTCAATTTCAAGGCTGCACTTACAGAAAGGAAAGGATCGTATCCGTAAACTTCCATTCCAAAGTGAAGTGCAAGGTTTGCAACCATAGCACCAATTGCACCAAGACCTATAACACCAAGAGTTTTTCCCATAAGTTCAGGACCTACAAACTGGCTCTTTCCTTTTTCAGCAAGTTCAGGAATAGCGTCGCCTTTTCCAGCCAGAGCGTTTGCCCATTTGTTAGCTTCAATTGCAGGACGGCTTGAAAGTAAAAGAGCCAGCATTACAAGTTCTTTTACAGCATTTGCGTTCGCACCCGGAGTGTTGAATACAACAACACCTTTTTCTGTAAGCTCTGGAATTGGAATATTGTTTGTTCCGGCTCCTGCGCGGGCTACAGCCTTTACATTGTCAGAAAGCTGCATTTCATGCATGTCAGCCGAGCGCACAAGAATAGCATCCGGATTGTTGATGTCCGAAGCAATTTCATAAACGTCTCTTTCCAGCTGGTTAAGACCAACTGCAGCAATTTTATTTAATGTCTGAATCTTAAAACTCATAGTTATTTCCTTTTGATTATTTGTCACACGGATTCGATTTTGCTAACGCAAAATCATTTTATTAATATTGAAATGCCGTCAGGCATTTCGAATCCGTGTGATATTTTTTTATTTATTTTCTGCGGCGAATTTTTTCATAAATTCAACCAATGCCTTAACTCCGTCCAGAGTCATTGCGTTGTAGATAGAAGCGCGCATACCACCAACAAGGCGGTGGCCCTTAAGGTTTACAAGACCTGCGGCAGCGGCAGCCTTAAC
>ODAI013104689.1_pt1 | contig 23075 bp, 20 predicted proteins | sample 1539321 | NCBI WGS metagenome assembly ODAI01 (sample SAMN02144231, study PRJEB22623) | gut metagenome | biome: sheep rumen | host: Ovis aries | place: New Zealand | reverse complement strand
GAACTACATCATCGTCCTGGTCGTATCATGTGCTGCGGCGCTGGCGTTCATCGTGCTATTCAACCTCAACAACATCAACATCACGGAACGTATAAGAGAGATCGCAACGCTCAAGGTAATGGGATTCTACAGGAACGAGACCGGAGCTTACGTTACACGTGAGAACCTGCTGCTCGTCCTGATGGGATATGCCGCGGGCATACCTCTGGGATTTGCTCTGCACAGATTTGTCATGGCGCAGATCGAGATGGATATCGTGACCTATGACGTCAGGATAACGTTGCCGAGCTTCTTCTACGCGCTGGGATTCGTACTGCTGTTCTCGCTCATCGTCGATGTCATCATGCGCGGCAAGATAGAGCAGATAGACATGACGGAGTCACTTAAGAGCATCGAATAAGAGTGAGCGCTTATGCTCGCTTAGGTCCTCCGCGCTTCGCTTGTGCGGAAATCGCTCGCATAACCCCTCACTCTTAAGTATTCCCGGTTATTAAGGCCTCTCCGAGCGGACTTCCGCAGACGCGCAGCTTATATCGGCGTATCTTAATGCTTGCGAGAATGCCTCCGCACAAGCGAAGTGTCTAAAGATTATCCGGTGATTAAGGTCTCTCCGAGCGGACTTCCGCAGACGCGCAGCGGCGAGGACTATAGCGAGGAGACGGGCTTAATCACCATTCATCCACGTCTGGTGGTAATTCTTCCTTCTGTATTCTTCGGGAGTCATGCCGGTGGTCTTCTTGAACACTTGTATGAAGTGTGACTGCGAAGAGAATCCGAGATAGTTCGCGATGGACAGTGAAGACTCGTCCAGATGCCTTAACATGCTGCAGGCAACGTCGATCTTCTGATTCCTTATGTAGCGGCTTAATGTAATGCCCATCTCCTGCTTGAACAGCTTCGACAGATAGCTCGAATTAAGAGACAGCGCATCCGCGATGGACTCGACCGTGAGGCTCTCCTGGATGTGGGAGCGGATATAGTCTATTGCCATTACGTTGTGACGTGATACGACATTGCTCTTGGTAAGTTCGTTCATCTTACGGCAGTAGTGCCTGAGAAGCTCCATCTGAAGGCTGACGATCTCCGTGTTGGATGTAGCCGCGTCGATCAGCTCGATATAGATATCGCTGAGAGTATATGCGACGGATATCTCCATTCCCGCCTCGATGCAGAACCTGCTTACGAGAGCCGCGAGGATGGTCGCATGGTACTTGTTGTTCTGAAGCTCGTTCATGCTGAGCTTGCCCAGCTTCTGCGACTGACCGAAGCTTCTCTTGAGTCTCTCTTCAAGTGCTTTGGTATTGCCGCTTGCAACGGTCTCGTAGAAATTGATCTCTCTGTTATATGCATCCTGACGGGCGGTTGACTCGCCGTCATCCATAAGTCGCTTAGCAAGTTCCTTCTCGATATTCATATTAACCCTCCATATCAAGCTGATAGGTTGTAATTATATCAATTATATCGGTTTTTTGATATTTGGGAAAAACATTTGATAAATTAATTATTTCTGAACAAAAAAATCGTTTATTGATTTATTATAAAGAAAACTCACTCAAGGGGGGATTCTCGAGATGGCATTTAAGGCACCTACCTCAAACGAAATAACGGCCAGAGAGATCAACAACATGGAGCTGGTAAAAAAACTCGCCGCCGAATGTGCGGTGCTCCTCGAGAATGACGGCACGCTTCCCCTCAGGCAGACGGGGAAGATCGCACTCTTCGGCAACGGCGCACGCCATACCGTAAGGGGCGGAACCGGCTCCGGCGAAGTCAATGCGAGATATGTCGTATCCGTTTACGAAGGTCTTGAACAGGCAGGCTTCGAGATTACCACGACCGGCTGGCTCGACCGTTACGATGCCATCCTCGCAGCACATACCGCTGAGTATAAACAGCGTGTCGAAGATTACGCCAAAGAGAAGAACGTAGCCCTCGCGAATGCTTATTTTGAGAACAGCTTCGGCACTCCCGCACTTCCCAGGATCGAAGAAGGCGACGTCGATACATCTGTGGATACCGCCATCTATGTCATAGCCAGAGACTCCGGCGAAGGCGCTGACCGTAAACCCGAACCCGGTGATTACTATCTCACCGAAGACGAAGAATACAATATTGATTTTGTCTGCGAACACTATGCGAAAGTCATCGTCCTTCTCAATGTTGGCGGCGTTATCGACATGAACTATCTTAAGAGGGAGCACAGGATCGGCGCGATCCTTCTCATCTCCCAGACCGGAAGCAACGGCGGCAATGTGGCTGCCGACCTCATAACGGGCAAAGCGACACCTTCGGGTAAGCTCACCGATACATGGGCAAAGAGCTTCGAGGATTATCCTTCCAGCGAAGACTTCATGAGCGGCGACGAAGACGACAGGTTCTACCGCGAAGGCATCTATGTGGGATACAGATACTTTGACTCGTTCGGCGTCGCTCCGATCTACCCCTTCGGCTACGGCAAGTCCTATACGACCTTCGGCATGAACGTCGATTCGTGCGAGATCGCAGGCGACCTGTTTACTGTTAACGTCACCGTCACCAACACGGGCGCAGAATTTGCCGGCAAGCAGATCATCCAGGTCTACTTCTCGGCACCTGAAGGCAGGAACGACAGGCCTTACCAGGAACTCATCGCCTTCGCGAAAACATCCCTTCTCGCACCGGGTGCATCCGAGACACTTACCATAAAGTTCAAGCCTTCGGACATGGCCTGCTATGACAGCTATCTGACTTCCAGAGTGCTCGAAGCCGGCGACTATCTCGTAAGAGTAGGCGTAAGCTCACGCGAGACCAAGATCTGCGCGGTCATCAGAGTAGCTGACGAGATCGCGGTAGAGAAACTGAACAATCATTTCCCTGACGATCCCCAATACAGATTCGAGGACATGAGAAACCCCGGAACCGGCAAGGAGATGAGGGCGAACCTCGACGGCAGGCAGCTGGCTGAAGCTCCCGTATACGAACTCGAGGGCAGAATGGTCAGAAGAAGGATCGTCCGTTACGGCGGCGTCAAGGAAGAACTCGTTGACGGCAGCTTCGAAGATGACCTCACATTAAGAGGAGTACTCGGACATCACTGCGGCCTGACCCAGGTCGTTGCCAAGCTCTCGGTCGAGGAACTCGCCGAGCTCTGCGTAGGCAAATACAGCGTCAACATAGAGAGCGGAGTCGTATTCTCCGCTTCTTCAAGAGTACCGGGCGCAGCATCCGAGACCTGCGACAAGTTCATGACGAAGCGCGGCATCGATCCCATCGTTATGGCAGACGGCCCCGCAGGCTTAAGGCTCCAGCCGCATTTCAAGGCAGCACCGGAGACAGCAGACGAGGACGAGAAGCTCCTGCCGGGCGGCGAAGTGTTCGGAATGATCGACAATCCGTTCCCGGAAGACACACCGGAAGATGCAATAGATTACTATCAGTACTGCACGGCCATTCCGATCGCCACCGCGCTTGCTCAGACCTGGAACATGGACATCATCGAGAAGCTCGGACACATGGTCGGAACAGAGATGGAGGAGTTCGGCGTACAACTCTGGCTCGCTCCCGGAATGAACATTCACAGGAATCCTCTGTGCGGAAGGAACTTCGAATACTACTCCGAGGATCCGCTCCTTACCGGTCTCTGCGCAGCTGCCGATACGAGAGGCGTCCAGTCCGTCGAGGGCAGAGGCGTTACGATCAAGCACTTTGCCTGCAACAACAACGAGCTCAACAGGATGTTCAGCAATTCCCATGTATCTGAGAAAGCGCTTAGGGATCTCTATCTCAAGGGCTTCGAGATCTGCATCAAGGAAGAGCAGCCCTGGGCTCTCATGGCTTCGTATAACCTCATCAACGGAACTCATACGGCCAACAGCTATGAGCTCCTTACAAACGTACTCAGGGATGAGTGGGATTTTGAGGGCGTCGTAATGACCGACTGGTACTCATCGTTTGCAGATGTGAACTTCCTCGGTTACAATAAGCCCGTTTACAAATACCCCACCGCATCGTCAAGGACCTGCGTATACGCCGGATGCGATCTGCAAATGCCTGGTTGCCCCGACAACGTGAGTGATATAATTGATGCGGTCAGAGACAACAAGATATCCAAGGCCGACCTGCAGGGCTGTGTCATGAACATCTTGAGACTCTGCTTAAAATGCATCTGAAGGAAACTAGATCTTAATGTACGAAGAATATGACTCCGAGACAATGTTCGCACGCTATGACAAAGGTGCGAACACTGTAAAGCTCGAGTGGAAAAAGGAAGCGTCGGGAGACGCATACAGGACACCGTTAATGCACGCTGCCGAGCTCATCAGGAAGCACGGCTGCGACACGATGATAATAGATGCCTCCAAGCTCGGCAAGATCCCCGAAGCTGATAAGATATGGACAGTTAAGGTCTTCGAGCCTGCACTTAAGAAGTCCGGTCTCGAAGAAGTAATATTCGTCGGCAAGGACTTAGGCGAGGATTTCAAGGGCAAGATCAAGAGGAAGACCGTCGCCACGATGGAAGAAGCAGAGCAGCTCATCAGGAAGGAGGCTCACCCTTCCGCAGGCATCGCTGAGATGACAAGAGAGCAGGCCATAGAGTATCTCGGACTTCCCGCAGATGCAGACAGCACCGCCATCGATGACAAGTTCTACCAGCTTGCAAAGAGATACCGCAAGTCCACGGACGAGGACGCGGAGCAGAAGCTCGCAGACCTGTCCGCAGCATATAACATCGCCAGCGGCAGAAGAGATGAGGAAGAGCAGCGCGAACTGGCACACGACCAGGCTAAGAAGATCTTCGGCAAGACGGCAGAAGACTGGAAGACATTCTTCGGCTACAACTGGATCAAGTTCGTGCTCGGCGCAGGACTGATCATCTTCATCATCAGCCTTGTAAACTTCTTCACTCAGGGCGGCAATTCCTGCACGGTAATATCCTTCGGCAACTTCGGGCACACGACTTCATACATCTCGTCGGTCCTTGAGCTCTACGGATACTCGAATCCTTACGTCGCTACCGTCGACTATATCGTTCCCAATACGGAAGGTCTTCAGAATCAGCCGTATGCCGACCAGACGCTCGCGGCATTCTTCTCGGCAGATCCTAATGTCCTCATCACGGATGAGATGACATATGTTTATTACTTCAGCCAGTTCGCTGATCTTACCGATGTGTATGACATCATCATGGACGAGATCCCCGAAGATGTGGCTGCTGCCATCACGCCGATCTACATGAGCGAGAGGGAAGCATACAACCTTACAAAGACATACTACGAGCAGATCTATGAGATCCAGGATTACGATGCCGAGATCGACGAGTCCAAGCTGTCCGACAAGCAGATAATGATCGGCCTTGAGATCACGGATCCCGACATGATAGAGAAGCTCGGCTTCGAGAACTGGTGGCATAAGCAGCCCCCGACGCTTGTCTTCGGAATATTCTCGAACACTTCGAGCCTGGCTGACAGCATTCAGGTCCTGATAACGATCCTCAAGGCGGCAGCTTAAAGACCGGTAAGGCGCTTCAGACCCGATATCTCATCAGCAGTAAGTTCCCTTAAGAGACCGCAGTCCGCGGTCTCTTCTGTTATATTCAGATCTCCCAGACTGATGCGCCTGAGAGCTGTGACTTCCCTGCCGTAATGCGCGAAGATCCTTCTGACCTCATGTGTCTTTCCCTCGGTCAGGGTTATATATGCCCTGCCGGTATCAGAGGGCCTTACTTCGGCAGGAGACAGAAGAGTCGGAGTGTCAGTATCGGTAAGTGTCAGTCCGCGCCCCGCCTCGTCTATCTGCTCTGATGTCCAGTCGGGACCTATATAATCTGCCAGATAGACCTTCCTGATCTTATATCTGGGTGACTGCAGTCTGTGCGACAGCGTTCCGTCATTCGTTATTATGAGAAGTCCCGTGGTGTGATAGTCGAGCCTTCCCACGGGCGCGAGCTTCCTGCCTCTTAAGCTGTCGGGGATGAACTCGCCCACATTATGAAGCCTCGGATCTTCCATGGCCGTGAGGACCTCATCGGGCTTGTCCAGAAGGTAATACAGATACTCAGAAGATGTTATGACCTTGCCGTCCAGGGACACCTCGTCTCCTTCAGATACCTGATGCTCCGGCCTTTTTACGATATTACCGTTCACCATGACCTGACCGCGCGAGATCAGCCCGCGTACTTCGGACCTAGTACCGTATCCTGAATTTGCCAGCATTTTGTCGAGTCTCATGAGATGATTATAAACCAATATGAGGTATAATTTGTGCTATGGAAGACTTTGATGCCAAGTGGAGTGAATTTGAGAACAGATGCAGGGCCTGCAGCAAATGCGGGCTCAGGGAAGGCGCGCAGCACGTCGTCATTTACAGGGGCGGCAGGACTGCTCCTCTCATGATCGTCGGCGAAGCCCCGGGCGAGCAGGAGGACATCAGGGGCATACCCTTCTGCGGAAGATCAGGCCAGCTCCTGCAGAACCTCCTCGCTTCATACGGGTTCGGCGACGAAGACTATCACATCTGCAACATCGCCAAATGCCGTCCGCCTCAGAACCGCCGCCCCACCGCGGAGGAGATCAAGGCATGCAAGCCTCTGCTGGCCGAGCAGTTCATGTTGGTAAGGCCGAAAGTGATACTCCTGTGCGGATCCACAGCCTACGAAGGCTTCTTCGGAGACAAGCCGGTCATGCACGACGTGCGCGGCAGGTTCATCGAGAAGAACGGGTATTACATAATGACCACATACCACCCGGCATATGCCCTGAGGAATCCGAAGAACAAGATGCCGATCTACGAGGATATGGGCAAGGTGAGAGCCAAGCTCGAAGAGATCGGTGCACTTCCTCCTCTCGCAGACTGAAACTGTCAAAATATAAATATTGATTTTGATTATCCCGTGTGGTATATTTGCCTAGTTGCAAAAAGCATTGCCGAATGGTGTAACGGTAGCACATCGGCCTCTGACACCGCTAGTCAAGGTTCGAATCCTTGTTCGGCAGCCAACATTAGACCGCAGATCCTTCAAGGGTTTGCGGTTTTTTTTGTGCATGTTTTCTTCGCACGATCTATACACCCGGTTCACATTTCGGTATGATGCTTATGCCTGTGCCGACAACATTTACAAAACATTTATAGCCCGTTACGGCGGTGATGTGTTTATAATAGTTGCTGAGACTGCCGGCATCGTACAACGGCGGGATAGACGAGTTCCGGTCCGCGATGTCAGAGGCAGATGAGGCTTTGTACAGAGACAAGAAGGCCGCGGGCTGAGCCCCGGGCCACGGGGGAGAACAGATAATGAAGGTACTGATACTTAACGGCAGTCCTACGATAGGAGGCAATACCTCCATAGCCTGCGATGAACTGGTGAAGACATTCGAATCTGAAGGCGTTGAGGCGGAAGTCATACAGATCGGCAACAAGGCGATACGCGGATGCATCGCGTGCAGGAGCTGCGCGGGGACGGGAAAGTGCGTTTTCGATGACGGGGTGAATGAGATCGCTGCCAAGTTCGAAGAAGCTGACGGTCTTGTCGTTGCGTCCCCGGTGTACTATGCCTCTGCCAATGCCACGCTTATCGCGTGCCTCGACAGACTGTTCTTCAGTTCGCATTTCGATAAGACAATGAAGGTCGGTGCCAGCGTCGCAGTCGCGAGAAGGGGCGGAACGTCTGCCACATTCGACGAGCTCAATAAGTATTTCACGATAAGCAATATGCCCGTGGCGTCCAGCCAGTACTGGAACAGCGTTCACGGAAGAGAGAAGGGCGAAGCTGCGAAGGACCTCGAGGGCCTGCAGACGATGAGAGTGCTTGCGAGGAACATGTCTTTCCTCATGAAGAGCATAGCGCTCGGCAAGGAAAAGTTCGGTCTGCCCGAGACGGAAGAACACGCCTGGACGCATTTCATAAGAGAGTAAGGTCTCATGAGACAGTCGGATCCCGAAGTTTATAATCAGATCGCATTATCACTTGCCAGACGTTATGACTGCGTGTATTACGTTGACATAGATACCGGCAATTACATGCAGTATCTTGACGTCATGGATGTCAAGAAGAGCGATGTCCCGAGATACGGTGAGCACTTCTTTGAAGATGCAGTGAAGAACGCTGATAAGTTCATCCATCCCGATGACCTCGATCTGATAATGGATTTCTTCGACAGCAAAAAGCTCAGGAAGAACCTGGCTGACACGGGAAGTTACTCGTTTGCGTTCAGGGCTGTCCTCGACGGCAGCATCGTTCACATGAGGCACATCGCCACATTGAGTGAGGACGGCAACCATGTCATATGCTGTCTCGAGAATGTCGAAGAGGAATTCCGTAAGAGGGAAGAGCAGAAGAAGAATCTTAAGTCTGCCGAGATGATGGCCAGAAGTGACGCGCTCACGGGCGTAAAGAACAGAACTGCCTTCAGCGAGGCCATAGAGACGATCAATCAGGATACCGAAGCAGGAGCCGTGGATCATTACGGCGTGGTCATGTGCGACATCAATGACCTTAAGAAGATCAACGACACCACTGGACACGCGTTCGGCAACGAAGCCATCCAGAGTGCCAGCCGCCTGATCTGCGATGTGTATAAGCACAGCCCGGTGTTCAGGATAGGCGGAGATGAATTCGTCATCATCCTTAAGGGCGCAGATTACGAGAACAGGGACCAGCTCCTGAAGGCACTGATGCATGAGGCTGAGGTCAACCAGCAGCTGAGGACCGGTCCGGTCATGGCTGCGGGAATGGCCGTCTATGAAAAAGGCGACAAGTTCTCTGAGGTCCTGGAACGTGCCGACATCCTTATGTATGAGAACAAGAATGAGCTGAAGGCTGCCGGTATCGTCCGCGGATTCCGGGATATGGATAAGATAGAAGAACCGATACCTGATGAGAGAAGAAGGCTCCTGGACGGTTTCTTCGGTGCGATGTACACGGTATCAGGCGGAGGATATCTCTATCTCAACGACATGCGCTACGACTTCTCGAGATGGTCTCTTACTCTGGTGGATGACTTCGCGCTCGATTCGGAGTATCTGTATCACGCAGACAGGATGTGGCAGGATTATATCCACCCGGATGATATCAAGGCATACAGGGCGGCAGTCGATGCAGTCCTGAACGGAACTTCCGATCTGCGCCCCATCCATTACAGGGCACGCCGTAAGGACGGTACTTATGTGCTGCTCACGACCAAGGGATTCGTCCTGTGTGACAGCAGCGGCAGGCCCGAGTATTTCGGCGGCATCATAATCCGCGATACCGAGGAATAAAGCCCCGGTCCCGGAAGTGTTATAATCATTTCCATGGTTACAGTATTCGAATCAGAGAACATACGCTTCGTTAAGTTTACCGAAGAACTTGCAGATGACTATCTTAAGATGGTCAATGACATCGAGCATGTCGCGAGGTTCATCGGTGAGAGAAGGACTCCCTATACGATGGAAGAAGAGCTCGAGTTCATCAGGAACCAGAAGCTCATGCAGCCGTACACCTTCTCGATGATGGAGAAGAGCACGGGCGAGTTCATCGGCAACACGGGATTCATGAACATAAAGGACGGCGAGGCTGAGCTCGGCATCGTCATCACATATGCGAAGCAGAACGCAGGCTACGGCAAAGAGTCCATATTAAGGCTGCTGGACTACGGCTGGGACGAACTGTCTCTTAAAAGAGTATATCTTGAAGTATATATAGATAATGACAGGGCAATACACCTCTATGACAAGTGCGGCTTCAGGGAATTCAAGAGGACCGACAAGGACATATTCATGGAAGTGTTTGCCGGTAACGGGGAGGGATAAGACATGCCGCACAGTTCGGGAGGCGGCTCGCACGGAGGCGGTTCGCACGGCGGATCTCACGGAAGAGGTTCGGGCAATCACGTATCGCATCATTACTATCCGGGAGCAAGAAGATACAGAAGGCACAGGCACGGATATGACGATGATTATGTCTATGCCAGGAGCAAGCCGCAGAAGGTGGGAATATTCACAGTAATACTGGTATTGGCGTTCTCGGGCTTTGTAGGATTCGGTACGTGCACAGCATTGGGAGATAAGATCCCGCATAAGCTCGATCCGGCGTATACCTCACCTGCGGCTCATGTTGAAGATAAGATAGATGTCTTTGCTGACGATGAGAAGCTCGAGCAGGCTCTCGAACAGTTCGAAGAAGTATCGGGTATCTGCCCGGTGGTCTATACCGTCTACAACGAAGACTGGATAAATGAATACGCTGATCTTGAGTCCTATACGTACAGCATGTATGTGGATAACTATCCTGACGAGCAGCATTTTGTAATAGTGTATTCGATCCCGGAGGATCAGGCGGAAGCATTCGCGAGCGGCGAGCTTGATGTTCCCGATTATGCCTGGGAGGCAGTTCAGGGCGATGAGACCGATCCGCTGCTTACAGAAGGCACATTCAGGCATTTTGCCAGGAGGCTTCAGGACCGTCTCGAAGAAGGAGAGGATCCCGGCAAGGCTATCGCTGAATCATTCGAAGACATCACCGGTTCTATCGACGGCACGCTGAACTTCAGATCTCCGCTCGATGTGATAAGCATGGTATTCAACGTGATGCCTCTGATAATAGCGCTGCTCATAATTGGCTTTGCATCTTTCATTGTCATCCGTCAGTTCATCATGGACCGTAATACCGAGTATGAGGAAGTACCGCTCGATGTCGATCCCATGCAGTCCATGTACACAGGAACAGGCGCCGGTGCCGCAGGTCAGGCGGTCGATCCTGCCGCAAAGATCGTAACGGGTCCTACCAAAAATCTGATCATCGCGATCGTCGCGGCTCTGATAGCTGTGTTCATGCTGCCTTTTGTCCTCGTCGGACTCCTGCCTCTGGTCGGCGGGATCGCGGCAGGTGACGTTTTTGTCTCCGTATTCGGTCTGATCTGGCTAATGGCATCAGGGGTTGGCTTCGTCATACCCCTTGTGTTATTCATAAAGTTCATCCGTAAGTACAGGCAGGAACGCAGGGAAGCCGAAGGCAGATATGAAGAAGACAAGCCGGACCCATACGAAGACGACGACTTCTGACTTGCAAGACAGGGCAAAACAGGTAGAATAAGCCACATGCGTAAGTTTACCGTTACATCCGACATGAGTGGAAAGCACGTCGTAAAGGCGTGCCTGGATGCATTCCCGATGCTGAAGTCATCGGAGCTCTTCCATGCTCTGAAACGTAAGGACATAAGAGTTGACGGTAAGAAAACTTCGCAGGATATAGCGGTAAAGGAAGGCCAGGAGGTAGAAGTCTGGCTGCCGGATGAGCTTTTCGGGAGGAAGGCGGCGAAGGCAGAAGAAGACAAGAAGCCCGCGTACAAGGTCGCTTTCGAGACCAGGGGCCTCCTAATCATCAACAAGCCGCAGGGTCTGGCGGTGCATACAGGCAAGACCGTGAGTTCCGGCACGCTGATAGATCTCATCAGATGCGAGACCGGCTATGCCCAGGCCGAGCTCTGCCACAGGATAGACATGAATACCGGCGGCCTTGTCATGGTCGCCAAGAACAAGAAGGCATTGGAAGATGCCGTTGCTCTGTTCAAGGAAGGCCTCATCACCAAGAGATACCGCGCGATCGTGCTGGGAACTCCGGAAGGGGGCGAGCCTGTCGTATATGACGACGGCACGGTAATGTATGAGATCAGGGCCTATCTCGAGAAGACCAGGTCCGGAGAGGTCTACATACACGACGAGCGCCAGGCGCACGACCTTCCCATCGCGACGAGATACAGGGTCATCAAGACTTACAGGCCTGCTGAATACGGAATGCCGGAGATATCCGAGATCGAGTGTGAACTTGTAACCGGAAGGACACATCAGATAAGAGCGCAGTTCGCGCATTTGGGGTATCCTGTTATTGGCGACGGCAATTACGGCAGGAACAAGATCAATACGGGCTTCAAGGCGGCCGGAGGAGCAAAGCTCAGACATCAGCAGCTCTATTCGACCGAGATAACGGCGGGCAGGGTCCCTTCCGGCAACATGCACGCCGACATATCAGGCAAGACGTTCAAGATAGCGCCCGAGTATGAGCTGGACTTCGGTTCGCTCGGGATCAAGAGGTGAATATGGCAGATACAAGACCCATCGGAGTATTTGATTCGGGTATCGGAGGCCTTACGGTCTTAAGAGAGATATGGAGGGCGTGCCCCGATGAGAGCACCGTGTATTTTGGAGACAATTCGAGGGCGCCGTACGGTACCAAGTCGAAGAGCACCGTAATAAGATACTCTCTCCAGAACATGAAGTTCCTGGAATCAAAGGACGTTAAGATGATAGTAATAGCCTGCAACACGGCGAGCGCTTATGCGTACGAGACACTGGCAGGCAGGACGGACGTTCCCGTCATCGAAGTGGTCACGCCCGGCGCCGATGCCGCATGCAGGGCGACTAAGAACGGCAGGATCGGCATCATCGCCACCAAGGGCACGATCTCGACTGCGACATACCGTCATGCTGTGGAGCGCCGCGCAGGCGAACTGGGCCTTGGAGGCATAGAGATAACCGAGCAGGCATGTCCGCTGTTCGTATCCCTTGCCGAGGAAGGCTGGTGGGACAACGAGGTTGCAAGGCTGACCGCCAGGGAATACCTCGCACCTCTTAAGGCGGCAGGCATCGATACGCTTGTCCTGGGCTGCACGCACTATCCGCTCCTCACCAAGGTCATCCAGGACGAGATGGGGGACGGCGTTAAGCTGGTCAACACGGGCGTCGCCACCGCAGAGGTCGTAAAGGAGGCACTCGCGAGGGAAGGCATTGCATCCGACGGCTCTTCCGTCTCGAAAGAATTCTACACCAGCGACGATCCTGTGCTCTTCGAGAGCGTGGCATCACCCTTCCTGGGATCGGGCCTGCCTGCGGGAACGAAGCACTTCAACACGGACAGATATGAGATATAAGGAATAAAGATAATGAAAGAATGTGTTTTTGCGGTTAATTCCGGAATGTACGAAGACCCCTTCTACGCGAGCGGCACTTATGACGAGTCCGAAGACTTCATCAAGTACATGTGGCGCGAGAAGCACAGCGAGAAGGAACAGGTCTCTGACTTCTCCCTGACACTCGACAAGAAGACGAGGGTCTGCTCGGTCACGAGGAACGGCGATATCAATTCGATAATGAACTTTGATCCGGAGAACGAGACCCGCGGAGCGCTGAACACCGTCTACGGCGTCATCGACGTCAAGATCAGGACAGAATACGTAAACATCCCCAACGCGCTTGCAGAAGGCATCGAGATAAGCTATGTTATTGACGCGGGGAGCGCGGATCCCATCAAAAATACCTTTTTGATAAAAAGGCTCTTGCAAAGTCCCTGAGATTATTGTATTATCTTCAAGCATTGTTGTAAGAAAGGACGGAGGTGAAGACGAATGGCACATCCGAAGCGTAAATGGTCGAAGGCAAGGACTTCTCGTCACAGAAGCGCATGGAAGCTTAACATGCCGGGTTTTGTAGAATGTCCCCAGTGTCATGCTAAGATGCTTCGCCGCACTGTTTGCAAGAACTGCGGTTACCTGGATAAGAGACAGGTTATCAAAGTCGGCGAAGAAGTCTGAGATTAAGACATTTGATTACACGAAGGCAGTGCTAGATAACATGGCGCTGCCTCTTTTTTTGCCAGGAGAGGTCACCAGGAATGAGCAAACCCGTAGTAGCAATAGTCGGTCGCCCGAACGTGGGCAAGTCGAGCTTGTTCAACACACTTTACGGAGAGAGGATATCGATAGTTCACGATACCCCCGGTGTTACGCGTGACCGCATCTATGCCGATGCAGAGTGGCGCGGCAGACAGTTCATCATGATAGATACCGGCGGTATCGAGCCCGGCGATAACGAGGACTACATCCTTAAGCAGATGCGCGTCCAGGCCGAGATAGCGATCGAGACCGCCGATGTCATACTGTTCATCACGGATCTTCACGCAGGCCTTACCGCTGCCGATGAAGAGATAGCGGTAATGCTCAGGAAGGCCGGACGTCCGGTCGTAGTGGCGGTCAACAAGGTTGACACGGTAGGCGATCCTCCGGCAGAGTTCTATGAGTTCTACCAGCTTGGCCTGGAGAACGTATGCAGCATCTCTGCCGCGCACAGACTGGGCCTCGGCGAGATGCTCGACATGATCTTCGAACAGTTCCCCGATACGGAAGCGGAAGAAGAGGAGGAAGGCTCCATCAGGGTCGCCCTTATAGGTCGTCCTAATGCCGGCAAGTCTTCCCTTGCGAATAAGATGATCGGCCAGGACAGGAGCATCGTCTCCGATATCGCAGGCACCACGAGAGACACGATAGACTCCGATATCGAGAACGACTACGGCAAGTTCACCATCGTGGATACCGCGGGCATGCGTAAGAAGGGCAAGATCGAAGACGTCATCGAGCGTTATTCAATGGTAAGGGCCCTGTCTGCCATCGAGCGTGCAGATGTGTGTGTGATCATGATAGATGCCACGGAAGGCGTTACCGAGCAGGATACGAGGATCGCAGGACTGGCTCACGATTCGGGCAAGGCATCCGTATTCGTCATCAACAAGTGGGACCTCATAGAGAAAGAGACCGGCACGATGGAGGCCATGGAGAGGATAGTCAAGGACAAGTTCGCCTTCATGGACTATGCTCCGGTAATCTTCATCTCGGCCAAGACAGGCCAGCGCATCGACAAGCTCTTCAAGCTCATAGTTACAGTGAACGAGAATGCGAGCAAGCGCCTTACCACGGGCATATTGAACCAGATGATAAGTCAGGCGGTAACGCTCGTGCCCACGCCTCAGGACAAGGGCAGGCATCTCAAGATCTACTACGGCACGCAGGTCAGCGTCAAGCCGCCTACGTTCGCGCTCTTCGTAAACGACAAGAAGCTGTCGCACTTTTCCTATGAGAGATATCTCGAGAATCAGCTGCGCAGCAACTTCGGCTTTGAGGGCGTTCCGATACGTTTGCTACTTAGAAACAAAAACGGCAGCGACGAGTAGTTATTTTGTTGAAAATGACAGTGAGTAATAGCTCGCTGTGTGTAGCACAATATACTTCGGTTATTTTTGGCTTTCTTAATTAATATACGGGAGAATTCGTATGGCAGTACAGAAGATCGAGAACATGCGCAACATAGCGATCATCGCTCACGTTGACCACGGCAAGACCACCATTGTCGACTCCATGCTCAAGCAGGCGGGCGTATACCGCGAGAATGAAGAAGTCGTCGAGCAGGTCATGGACAGCAACGACCTGGAGCGTGAGCGCGGCATCACGATCCTCGCCAAGAACACCGCCATCGACTACAAGGGCATCCGTATCAATGTCGTAGACACTCCCGGCCACGCAGATTTCGGAGGCGAAGTAGAGCGTGTACTCAAGATGGTGGACGCAGTGCTCCTCGTAGTAGACGCTTTCGACGGACCCATGCCCCAGACGAGATTCGTTCTGCACAAGGCATTAGGTCTCGGCCTCAAGCCCATCGTATGCATCAACAAGATCGACCGCCCCGATGCACGTCCTCTCGAGGTCGTGGACATGGTACTCGATCTGTTTATCGAGCTCGGCGCTGACGAAGACCAGCTCGAATTCCCCATCATCTACACTTCAGGCAAGGTAGGTCTCGCGACCACTGACATCAAGGAGTTCGAAGAGGGCAAGCAGCTCGACTTCACTCCGCTCCTCGATGCGGTAGTAAAGTACACACCCTGCCCCGAGGGAGATCCCGCTGCTCCGATGCAGCTCCTCGTATCCAACATCGACTCTGACCCCTATGTAGGCAGGATCGGTATCGGAAGGGTCGAGCGCGGCACCATCAAGCAGGGCGAGAACGTCACACTCGTAACATACGGCGACGACGGCAAGCGTAACGCGAAAGTCGTTAAGCTCATGCGTTTCCACAACCTGGGAAGGGAAGAGGTCAAGGAAGCTTCCATAGGCGAGATCGTCTGCGTTGCAGGTATCGCCGACATCAACATAGGCGACACGCTCTGCGATTCGGCTAACCCCGAGCCGCTCCCGTTCGTTGCCATCGACGAGCCTACGATCGCGATGACATTCTCCGTCAACGATTCACCCTTCGCAGGACAGGAAGGCAAGTACGTTACTTCAAGACACTTAAGAGAGAGGCTCTTCAAGGAGATCGAGACAAACGTCTCCATGAGAGTCGAAGAGACAGATACGACAGAGGCATTCATCGTAAAGGGCAGAGGAGAGCTCCACCTGTCAGTCCTCATCGAGACGATGAGACGTGAAGGTTACGAGTTCCAGGTATCCAAGCCGAAGGTCATCATGAAGGAGATCGACGGCGTCCTGCACGAGCCTGTCGAGGACCTCGTCATCGACGTTCCGGAGGAATTCGTAGGTCCCGTCATGGAGAAGATCGGCAAGAGAAGAGGAGAGCTCGTCAACATGCTTCCTCCGTCCAAGGGATACACCCGTCTGGAGTTCAGGATCCCTTCCAGAGGACTGCTCGGATACCGTACCGAGTTTTTGACCGACACTAAGGGCAATGGTATAATGAACAGCGTCATAAACGGCTATGAACCCTTCGCGGGAGAGATCGAGACCAGAGGCCAGGGCGTACTCGTTGCTTTCGAGACGGGAACCGCCGTAACCTACGGATTATACAATGCCCAGGACAGAGGTCCGCTCTTTATCGGAGCAGGCACACCCGTGTACGAAGGCATGATCGTAGGTGTCAATCCCAAACCCGAAGATATTACCGTTAATGTCTGCAAGAAGAAGCATGTAACCAACATGCGTTCTGCAGGTGCTGATGAAGCAATGCGCCTCACTCCGCCGCTCAGATACTCTCTCGAGCAGTGCCTTGAGTTCGTTGAAGACGACGAGCTCTGCGAGGTGACACCCCAGTCGATCAGACTGAGGAAGAAGATACTCAGCAACGACTTAAGAGCCAAGACGATGGCCAAGCTCAAAAATAAGGACGCCTGAACCTTTGCACGGGCAGAGGCGTCCGCCGTTGATAAAGGTGGATAATAGCTGATGCTGCCAAAGAAATTAAGGATCGCACTAAGGGTACTTATCGTCCTTGTCCTGCTGTTCGCATTCGCCGTGGCGGGAGTCATTTTCGGCTATAATTACGTCATCTCCCAGGAAGAACGTTTCGATGCGCTGCAGGAGCAGATCGACAACGGCACTCTCGTGATCGACAAGAACACGGAAGGCGCGGTCGTTCTCGTGGTCGAGATGGGTGATTCCACGGGCGACATCGCAGACAAGCTCCTCGAGATGGGTCTCATCAACAATACTTTTGTATTCTCGCTCATGAGTAAGGTCAACGGCTTCGACGGCGCATATGTTGCCGGCACGCACTATCTTATTCCCGGGCTGTCATACGACGAGATCATGTATTTCCTCACGCTGGAACCTTCGCAGGTCACGGTTACGATCCCCGAAGGAACGACTTACGTCGAGCTCAAGGCAATCCTGCACGATGCGGGCTTGAACTTCGATGACGCCGAGTTCGACGAGTGCATGAATTCACCTGACCTGTTCGTCGATTACGACTTCATCTCGTCGATCGAGATCGATCCTGACCGTGACTACATCCTCGCGGGTTATCTCTATCCGGATACATATAAGTTCGACGTCAACGCGAGCCCGGAGACCATCATCCGCAAGTTCCTGAACAACATGGAGAACAAGCTCTACGACGAGTACTATGCCCGTGCAGAGCAGATCGGAATGAGCATGGACGAGGTCATCACACTGGCTTCCATCATCCAGCAGGAGAGCGGCAAGGTGTCAGACATGATGTACATCTCCGCGGTATTCCACAACAGACTCGATTCCGACGATGAGTCCATGAGATACCTCGGTTCTTCCGCGACGATCAATTACCTCGTCGAGCTGCAGGGAGGCACGCCTTCGCTGCTGCATACGGAAGCCGAGACAAGCATAGACAGTCCTTACAACACATATACGAATCCGGGCCTGCCTCCGGGACCCATCTGCATGCCGGGTCTCGATGCGATCTCCGCGGCTCTCTATCCCGAGCCGAACTGCGGATATATGTATTTCTGCGCTACAGGCGACGGCGGAACAGCCTTTGCCGTAACGCTCGCTGAGCACGAAGAGAATGTCGCTACATACTCTGCGAACTGGTCGGTAGGCGCAGATATGAGCGATACATATGAGACCGGTGATGGCGAAGAAGGTGACGGCGAGTAATGGACAGATCCCGTGTTGAGGTATTAAGCCCCGCGGGTAATCCCGCCAAGCTCCGCACCGCAGTGAATTACGGAGCCGATGCCGTATACATGTCAGGCAAGAATTACGGACTGCGCGCATTGTCAGATAACTTCACCCGCGAAGAGATGGTCGAGTCTGTTGCCTATGCGCACGCCCGCGGCGTCAAATGCTATGTCACGCTGAATGTCATGCCCACCGAAGACGATCTCCCGGGCCTCGATGACGCCATCAGGTTCATAGGTGATGAGTCCGGCGCCGATGCCGTTCTCGTATCAGATCCGGGTATCTTCGTGCGCACCAGAGAGCTTTGTCCGGACCTTGAGATCCACATCTCCACACAGGCTTCGGTCACCAACAGCGCTGCCTGCAAGTTCTGGGCAGATCAGGGCGCCAGGAGGATAGTCCTCGCCAGAGAAGTATCACTTGCCCAGATCCGCAAGATAAGAGACGCCATCCCCGATGACGTCGAACTCGAATGCTTTGTACACGGCGCCATGTGCGTCGCTTATTCCGGCAGATGCCTGCTCAGTAATTATTTCACCGGCAGAAGGTCCAACGGCGGTGCGTGCGCGCAGCCGTGCAGATGGGGCTACCACGTAGTCGAAGAGAAGCGCCCGGACCTCGCGATGCCCGTGGAAGAGGACGAGAGGGGGACGTATGTTTTCGGGAGCAAGGATATCTGCATGATAGACCACATCCCGGAGCTCGTTGATGCCGGCGTCAACTCGTTCAAGATAGAGGGACGCATCAAGGGCGAATACTATGCCGCGGCCGTCACGAAAGTCTACCGCGAGGCTGTCGACCTCTACTGCAAAGACCCTGCTTCATACGCCGTCGATCCGCACTGGCACTATGTGCTGGACAAGGTCGTGCACAGGGACTACGATACGGGATTCTTCTTCAATTCGCCCTCCGAAGACGCGAAGATCGATTACGAGAAATCCTACAACAAACCCGCGTTCGTCGTCGGTATCGTGCAGCCGTCAGACGCATCCGCCGGCGCAGGCCTTACCAAGGTCATTCAGAAGAACAAGCTCTACAGGGGCGATGTGCTGAACGTGCTGATGCCCGAAGGCTATATCGAACCCGTAACGGTCGCAGAGCTATACGACTCGAAGATGGAGCCCGTGGATGCGTGCCCGCACCCGGAGATGACGTTCTTTATGAAGGCCGTGGACAAGAACGGTGCTCCCGTGACGCTTCCCGAGATGACATTCCTGTCCAGGGACGGCGACAAGGATGCAGGGATACTGCCGCAGGGGTAAAGTTGTAATTACTTCGTTTTTATTTTAAACTTGCACTATTATTAACGTATTAACGGATTTAAGGACGCTTTACTTTGACCTATTATTTTATTGCTATACCTGTCGCGGTCGCTCTCGGCGCGGCAATGGGATATCTTACCAAGGTGCTCTTTGCAAAGTTCCCTGAAGAGTGGCTCCAGGACTACGGCGTTAAGGAGACCGACGTCAACTACCGCATCTCCAAGCGAATGAGGCTTGTGCCCGAGGCGGTGGTCGCGATGGCCGTCTGCGCCGCGATGTATGTTGCCTTTGTGATCTTCTGCAAGGGCATCTGCTTCGATGTTTTCAGGCCTATTCACATAGCGGCCGTCGTGCTTATGGTTCCGGTGCTCGTGCTCATCATGATGGCGGACAAACTGAACCGCATCATTCCCGATCAGTTCTCTGTCGCACTCGGCCTCATCGGCATACTGTCGATCGTATCGGACCTCGTCGAAGGCTCGATCTGGTTCTCGTCCGAAGCGGCATGGTATTACCCGCTGATCAGCAAGGTCGGCGCTGCCCTGATAGGCGGCGGCTTCCTGTTCCTCATAGGTTTCCTCGCGCTGACGTTCACCGGCCGTGAAGGCATGGGTCAGGGCGATATGCGCCTGCTTCTCGCGACGGGCCTCATTACGGGCATCTACGGCCTGATCGTCCTCGTCTATGTGGCAATCGGTACTGCACTGCTCTTCGCGATCCCGATGCTCATCCGCAAGCACATCAGGATCAGGAAAGAGGAGGAACTCATCCGCAACTCCAAGAACCCGCAGAAACTCCGCCGGGCCCTCGAGATCAAGAAGGCGAGGATGCATTTCGCGGACGATCCGGACTATCTCGCGTTCGGCCCCTTCATCGCACTCGGCTGCGGTGTGTTTGCCGTCATGGAACCCTTCTTCCATGAGCAGCTGATGAACTACTTATCCGGTCTGGGGGTATTCTTCTGATGGACAAAGTGAGGGCCTTCCTCATTAAGAGCTTCCGTGTCCCGAACCCGATGAACTGGGGCTACCCCGTGCTCTTTGCGTCCCTCGGCACGATCCTGTGCTTCTTCATATTCCGTGCGGCTTATTCGTTCCTGCCGTACACATCGTCCTCGCTCGTGGGGTATTCTTTCTCGTCTCTGATATTCACTCTCATAGTGTTCGCGGCTCCTGCCGTTTTCCTCGCCAGACGCTTCAACGTAAGCATCTCCGGACACTATACCGGCATCGGCGTCCTGCTTATGGCGTTGCTGTCGGGCGCGCCGCTCTACCTTCTGAGGACCGCTCTGCAGAACGTCACGGTCTTCCTCTGGATGCGTCTCGGCAACTCTGTCGTGTACCCGTTCCTGTTCTGCTATACGGATGACCACGCACCGCTGACGCTCTCGCTCGAGATCCTTACCGACACCATCGTCCCCGCTTTCGGCGTGGCGCTGTTCTTCTACGGCATCGTCTGGTCTTCGATAAGGCCTAAGGACCGCCGTCTTGCAATGCTCGTCATCCCCGTCCTGTTCGCGCTGTTCTCGCTCGACCTTAACGGCTTTGCCGGCATGCTCCTCACCGGCTGGTGGCTCTGCGTCCTCCGCAAATACATCGAAAACATCTGGGGTCCGATCCTCTGCCTCATCGGAAGCAGACTAACGGGCATAATCCTGAGCAATGTCCTCGCACCTGCGGACATAACGACGCTCCTCACATACCAGGACATCTCGGTATCGTACTTCTACGCCGCAGCACCTGCGGTCGTCGTCGGCATCATACTGCTGATGTTCTTCTCCCGCGCGCTCGGCGAGTTCAACTTCAACTACAACAACAGCATCTACGGCGACAACCTCGATGCCGACTTCCGCGAAGAGCAGGACCGCGTTCTGCCGCCCGCCCTCGCCGGTTTCAACGTCGCACTCCTGGTCGGCGTCATCATCATTATCGTCATGTGGGGCCTTCTGATCGGCGGCGTCAGGGCGTAAGGGTGCCGGGCTGCGGCTTGGTTATTTTTGCGTTCCGCAGCCGGTTTTGGATAAGAAGGCTTGCCTGTGCAACGGTCAGTTCCGGGTCAAAATAGAAATCCTCATCTTCAAAAGTGTAGATGATATCCACCCCCGCCAGCACACCGGCCGAAGTGTAATTCGATATTGCCGTAACCGCGCGGTGGGCATAATCCGCAAGTGCATTCATTCCCATGTGCTCGTGGAAGAAACAGCTCTGCGTTATTCGGTCCCAGCAGACAAAATCGCTGTATGTGTAGGTTTTACTGCCGTTAAGCAGCACCGCCGGCTCGTATTTGAATTCTATCCCGAGATCAGTGTATGTGCGTGCGATCTCACGTTCGCTTTTTGAGCGGTAGTAGATGCCGTTGTAGAAAAACGTCTTGTGTTCAAGGAAGCGGGGATTGGACTCAGCCGTAAGACTGTCATAGAAGCTCCGGTCCATCCGTACTCTCTGCCCTCCGTATCCGACAAAATATCTCTCCACCGGGCGCGGCATCACCATCTCCGGCACCTTCTCAAAATACGCTGCATCCCAGGCCGACTGCAGCTCTGCGAGTTCCCGGGTCAGTGTGCTCCGCTCATTTGCAATTGCCGCGAGTTCGGAGCCCTTCTTGGAACTTATTGCTGCCTGATGACCATTCATAAAAAGAGTGGTAATCATCTTTCCGTTACGATTGATGTGCTTTACCTTTACAACAGGCATATCGGCCAGCTGTATCTTTAAGTAGTTGATCTCAAGAGCATGAAGCTCTTTTGGTAAGAGTTTGATGGAGTTCATATGTGATCAATATAAAATGCGGGGAGTCTGATTCAAGAGTAAGTTGTTGAGATTTCAAAAAACGGGGGCAAAAATGAGACTTTTTGAGTAAAAGTGAGACTTTATGGCTGGAGTGAGGCCGCGGATACCTCGGTGGCTACCAAAATGGGGAATATGGTAGCCGGATTGGTAGATTCAGGCCGATTTCTACCAAAATGCCTACCAGAAACACAATATTGGTAGCCGATTTGGTGGCCGAGCGGAAATAACCGGTCAAATCCCGCCAACTCCAGCCCTTTGAGCAACCGCTTCACCGCAAAAAATGTCGGATTATCGGGATTTATAGCATGATTTTTCTGTTAAACATGCGGAACTTGTCCTGAAAAATAGTTTTACCCCCTTAAGAATGATAAAATGTGTGCAGTTTATATTGAGGGGGAAGTTAAGCTATGGCAGCAATTACTTCAAAGCAGTTAGAAGCGATGATGCAGTCGCATGTTAGGGCAGAGACCGGAATGAGTCTCGAGGATGCATCACCCAGGGATTACTGGACAGCCCTTGCGAAGAGCATCGTTGAGATCATCTCGAACAACTGGATCGAGACAAGGAAGACTTACAACAAGGGTCGCCAGGCACACTATTTCTCGGCAGAGTTCCTCGAGGGAAGATCGATGCTGAACAACCTGGTCAACCTCGGAATATATGACCAGGCAAAGGAAGCGCTCGCATCCTTCGGTCTTAACCTCACCGACATCCTCGAAGAGGAGACAGACCCGGCGCTCGGCAACGGCGGTCTCGGAAGACTTGCTGCATGCTTCCTCGATTCATGCGCTACTCTGAACCTGCCTGTTACGGGTTACGGTATCCTCTACAGATACGGTCTGTTCAGGCAGTCG
>ODAI014298670.1_pt1 | contig 23084 bp, 27 predicted proteins | sample 1539321 | NCBI WGS metagenome assembly ODAI01 (sample SAMN02144231, study PRJEB22623) | gut metagenome | biome: sheep rumen | host: Ovis aries | place: New Zealand | reverse complement strand
TTTTTAACTTTATTATGTGAAAGGACGATCAGAATGCCGATAACCCAGCTGCTTGAAAAAAATGCCCGCGAATTCGGAAACGACGTGAGCTTAGTTGAGGTAAATCCCGAGATCAGAGAAAGAAAGAGAGTTGCCTGGAAGGAGTATGAGCTCATAGAGCCGGACCCCGAATGTCATTACAGAAGAGAGATAACATGGAGCGTATTCAACGAAAAGGCTAACCGATTTGCAAACCTGCTGCTCTCACGCGGGGTGGCAAAGGGAGACAAGGTCGGGATACTGCTTATGAACTGTCTTGAATGGCTGCCTATCTATTTCGGCATCCTGAAGACAGGTGCGCTGACTGTGCCTCTTAATTTCAGATATACCTCAGATGAGATAAAATACTGCCTTGATCTGGCCGAGGTCGATATACTGGTGTTCGGGCCGGAGTTTATCGGAAGGGTCGAGGAGATAGCTGATGAGATCAGCAAGAACAGACTGCTCTTCTACGTCGGGGAGAACTGCCCAACATTTGCGGAGCACTATGACAGACTGGTATCCAACTGCTCAAGCGTATCGCCTGAGATCGAGCTCACCGACAAGGACGATGCTGCTATCTACTTCTCTTCGGGCACTACGGGCTTTCCCAAGGCTATACTTCACAATCACGAGAGCCTTATGCATTCGTGCAAGGTAGAGCAGAACCATCACGGCCAGCAGAAGGACGATGTGTTTCTCTGCATTCCGCCGCTCTATCACACAGGCGCTAAGATGCACTGGTTCGGAAGCCTTATTTCAGGCGGCAAGGCAGTGCTTTTGAAGGGTGTAAAGCCTGAATTCATACTAGAGACTGTATCTAACGAAAAATGCACGATAGTCTGGCTGCTGGTGCCGTGGGCTCAGGATATTCTTGATGCTATTGACAGCGGCGAGGTAACGCTCTCAAAGTATGAGCTGTCTCAGTGGAGACTTATGCACATCGGTGCTCAGCCTGTTCCGCCCTCTCTTATCTCAAGGTGGAAGAAGGTCTTCCCGAATCATCAGTATGACACAAACTACGGTCTCAGCGAGTCGACCGGCCCCGGCTGTGTTCACCTCGGAGTTGAGAACATTCACAAGGTTGGCGCTATCGGCAAGGCCGGCTTTGGCTGGGAGGCCAAGATAATTGACGAGAACGGCAACACCGTAGAGCGCGGACAGGTCGGCGAGCTTGCTGTTAAGGGACCAGGAGTTATGACCTGCTATTACCGTGACCCCAAGGCCACCGAAGAGGTGCTTCACGGGGAATGGCTCTACACCGGTGATATGGCTCAGGAGGACGAGGACGGATTTATCTTCCTTGTTGACAGGAAGAAGGACGTTATCATAAGCGGAGGAGAGAACCTCTACCCTGTTCAGATCGAGGACTTCCTCAGAAGCAACGACGCTATCAAGGACGTTGCTGTGATCGGTCTGCCTGACAAAAGGCTCGGTGAGATCGCGGCGGCTATAATCGAGCTCAAGCCCGACCACCCCTGCTCCGAGGATGATATCCAGCAGTTCTGCAAGAAGCTGCCGAGATACAAGAGACCTCACAAGATAATCTTTGCTGACGTTCCGAGAAACCCGACAGGCAAGATCGAGAAGCCAAAGCTGCGCAAGATCTACTGTGGTGAGAGCCTTGTAGCGGCTCAGAACAGAGGCTGATACATATAAGAAAGACTAACGCTCCGGCAGTTTAACTGTCAGAGCGTTTTTTATTACTTATAAATAATGTATTCCAAAAGGTCTTTCCTCGGGGGATTTCTGGGCTCTCCGCCTGCATAGCCTATCGGTATCAGCGCGGACACCGTAAGAGTGTCATCAAGGCCTAATATCTCCGAGACCTTTTCATCACTGAAAATGCCGAGCACTACAGAGCTGACTCCGTATGCGTGTGCTGCCAGCATAAAGGTCTGTGCTGCTATGCCTGCATCGAACATCTGCCACTCGTTGCCCTTGTTGGTCGTAAATGAACCGTCAGGCTCATAACCGCTTATCCCCTTGACAGATGCAAGAGCTATCAGAGTCTGTGTGCCGCGGATCGTGCGCCTGTTAGCCTCTCTGCCGCAGGTGGCATCGTCTGCTATGCGGTCAAGCGTCTGCCTGTCCTCAACTACTACATAGCGCACCGTCTGAGAGTTTTTCCATGTCGGCGCCGACCTTGCCGCATCAATGATCTTTTCCAGAGTCTCACGGTCGACCTTTTTGTCCGTGAACTGTCTCATACTTCTTCTTGTTCTGATACCTTCAATAAGCTCCATTATGATTACTCCTTTCGTGATTCAGGTTTCAGCCTGTCTAAAACTCCAAAGCACACATTGGTATTGTATGTCTCGATAGGTACAGAGAAAGATCTTCCTTGCCTACGGCGAGGAGAGCTGTTTTCATAAAGTTTAAGTTATCCAGGGTTTTCTTCCTCATACTCCTCGATAGCCTTTACAAGAGAGCGCGGAATGCTTCTCGGGCCTCTAACGGCGTAAACTCCGTGCTCCTTCAGCTTTGCAAATGTGAAAACGCTCTCGTCATATTTTCTGACGAATCTCAGATAGACCTCTTTATTGTGGTGCTTTACAGGCAGGATCTCGACCTTATCGACGACGAACTTGAACTTTATCGCCGAAACAGGCGCTGTCACATACATATACACCGTGTCCCCCTTCTGGAAATTGTACCTCTGTCTCCATGGGATAGGCTCGTCGGGTGCATTGTCGATAGCTTCCTCGATATCGTAATACTTATTGTTTATCGGCACTATCCAGTAGGGTATCCTCCTGACGGGCGCTGTCTTCACTTTTGGGAGGGTCATCTGATAGCTCATATCAACAAGCATCATTATCTCGCCGATATCTACAGTGCCGTCAAGAACTATCGTTATCCAGTTTTTCTTGTTCATATGGTAGGCAGGGTACATTCCCTCGTTTGTCAGCACGGAGCCTGTCATCAGCGGGTCGCATTTCACATCTACTATGTCGAGCATTCCCTTGCCTGCAAGGCCTACCTTTTCTCGTTTTATCCTCATCATCACTGCGAACCACTTGCCGCTCTCGGGGTGTCTCAGCGCACACGAGGACGGGTCCTTCGCCCAAAGATAATCGGGCTTAATGCCGTAATTATCATATATCAGCTTTATTAGCTCTTCCTTCTGCTCAGCCATTTCTACACCTCTCATTCAAGATACAGCTCTCTCAGCCTGTTGAGCATTTCATCATCAAGCCCGAGCGCCTGCCTGAGATATCCGTCGAAGGAGCCGTATTCCTTATCGATGACCTCATATACGGTGTCAAGGTACTCCTTCTTTGCGGTGAACAGGTAGTCGATAGCCTCGTCCGAGCTGTCGGCACTGCCGCCCAGAAGATCGCGCAGCTGCTCGACCTCTGCTCTGATATTCTCGTTTGTAGCTAAGTAATCGGCGCAGATATCCTCTTTTGAAACGCCTAATATCTCCTCTGTCATAACTGCCGCAAAGCCTGCTCTGTCCTTGCCGGCAGTACAGTGCCACAGGACTGCCCCGCTCTCGTTCTCAAGCAGTATATCAAAAAACTCTCTGTAGGCGTTTTTAGCGGCATCAGTCAGCGGAAAGCCTGAGTAGATCTTTTTCATATGGGCGCGTGCAAGCTCGGGGTCAAGGGTGAGCCTCTTAAACGCCTCCTTGTCAGACTCCTCCTCACGGGTGACGCCCTCGGTCAGCTCAGTCAGCACGGACAGCCTGATCTCCCTTGCGTTTCCAAGTTTCGGGTCAGGCTTCTCTTCACGCTCAGCCGCAGTTCTGAAATCTATCACGGTATGAACGTTCTCTGCAAGAGTTTTCAGATCGTTCTCACTGGCATAATAAAGGTGACCGCTGCGGATAAGTCTACCGCTCACGATCTTTCTGCCGCCGGCACCTGTCATACCGCCGAGGTCTCTTGTATTGTTAAGGTTTTCAAGTTCAAGTTTTCTGCTTATCATCATATCACTCCGTCCAGAACCATTGTACCACAGATCTCTCTTTATTTCAACCCGAATAAAACGAACTTTTCTCATAAAAATGAATCACGCCTCATCGTCGGGATACCCTGACGTGAGCCGTGAAGCCTTGCGCGGCGCGCATTAATAAATGATAAATTTTTTTGCCTTGTTCACTATCGACTTGTCATTCTCATATGAAAGCACCTGTCCCGCTCTGCCGATCTCGACCCACTTTATGTCGGCGATCTCTTCCTCCTGGGGGGTGTAATCCGTGTTCTTGGCCTTGCCGATAAAATACACTACCACCTTCTGGGTGTCCTTCCTCGGTGAATATGTAACCAGCTCGCGGAAGGTGGTGTCAAGGTTCACATCGATGCCTGTTTCCTCCATTATCTCACGCTTGGCAGTCTCCTCCTCGGTCTCATCGCCCTCTACGTGTCCCTTCGGGAACGACCAGTGACCGCTGTTTACGTGCTTGATAAGAAGTATCTCAGTATTTCCGTGATATTTTCTGTAAACAATAGCGCCGCAGGATTTTTCATGCAGCATAAAAATTCCTTTCCACGGGTCTGTCGCCCGTTTACTCTTTAATTGTTCCTATTATACCACAAAACCCGTTCTTTGTCTATACCCTTTAAGAAATATATTGCAATTTTATGCACTTTGCACAAATGCTAAAAACAGCCCGAAGTTCACTGATGTAATAGTTTAAGAGAACGAATACATTTGACAAGTATTCGGGACAGTAGTATAATACCAAAAGATCTACAGCAAAAACCGTATCAGTGTTTCACAAGAGGAGGATCAAATAATGGATACTGTTCTTGAATACCTGAAGCTTGCTCTCGTCCTTGCCGTCTCGGTCGGCTGGGCGCTCCTTTGGGTCAAAACCTATGCCCCTTATACTGTGGGCGGTCTTATAGGGCACAGCGTTTTGTTCTCAGTTTTGTCGTTAATACTGCTGCTCACCGGACTGAATATACTGTTCTCACCTGCCGATGATAGCTACAGCGCGTCAAACAAAGGCGCTCTGGGAATGATAGGGCTGCTTTACAGCGGAGTGTTTCTCATCGGCTGTCTTATCGCCTTCATACAGACAATAAGCGAATATATCGAATATAAGCACAAAAAATAAGGGCTGCTCTCCGATCGGGAAAGCAGCCCTTTACAGTGCAGGAATTATTCCTCTACCTTGCTCTCAATATACTTAACGATATCGCCTACAGTCTTGATGCCCTCAACATCCTCGTCAGGGATCTCAACATCGAAGCTCTCCTCGATGCTCATTACCAGATCGACAACGTCAAGAGAATCAGCGCCGAGATCGTCAGTAATGGAAGCCTCCATCGTAACATCATCCTTCTCGCACTCGAGCTGATCAACGATGATCTCACTTACCTTATCAAATACCATTTGCTTTCCCTCCATTCTTAGAAATAGTGGCAGGTCACTGTGAGCCGAAAGCTACCCTTCGGAAAACTCTCCCACAGTCCTAAACTTATTATAGCGTTGATTTAGCAATTCGTCAAGCCCTTTTTGCAATTTTCTTTCAAGAGCCTGAGAAATATACTCAGAAATGTTCTCTGCCGTCAGCTGAGCGTCATTATGAGCTCCGCCCTCAGCCTCGGCAATTATGTGGTCACAGACCTTTAACCTTACCAGATCCTCAGCAGTTATCTTCATTATATCGCAGGCCTCACGCTCTCTTGAAGGGTCCTTCCAGAGAATGCTCGCAAAGCCTCTCGGCGAAATAACTGAATAGATAGAGTTTTCAAGCATAGCCAGCTCATCGCATACGCCAAGCGCCAGCGCACCGCCTGAACCGCCCTCACCGAGGATTATCGAGATTATCGGCGTTTTTATCATCATAAATTCCATTATGTTCTTAGCTATCGCTTCTCCCTGGCCGTGCTGCTCGGCGTCTATGCCGCAGAACGCGCCGGGTGTGTCGATAAAGCAGATAACAGGTCTGTGGAACTTTTCTGCCTGTCTGGCAAGCCTCAGAGCCTTTCTGTAGCCCTCGGGGTGAGGCATTGCAAAGTTGCAGGCCTTGTTCTCTTCGAGATTTCTTCCCTTGACCTCAGCTATCACCGTAACGGGTATGCCCTTGAAGTATCCGATACCGCCGAGGATAGCACCGTCATCGCCGAAGAGCCTGTCTCCGTGCAGCTCATAGAAATGATCGAACAGCAGCGGTATATAGTCTCTCACGGTAGGTCTTTCCTTATGCCTTATGAGATCAAGTCTCTGGCACGCTGTAAGCTCATTCATTGGCAGCGGCCTCCTTTCCCGAAAGCCTGTGCAGCTTCAGAAGGTTTGAAAGCACACGCCTCATCGACTTTCTCTCGACTATCATATCAAGGAACCCGTTTTCAAGCATAAACTCTGCCGACTGGAAATCATCGGGCAGCTTCTGCTTGATAGTGCCCTCTATAACACGCCTTCCGGCAAACCCTATCAGCACCTTAGGCTCGGCAATGATTATATCACCGAGTGACGCGAACGATGCGGTCACACCACCGGTAGTAGGGTCAGTCATAACTGTGATATACAAAAGGCCGGCCTCATTATGCTTTGCCACAGCGCCGCTAGTCTTAGCCATCTGCATAAGCGCCACGATGCCCTCCTGCATCCTGGCTCCGCCCGAAGCCGTAAACGCAACAACAGGAAGCCTGTTCTCGGTCGCAAATTCGATAGCTCTCGTTATCTTCTCGCCAACAACGCTGCCCATTGACGCCATCATAAAGTTAGAATCCATAACTATTATGATACAGTCCTCACCTCTGATCTTTGCTCTTCCTGTGAGGACGGCATCTTTAAGACCTGTCTTTTCGCGCATTTCAAGCTGTTTTTTATTATAACCGGGAAAGTCTATCGGGTTCTTTGAGATCATCTGAGCATCGAACTCCTCAAAGCTTCCCTTATCGACGGTTATCTCCAGTCTTTCCTTTGCAGGCAGTCTCGAATGGTAATTGCACTCGGGACAGACCTTTCCTGCCTTTGTGAACTCCTCCATAAAGGTGACACTGCGGCATCTGGGGCACTTGAACAGCAGCCCCTTAGGGATATCCGTCTTTTTCTTATCATCTTCTGTCTTATCGCCATTAAATCTGACCTTAACAACAGAAAACAGATCTTCAAGCATTCTTTTTAATTCCCCTTCCCCACGTAAGTAGTTAGGTGTTATTACCGACGTTTGCCCTCCCGCGGAGGGGAGGGTGATAGTAATGTTTTAAGCTTTTCAATAGTAACGCTGCGCGAACCTTGTAAATCAGGTGCCCTCCTTACCTTTAATTCTATTTATAGGCAGTGGAAACAAAAGATAAAGTCCACGCTCAGTATGGCGTGCGCCCAGCCGCGCGGCGAGCGTCGCTGCGCGAACCTTGTAAAAGAGCAGACCGTGCTTCGTTATTTACTGTGTTGTATAGTAAATAAGTTACTTATTTTTCAAGTATATTAGTTCTGTTGAGAAAACCGTTGTCATAGTTTCCGTCAAGAAATTCCTTAGTTCTTATAAGCTTCAGCTGGAAGTCTACATTCGTAGCCACACCGTCAACTATGAACTCGGAAAGCGCCCATGTCATTTTTGCAATGGCTTCCTCTCTGTCCTTCCCGTGAACGATAAGCTTCGCTATCATCGAGTCATACTGCGGCGGTATCTCATAGCCCTGATATACCGCTGTATCTACCCTTATGCCGGGGCCTCCCGGAATGAAGAGAGAATTTATAGTTCCGGGCGACGGCCTGAAATCGAGCTGCGGGTTTTCAGCATTGATACGGCACTCTATTGCATGGCCGCTGAGCTTGACGTCCTCCTGCTTTATCGAGAGGTGCTCTCCCGATGCGATGAGCAGCTGCTGCTTTACAAGGTCAACTCCCGTGACAGCTTCGGTTATCGGGTGCTCCACCTGTATCCTTGTGTTCATCTCCATGAAATAGAACTCCCCGTTCTTATCCACAAGAAACTCTATAGTGCCTGCATTGCGGTAGCCGCAGACCCTTGCAGCACGGCAGGCAGCCTCACCCATTCTCTGTCTGAGCTCGTCAGTCATAAAGCTTGCAGGCGAGGGCGCTTCCTCCAGCACCTTCTGATTTCTTCTCTGCATAGAGCAGTCACGCTCACCCAGCCAGATAACATCGCCGTAATTATCAGCAAGTATCTGTATCTCTATATGCTTCGGATTCTCTATCAGCTTTTCCATATAGATCTCGTCATTGCCGAAGCACGCCAGAGCCTCCTGCTTGGCAGCCTTCATCATCGGCTCAAGCTCGTCATCGTTATGCACCGCCCTGATGCCACGTCCCCCGCCACCGGCAGATGCCTTTATGAGCACCGGAAAGCCGAGATCACGCGCAAGTGTATGAGCGGCATGAATGTTTGCTATAGCCCCATCGGAGCCCATTATAACAGGCACGCCTGCTTCCTTCATGCTCTCCTTAGCCTGAGCCTTGTCTCCCAGCATTTCGATAGAGGTCGCTCTCGGCCCTATGAACACAATGCCGCACTTTTCGCACATTCTTGCAAACTCCGCATTCTCGGAAAGGAACCCAAAACCGGGGTGTATGGCCTCGGCGCCCGTTATCTCACAGGCTGAGATCAGCGCCCTGACATTGAGGTAGCTGTCCTTGCTGGGGGCAGGGCCTATGCAGACAGCTTCATCAGCTATCTTTGCATGAAGAGCGTTCCTGTCAGCAGTAGAATACACTGCAACAGTGTGAATGCCGAGCTCACGGCAGGCTCTTATAATACGAACTGCGATCTCGCCTCTGTTGGCGATAAGAACTTTCTTGAACATTTCAGTTCTCCTTGAAATTATTTAATAGCAAAAGTTATCTCGGCCTTAACAGCCATCTGCCCGTCTACCGAAGCGACTGCCTTGCCGACGCCGATAGGCCCTTTCACCTTGATTATCTCGACCTCGATATCCAGCTTGTCACCAGGTACGACCTGACGGCGGAACTTGCAGTTGTTTATCCCGCCGAAGAAGCCTATCTTGCCCTTGTTTTCGGGCAGGGCGAGCAGCGCCACAGCTCCTGCCTGAGCGCACATCTCAACCATGAGCACGCCCGGCGTTACAGGATACTCGGGAAAATGCCCCTTGAACCAGAAGTCGTCCTCTTTTATATACTTTGTGGCCTTAACGCTTTTGCCGATCTCCAGCTCATTTATCTCATCTATCAGCAGAAACGGATCCCTGTGAGGGATAACTTCCATTATCTGCTCCTTATTCATTATAACTGCCATTGTCAAACTCCTGTCTTATCAATCCAGTATCATTATCGTCTGGTCAAACTCAACGGGGTCGCCGTTTGATACGCATATCTCGCGCACCACGCCGTCAAGCTCGCTCTGGACCTCGCTCATCACCTTCATCGACTCTATGATGAAGATAGTGTCTCCCTTGTGGATAGTGTCGCCGACACTTACATAGGGCTTTGAATCAGGCGAGGGTGCTGAATAGAATGTTCCGACGATAGGCGCCTTTACCGCTTTTCCTGAAGGCACGGGCGCTGAGGCCTCTGCCTGCTGCAAAACGGGTGCCGAATCCATTGCAGGCGGCGGCATCATAGGTGCTCCCACAGGAGGGGGCGGAGGGCATTTTTTACCCTTGAGCGTTATCTTTACGCCGCTTTCCTCTTCAAGAGTGATCTCCGAGAGCTCCTTCTCATTGACGAGATCGGCGAGCCTTTCTATATTTTCAAAAGTAAGATCAAATCCAAGCTTTGCCATAGTGTTCTCCTTTCGGTGATCAGTCAGCCTTTTTAATGCAGATAGTTGCGTTGTGTCCGCCAAAGCCCAGTGAGTTTGAAAGGGCTGCCCCGACTGTCATCTCGCGGTTTGAATCCGTAGCATAGTCAAGGTCACATTCAGGGTCGGGAGTGGTGTAGTTTATCGTCTTGTGAACGAAGTCGTTCTTGACGGAAAGCGCCGTAACTATAGCCTCTACAGCACCTGCCGCACCGAGAAGATGTCCGATCATTGACTTGGTGGAGTTCACGACTGTCTTTCTTGCGGCATCCTCACCGAGAGCCAGCTTTATCGCTGTGGTCTCGTACTTGTCATTAAGGCCGGTCGATGTTCCGTGAGCGTTTATATAGCTGACTTCCTCGGGCTTCAGGCCTGCCTCTTCGTAGGCGTACTTCATAGCATAAGCCGCAGCCTCACCTGTGGGTGAAGGGCTTGTCATATGGTAAGCGTCACCTGTCGCGCCGTAGCCTGCGATCTCAGCGATGATCTCAGCGCCCCTTGCCTTAGCGTGCTCATACTCTTCAAGGCAGAGAACACCCGAACCCTCGCCGAGAACAAAGCCCTGACGGTCAAGGTCAAACGGAGTTGATGCCTTGTCAAGCTCCTCGGCACGGGAAAGCGCCTTCATATTGTTAAAGCCGCTGAGAGCAAATCTTGAGATGCAGGATTCGGTACCGCCGCAGAGAGCAACATCAAGGTAGCCGTCCTTTATCTTTCTGAACGCCTCACCAATAGCGTGAGTTCCGGAAGCACAGGCAGTTGTGGTGCAGAAGTTATCGCCCTTGAAGCCTGTCTGCATTGCGACCGTGCCAGCTGCCATATTGCCTATCATCATAGGGATATAGAAGACCGACACCTTATCCTTCTTTTCAGCGAACTTGTTTACTTCCTGCTCAGTGAGAAGAAGTCCGCCGATCCCGACGCCGATTATAACGCCCTTCTTAAACGGGTCGATATCTGAAAAATCGGTACCAGCCTGAGCGAGCGCCTGCTTTGCAGAGCAAACGGCAAACTGCGTAAAGCGGTCCATTCTTTTTGATTCTTTCCTGTCGATATACTCGGAGCTGTCAAAATCCTTCACAGCGCCTACTATCTTAACTGCGAAATCAGAAGCGTCGAACTGATCTATAAACGAAAGACCGTTCTTGTTTGCTTTTATGTTTTCCCAGAACTCATTCACATTCTTTCCGAGAGGGTTCACTGTGCCCATTCCCGTTATAACAACTCTTCTGCTCATAGTTTACTCTCCTTTTTAGAGGTCATCTCTCCAACTTCTTGAAATTCGCGGTGCTCGCCGCACGGCTAATTCGCTACTCTATGGAGTGATTAGCAGCGACAAATCTGCCCGAAGGGTAAGACCTTCAACAGGCAAGTGCCTGACCAGCATAGTGCAAATGTTCGCGCAGCGTTACTGTTTAATAGTTTTAAACTAAATTCTCACCCTCCCCTCCGCGGGAGGGCAAACAGTTCATCAGTCATCAACTGCTTGCGCGGGGTGGGGGCGATGGTGCAGGTGCACGCACCTGCTTACATCATTATTCCGCCGCTTATTTCAATTACCTGTCCTGTTACATATCCTGCGTCCTTAGATGCTAAGAACGAAACGACTCCTGCAATATCCTCAACCTCACCGAAGCGCTTCATAGCGATCTGGTTGAGCATCATTGCCTTCTGCTCATCGGTCAGCTTGTCGGTCATCGGGGTCTTGATAAAGCCGGGAGCCACAGCGTTGCATGTAACTCCCCTCGAGCCCAGCTCCTTGGCTACGGTCTTTGTCATACCGATTATCGCTGCCTTTGTCGCGCTGTAGTTCATCTGGCCAGCGTTTCCGTAAACGCCTGCAACTGACGCCAGATTTATTATCCTGCCGGAGCGCTGTCTCATCATTATGCTGCCGACAAACTTCGACATATTGAATACACTCTTCTGATTTACCGCAACAACAGTGTCATACTGCTCCTCGCTCATTCTTGCGAGAAGTCCGTCACGGGTGATGCCTGCATTGTTCACAAGCACGTCTATTGAGCCGAACCGCTCCTTTATAGCCTTGACGGTCTTTTCAGCCTCAGCATAGCTTGATACGTCACAGATGAACTTCTCACACTCAACGCCCTCAGCCCTGATCCTGTCAATGATGTCATTATCCTCGAACATAGCCTCGCTGATATCATTGAGCGCTATATTGAAGCCGTCCTTTGCAAGTCTCAGCGCGATAGCCGCACCGATACCTCTTGCAGAGCCTGTAATAAATGCAGTTGCCATTTCACTTTCCTCCGTATCACTTGCTCAGAAGCTCTTCTGCCTGAGCAAACATTTCTTCGATTATATCCTTTGCAGGCTTTACCTCATTGACCATTCCTGCTATCGCTCCGCACAGGAACGAGCCCTCTTCAAGGTTTCCGTCCTGAACTGCCTTTCTGAGTGAGCCGAGCGTTATCTGCTCAAACTCATCGGGAGTGATAGTTCCGTTCATCTCGCCGCTCGCAAGCTTCTTCGAGAACTTAGTCTTTACGTTCCTGCATGGGTGCCCTGTTGAACGGCCGGTAACTACACTGTCCGTGTCCTTAGCCTTTACAACGAGCTCCTTATATGTCGGGTGTATCTGGCATTCCTCTGACGCTAAGAACCTTGTGCCCACCTGAACGCCCTCAGCGCCCAGCATAAGTGATGCCGCAATGCCTCTGCCGTCAGCGATGCCGCCTGCTGCGATGACAGGTATCTCAAGAGCGTCTACCACCTGCGGAACAAGACACATCGTAGTGTTCTCACCAATATGACCGCCCGACTCTGTACCCTCAGCAACAACTGCATCAGCGCCTGCACGCTCCATTCTCTTCGCAAGCCCTACAGACGGTATAACGGGGATCACCCTGATGCCTGCCTCTTTCCACGCAGCCATATATTTTCCGGGGTTACCTGCACCCGTAGTTACCACAGGTACTCCCTCATCTATCACCAGCTGAGCAAGATCCTCCGCATTCGGGCTCATAAGCATTATGTTCACACCAAAAGGCTTTCCGTCAACGGCAGCCTTTGTGAGCCTTATCTGCTCCCTGAGATAATCTATCGGCGCCGAGCCTCCCGCTATCAGTCCGAGGCCGCCTGCATTTGTTACAGCCGATGCAAGCGTGTGCTCAGCTATCCAGGCCATACCGCCCTGAATGATAGGGTATTCTATACCGAGAAGCTCCGTTATCCTGGTTTTCGTGGTAGTCATTTTCTAAGCTCTCCTTTGTAGTAGTTTTCTATCGAATAGTCATCAAGCGTGAGGTAATGCTCACCTCTCGCAAGACACTCCATTTCCTTAGTTATCACATCAACGCTCTCCTGAATGAACTCGTTTATAAGCTCCTCAGTGAAGTGCCTGAGCTCACCCTCGGGGTGCTCTGTGAGGTCTCCCTTCATCTCATCAAGGTATCCCCTCACATTGAAATCAAAGCGCTTATATATATCCTCATTCTCAAGCCCTACGGGAACTGTCGGCAGCGCTATATCATATCGCTCTCTCAGCAAAGGGTTCAGCAGGTGATAATCCTTGTAAAGCTCATCGAGAAGCTCGGGCTCTCCCCGCCTTTTGATAAGGCCAACGCGGTAGTAAAGATACTGCCTGAAAACATTATCCTCTATCAGATGAACATAATATCCCAGATAAAGCTCGTCCGTGAGCCTGTCCTTATATTCCTCAAAGAAGCTGTAAAAATCATAGGTCTTTCTTCCGCTTGGCAGAAGCGTGTAAAAATGCGTCTTCTTTTTCAGCGGCAGCCGCACCTCATATTCACCCAGCACCATATCCGGCAGCACATGGCCGAAGTTGAACCTCTCCCTGCTGTGTATATCCAGCCGTCCGGCAAGCTCGGCCGCAATGGCTAAGTGTATAACTCTTGATGCCATCAGTATTCAAATATCACGGCAGCATAGGTAAGGCCTCCGCCAAAGCCCACAAAGCAGACCTTGTCACCCTTCTTTATCCTGCCTTCAGCAACAGCATCGCAGAACGCTATCGGTATAGATGCCGATGAGGTGTTGCCGTAGCGGTCGATGTAAACGACCATTTTATCCATTGAAACTCCGAGATTCTTTGCAGCAGTCTCGATTATCCTCACATTTGCCTGATGAGGAACTATCGCCGCAAGCTCATCCGGAGTTATCCCGGCTTTCTCACACGCCTTCTCAACGGCTGCAGCAAGAGTCTTGGTTGCGAACTTGTAGACCTCCTTGCCGTCCTGATAGAGAAGATGCTCCTTAGTTTCGGGCATACCCATATCGAAGTCTTCCTCGCTCTTTCTGAATACGTTCTCAGACTTCAGCGCCCTTGCCACAAGAAAGCCTGCTCCGCTGCCGTCAGCACCTAAGTATGACGACCAGAGAGTATCTTTCTTTCTTCTTATAACAAAAGCAGCAGAACCGTCACCGAACAGTATGCAGCTTGCCCTGTCACCGTAATCGGTGAACTTAGAAAGCTCCTCGGAAGCTATCAGCAAAACAGTGTCAACTCCGTCCTCGGCAAGCAGATATCTTCTCACCATATCAAGGCCGTAGTCAAACCCCGTGCAGGCGCAGTTGATATCTATCGCCATTGAGCCGAAAGCCCCTATCTCTCTCTGCACAAGGCACGAGGTCGAAGGAGTATAAAAGTCAGGCGTGCAGGTGGTGACCACTATAAGGTCAATGTCCTTAGCCTCTATCCCTGCGTCCTCAAGCGCTGCCTTTGCAGCCTGTGCGCCGAGGTAGTATGTCGGCTCACCGTTTGTGATGTGACGGGTCTTTATGCCTGTCCTCTGGGTTATCCACTCGTCAGAGGTCTCAACTATCTTTGTGAAATCCTCGTTTGTAGCTACCATTTCGGGAAGATACTTTCCCACTCCGATTATCTCGATACCTGTTGCTTTTACTGCCACTTCTTTTTCCTCCGTGATATATGATAAGTCTCTCTTTACTTTTAGTATTTTTTGTGTTATACTGTTTTTGTAAGGCTGACTTGACAGAGCCATACGCCCACATCTACTATTATAATGCTTTTCTGGCCGCCATTCAATAACAAATTGTTAACAACTCAACCTTTCTTTTAACTTTCAAGGAATTTTTCACAAAATCGATGTCGTTATTTAATAGTTTATGACCTATTTTTAAAAATTTTCACAATGGTTAATTGATAAAACAAATAGTATCTTGCTATATAAAATCATATCATAAGGAGAATGAAAAATGAGTAAAAATATGTTTCTTTTCTCGGGACAGGGTTCTCAGTATGTCGGCATGGCAAAGGAGCTCTGTGAGCGTTACCCTGCTGCCGATAGAGTGTTTGAGCTTGCAAACGATGTGCTCGGTACAGACATCAGGAAGACCGCCTTTGAAGGCCCCGAGGAGGATCTTAACAGAACGGTAAACTCTCAGCCTGCGATCATGGCCTGCTCGCTCGCAGCGTTTGAGGCCGCCAAAGCTGAGGGGATTGAGTTTGCAGGTGCTGCGGGCCATTCGCTAGGTGAGTACGCTGCAATGGCTGCAAGCGGTATGCTTGGCTATGAGGACGCTTTCAGGCTGATAAAGATAAGGGCTGAGGCTATGGACAAGTGTGCACGCAGCAGTGAGGGCGTTATGTATGCGATCATCGGCCCCGCACCTGAAGAGATAGAAACCGCCTGCAAACAGACTGACGGTTATGTTGTGCCGGTCAATTACAATTCACCCGTGCAGACGGTCATCGCAGGTGAGGCAAAGGCTGCTGAGGCAGCGGCTGAACTCATCAAGCAGACAAGCACCGCAAAGAGAGTGAAGGCAGTTAAGCTCAATGTAGCTTCCGCCTTTCACAGCGAGATAATGAGGCCTGCTGCCGAGGAGTTTCTGGCTAAGGCACAGGGCTTTGTGTTCTCAGAGCCGAAGGTGACCTTCTATTCAAACGTTACCGGTGCAGTGCTTGACTTTGCAGGCACCGATATGATAAAGCGCCTTGCAGACCACATAGTGTCACCTGTCAGGTTCACGGCAGAGCTTGCTGCGGCTCAGGCAGCAGGGTTTGATACGTTCATCGAGCTTGGCCCGAACAAGGTGCTCACAGGGCTTGTGAAGAAAACTCTGACGGAGGCTTCTGCTTACAACATCGAAAACAGTGCCACCCTTGATGCAGCTCTTGAAGCTCTGAAAGAGGGCTGATATCATGCAGATCAAGGCACTCGGCTATGAGCTCACCGTCTGCAAGATAAAAAGCTTTCACAGCGATATTGTAAAAAACGGCTTTTACTTTCTTTCTCAGACAGATGAGGAGCTTTCCCTCGTCTGCGAGACAGAGAACACACCGCCCGACACTACCGACCGTGAGGACGGCTGGAAGGCCTTTCGCATTGAGGGCGTGCTCGACTTTTCTCTGGTAGGGATACTGGCGCCGATCGCATCTCTGCTGGCAGATGCAAGGATCGGTATTTTTGCAGTCTCGACCTACAATACCGACTATGTTCTGGTAAAGAAAGAGAACTTTGACGCAGCGCTTGACCTGCTTGCAAAAAACGGCTATACTATAGTAAATCAGCAGAATAAATGACAAACCACAGCAGGAGCCTCTTGCTTCTGCGCTCTTGCATCTAACAGGAGGTGTTACTTTGAAACGTACCGACTACATCTCATGGGACGAATACTTTATGGGGATATCTCTGCTTTCCGCAAAGAGGAGCAAGGACCCTAACACTCAGGTGGGAGCCTGCATAGTTTCCGACAGGAACAAGATACTTTCTGTCGGCTATAACGGTATGCCCACAGGGCTGAGCGATGACGATCTGTCATGGGAGCGTGAGGGTGATTTTTTGGACACTAAATATCCCTTTGTGTGCCACGCGGAGCTTAACGCAATACTCAACTGCGCCGCCGGCAGCCTTCAGAACTCCCGCATTTATGTGTCTCTTTTCCCCTGCAATGAGTGCGCCAAGGCTATAATCCAGAGCGGTATCAAAGAAGTCATCTTCGGCGAGGACAAGTACCCTGATTCAGACGGAGTGATAGCATCAAAAAGAATGTTCTCAATGGCCGGCGTCAGGATAAGACAGTATACACCAACATCACGCGCAGTGAAGATCGAACTCTGAAAGGACAGATACCATGGGAAAATATGCATTACTCGGACAGTCACTTAAACACACAATGTCTCCGCCGATACATGACAGGCTTTTCAGGCTCAGGGGGAGAGATTACTCCTATGAGATAATCGAGCTCACTCCCGATGAGCTTGAACAAAACGCTGAAAGGCTCGCGGCTCTTGACGGCATGAACATAACCATTCCCCACAAGATAGGGATAATCTCTCACTGCGACAAGCTTGCGGATTCCGCAAAGAGATATAATTCCGTCAACTGTATCGACAATAAAAACGGCGTACATACAGGTTATAACACTGACTGTGACGGTTTTCTCAGAACAGTGTCAGCAATGGGCGTTGCCCTTTCAGGGAGAGTTCTTCTTATAGGGTGCGGCGGCGTCGGCAGAATGATGGCGATAGAAGCAGCTCTTGAGGGAGCACAGCTCACCATAGCTGTGCTTGAGAGCGATGTCCCCCTTGCAGAACAGGCAAAGGCCGAGATCCTTTCAATGAAAAGTGATGCCGATATAAGCATAGTCAGGAACACAGAGATAGACACCTCTGTTACCTATGACCTGCTGATGAATGCCTGCCCTGTCGGAATGTACCCGAAAAGCGATGCCTGCCCCGTCACCGATGAAGTGATAGCTGCAAGCAAGGCTGTGTTCGACGTTATATACAACCCGCGTGAGACGGTTCTCATCAGAAAGGCCCGTGCAGCCGGCAAGGCAGCCTCCGGCGGTATGGCGATGCTGGTCTGGCAGGCTGTTTCCGCTCATGAGATCTGGGACGGCGACACCTACACCGATTATGAGGTAGCAGGAATAATCACAGAAATGGAAGACATAGTCGAAAGGGATTTTAAATAATGAACGCAAGACCGGTATTTCTCTGCGGCTTTATGGGGTGCGGAAAGTCAACAGTTGGAAAGGTGCTCTCAAAAAAGCTGGGCACCTCCTGCATTGATCTGGACGCCTATATCGAGCAGACCGAGGGAATGACTATCCCCGAGATATTTGAAAAAAAGGGCGAGCCGTACTTCCGCGAGGCTGAGACGAAGGCGCTTGAAGCTTTGTCAGGCGAGTGCAAGGTTATAGCGACCGGCGGCGGAGCGCTTCTCAGTGAAAAAAACGGCAGGCTTGCCAAGAGTGCGGGTCTGGTAGTTTTTATCGACACCGAATTTGACACCTGCTACAGCCGTATCAAAGACGACCCTCACCGCCCGATAGCATTCAATTCTACCCGTGAGGAGCTATTTGAGCGTTACGAATACCGTAAGCCGCTTTACACTGCGAACTCGAACTGCATAGTGAGCGGCTCGCTTACGCCCGTTGAGATAGCAGAAGAAATCGTCAGGATATATAAGACGAGATAAAAAAACAGCACCGAAGTTTTTTTCGGTGCTGTTTTAGTTTTAGCTTATTACTTACCCTTTTCTTCCTTTGAAGACTTTTCAGCCTTATTCTCGGTCTTTTCTGCATTCGGGTTCAGCTTTGCAACTGCGTCCTTTGTGTCGTTAACGTCCTTCAGGCTCTTAGAAAGGATGTTTGCGGCCTCAGTCAGAGACTTGTTCAGATTATCCGAAAGTGCCTCCTTGATAGCCTTGTCCTTAGCTCTTGCCTGAGCAACGATATCAGCAGCCTGCTTGTCAGCCTCAGCGATTATCTGCTTAGCATAGTCTGTAGCCTGCTGGATAACTGCCTCCTGAGATACAAGCTTCTTTGCATCTTCCTTTGCCTTTCTGATTATATCGTCAGCCTCTTTGGAAGCTTCCGCCAGTATAGCCTGTCTGTCGCGCTGAGTATCCTGTGCCTGTCTGATCTCTGCAGGCATATTGATCCTTGCCTCATCTATGTACTGTCTCATCAGCTCGGCATCTATCACCTTTTTAGATGAGAACGGCATAGTCGAAGCCTTGTCAAGGACCTCCTCCATACGCTCAAACGATTCCTCCAAAGTCAACTTCTGTTCAGCCATTTATAACACCCTTTCTGTAATTTTAGTCAACGTCAAAAAATGTCGTTTCCTGAATATCCTTGTTTATTGGTCAGGCTTTTGCCTTGTCGGATCAAAAAGCCTGTCAAAGATCCTGTTTCTTATCGCTCCGGGTACAAAGTCCGTAATATCGCCGCCGAAGCTTGCGATCTCCTTTACAACACTTGATGAGAGGAACATATTCTCACCCGTTGTGTTCAGAAAGACCGTCTCTGCACCGTCATAGAGCTTTTTGTTTGCAAGCGCCATCTGGAACTCATACTCAAAGTCAGATACCGCCCTCAGACCCTTTACGATAGCGACAGCACCCGTCTGCTTAAGATAATCGGCCAGCAGTCCGCTGTAGCAGTCTACCACCACATTATCAAGATGTCCTGTGGTCTCAAGTATCATTTCCATTCTTTCCTTAACAGAAAAAGCAGCAGATGACTTATTCGCATTGAATGAAACAAGCACTATCACCTTGTCAAACAGCTTTGAAGCCCTGTTTATTATATCAAGATGCCCCAGAGTAACCGGGTCAAAGCTACCCGGGCAAACAGCTATCCTCATTATTCTTCCTCGTCCTTCATCGGTATTGTGTAAACTGTCAGCGCAATTTTGCCATACCTGTATCTCTTATGCAGAGTGAGCCTTCCGACCTCATCGGGAAGTGTAAGCTCCCTCTCGTGCTCACAGATAACAAAAGCCCCTTCATTGAGCTTTTCATCAAGCAGCGGCAGAGCCTTCTCAATAAGCCCCATTCTGTAGGGCGGGTCAACAAACGCGATATCAAGACCGCTCTTTGCAGTTTTCAGATACTCAACGCTGTCCATTCCCAGTATCCTTGACTGCTTCACAAACCCGCAGTCAGATACATTCTCTCTGACTATCTTAACGGCCTCCGGGTTCTTATCCACAAACACGCAATGCTCAGCCCCTCTGCTCAGCGCCTCTATCCCGAGCTGACCGCTGCCTGCGAACAGATCGAGCACCTGAGCCCCGGGCAGTTCAAACTGTATTATCGAGAACACAGCCTCCTTGACCATATCCGAGGTAGGTCTTGTATCGGTGCCCTCCAGTGTTTTAAGCTTTTTTCCTCTGCATGAACCCGTAATAACTCTCATAAGCCACTCCACATACTACTATCGTAATAATCATTATACTATACATTTTTCTTTTTGTCTAGTGGCTTTTTCAACTTTTTTTACTTTTTTGTAACTTTTCTCAAAATCGCACAAAAAAAGAGACCCACATAAGTGAGTCTCTTAAAATTTCAAAGATAGAGATTACTTTCTCTTGGTTACAACAACTGCTGCACCTGCAAGAGCGATACCTGCAAATACGAGACCTGCTGTAGCACCGGTAGCTGCTGTGGTATCTGTAGCATCAGATGTACCTGTAGCTGCAGCTGTGCCGCCGCCTGTTGTGGAGGTCTTTGTTGTGCCGGCAGTGCTTGTTGTGCCCTTTGAAGAATCATCAGACTTCTTTGAAGAGCTGTTGTCAGCACCGGTCTGTGAAGAATTAGTATCGCCGTTGCCGCTGCCTTCACCTTCTCCGCCTGCTGCGTTAGGATCAGCGCCGAGACCGGAAATCGTGAATGTAACTGTGATGGTATCGCCGCGAGAAGGCATTGTCAGTGTCTTAGCAAGCGCGCCGTCATCATCATAGCTGTTTACGAGGCAGATAGTAAGTACAGCTGCATCGCCCTTTGCATAAGCATCAAAGCTGTAGCTGTTGCCGCCCCACTCTGCTGTTACATCAGAGAATGAAAGCTGTGCGCCGTTAACAGTTGCAACATCATCTGTCTTGTTGGGCTTGTCATCAAGAACAAGGTCAGTACCTATTGAGAGAAGGTTGAACCTCTCAGGACCATCTTCAGGCTTATCCTCAGGAGCAGGATCGTTAAGCTGCCAGTCAAGGTCATATGTTGTGCCGTCATCAGCCTGAAGACCTGTGAGTGTGCCGCTAGTGCCGATAGATACTGTGTATGTTCCGTCATACTGGATCTCAACATCGCTTACAGAAACGCTGGAATCATAGCCGAGTGCTCCGCTTACACCAATGCTTGTGTTCGGGAAAGTAGCCTCGTCCTTACCAATGTTCTTCTCCTTGTCGCAGGAGTCTCTGAAATCCCACTGGTTTGTCTGATAGCAAACACCTGCCTTGAAAGGTGCTGCAAGGTTAGCAGAATCAGCGCTGGCTGCGATAGACATTGTTGACATTGCTATAGCAGAAGCTGCCATGCCTGCGAAAATCTTTCTAAGTTTCATTTCTAAAACTTCCTTTCCTAGTTTATTATCTATATTGTACTTGATTTGATTAAAAAATTCAATCGGCATATAACACAAATATGCAAACGTTTTCTTGTGCACACCTGACAAATATCACTAAACAAATCGAGCAATATATACAAAAATATTTACAGATTATAAAAATATGAAACCAATTAGTCCTTCCAGAGCTTCTCGGGGTAAGCACCGCTCCCGATAAGGGCCGCTATCTCCTCTTTCACCTTGGGCTTGTCCTCCGCATAGGTCACACCGAACCAGCGGTCATGGCTTGGAAGCACTGCACAGTCAGCCTCACCTGACTTTATCATCTCATCTATAGCCGCAGGGAGAAGGAACTCAGCCGTTAAGCTGTCACCGTTATTTTTGATGAACTCATCAAACTTATCTTTAAGCCTTTCCATGAACCTTGCAGGCATACCCCACATATTCATAGAAGCGTAGCAGTTCTCATCGACCTCCACAGCGTCCTCCTTGCCGGAATAGACCTTGCCGTCAGCCTCGCGTCTGATGTTGTAGGTCTCGGTAACATCGGTGAGCATACCGTCATTCTCGATGCAAAGGCCTCTGTTCACTGAGCCGTACTCGCTGAGAGTGTTTTTCAGAATAAACCCTGCCATTGCGAGATGAAGCTTATCGCTTCCCTGCTCGCTGGTGAGGAACTTATAAAGCTGCCTGTAAGCCTCCTTGCCGTAAAAATCATCAGCATTGATGACAGCGAATGGCTCATTCACCGCGATAGATGCACAAAGCACCGCATGGCCGTGACCCCAGGGCTTCGTCCTCTTAGGGTTGAGAGCATACCCTCTCGGCAGCATATCAAGCTCCTGAAAAACGTACTCAACGTTTGCGTGTTTAGCTATTCTTCTGCCTATCATCTCATCGAAGGCATCCTTGATATCCCTTCTGATGACAAAAACAACTTTATCAAAGCCGGCCTCCAGAGCATCATAAACGGAGTAGTCCATTATGATCTCGCCATTGGGACCAAAAGGTTCAAGCTGCTTTATACCTCCCTTGAATCTTGATCCCAGACCTGCCGCAAGAATACAAAGTGTAGCGCTCATAGTATATAATCTCCTCTGTTTTGTAGTATAATATATTAGTACTATTTAATATTATCTCATAAATGACGCGCTTTGTCAATAGGTTTTGTTGACAAGTTTACATAACTATGGTAAAATATCAGAAATCATTGTTATCCTGAAAGGAGAACTTATCATGGCAAGAACTGCACTTATCACTGGAGCAAGCTCCGGTATCGGAAGAGAGATGGCAAAACAGCTCAGCCAGAGGGGCTTCAGGGTGATTCTCGCTGCCAGAAGAAAGCAGAGGCTTGAAGAACTTGCTGATGACCTTGACAGTGAGAGCAGGGTCATGGTGTGCGACTTATCGTCGAGAGAGGGCTGCCTCGAGCTTTACGAGCAGGTAAAAAGCGAGAATGTGACTGTACTCATAAACAACGCAGGCTTCGGCGCTATCGGCAGGTTTGACGAGCTTCCCCTTGACACAGAGCTCAGAATGATAGACACTAACGTTACGGCTGTTCATATACTGACAAAGCTTTTCATTAAAGACTTTATTGCGGCCGACAGGGGCTATATATTAAATGTGGCGTCCTCTGCCGGACTTATGGCAGGAGGCCCTCTGATGGCTGCTTACTATGCAACAAAGGCATATGTTGTCAGCCTTACGAGCTCACTCAGCGAAGAGCTCAGGAGCATCGGTGCGAACGTACACATCTCGGCACTGTGCCCGGGGCCTGTTGACACAGAGTTCAACGATGTTGCAGGGTGCGAATTCGGCGTATCGGCAATATCTGCCGAGGAATGCGCAAAAGAGGGCATCGAGGGGCTGTTCAGAAGAAAGCTGATAATAATTCCCGGCAAGGGAATGAAGGCAGCGGCGTCGCTGTCAAAGCTTGCGCCGAGAGAGCTTATACTGAGGACGGCCGGCGAGTTACAGAAGCAAAAGCTGAAATAAAACCGGGTGCTCGCCGCACGGCCGGACACGGCGCTCGCCGCACGGCTGGACACGGCGCTCGCCGCACGGCTGG
>ODAI014287656.1_pt1 | contig 23089 bp, 24 predicted proteins | sample 1539321 | NCBI WGS metagenome assembly ODAI01 (sample SAMN02144231, study PRJEB22623) | gut metagenome | biome: sheep rumen | host: Ovis aries | place: New Zealand | reverse complement strand
ATGGAAAGACTCATCAGAACGAAGGCCCCTTGTTTTGCAGGGAGCAAGACAGATAGGAAAGACCTACATCGTCTCGTATTTTGCCGGGATTGCCTACAAAAATTCCGTCTACTGTAATTTTGAAAAAGAAAAATCCCTCGCCTCCTTGTTCAACAATCTTTCTCAAAAAGACATCATCGCAAATCTTTCCGCGCTAAAACGTCAGGCCGTAATGCCAAAAGAAACCCTGCTTATTTTCGATGAGATTCAAGCCTGTCCGCAAGCCCTTACATCGCTCAAATATTTTTGTGAGGAAGCGAATGAGTATCACATAATTGCGATGGGCTCTCTGCTCGGAGTTTCCGTAAACAAGGGTGAAAGCAGTTTTCCGGTGGGCAAGGTTCAAATACTTGATATGTTCCCGATGGATTTTGAGGAATACCTTTGGGCAAAAGAAGAAGATTTTCTGGTTGAAAAAATCAAAGCCTGTTACGAAAAAGATTCTCCGCTCGAAGAGGCCATGCACGAAAAGGCACTTGCCCTTTACAAGGAATACCTTTTTATCGGAGGAATGCCGGCTGTCGTGTCAGATTTTGTAAAAAACAAAAATCCTCAGCTTGCATCAATTCTCCAGTCGGACATTCTGGAAGCATATCTCAATGACATGGGAAAATACAACAAGAAAAGTGAAATCTCAAAGACTCGGCTCGTCTACAGAAACATCAGCACTCAGCTTGCAAAAGTCAACCACAAATTCCAATATAAGTATATTAAATCAGGCGGAAGGGCGGCGGAATTTGAGGATGCGATAGAATGGGTGTGTCTTGCAGGAATCGCAAAAAGAGTTTTCAAGTTGGAGCAGGTAAAACTTCCCTTGCAGGCAAACAACTCGGACTCAGACTTTAAATTCTACATGAGCGACACAGGACTTTGCTGCCGGGCACAGGATTTGCTGATTGAAGATATTTTGTATGACAATCCCCTGATGAATGATTTCAAGGGCGGTCTCACTGAAAACTATGTCTGCACGCAACTGACCTCTAACGGCTTGAATCTTTTTTACTGGACCAGCGGAAATCAGGCGGAAGTTGATTTTGTTTCCAGAATAGGACAGGACATAATTCCCATAGAAGTAAAATCCTCCGTGCACACTCAGTCAAAGAGTCTTGCAGTTTACGCCTCAACATATAAAAGCCCATATTGCATCCGCATTTCCGCAAAAAACTTTGGCTTCGAAAACGGAATCAAATCCATTCCTTTGTATGCGGTGTTCTGCATTGGAAAGGCGTAAAAACCGTATTTGGAGATAACGGATGCTCTAATTACGTGTAAAAAAAAACAGGCCCCGCCGCCATGATGTGACGAACGGGGAGCGAAATGATTTTAATTGATTTTCTTTCTATAGCCGAGCACATATTTACCATCAGATTCTCTTCTAAATTCTAGCAGCATTGTAACTGTGTTTGAACCTGCTTTGTCAAGAACAAGAGAGTCATGCCTATACGGAACAGCTGTATTGGTTGCCCAAAGCATTTCCGCTCCTGACATATAGTATGCCTTTATAGTTGTCTCGCTTACTTCAGGAGGATCCTCGTATATGGTGTCAGCGGGAGTGGCACAATTTACGGTAAAAGTATTGTTTTCCCCCGCTTTTATTGTAGTCTCTGTCGTGTATGAGCCGAATTCGTTAGAAATACTTGTAACGGTAAGTGGAATTGTTGTTGTATTAGAAATTTTTACACGCAGTGTTCCTTTTCCGTCTTCGATGCCGCCTAGGTAGCATCCTGCAAAGCTGGCAGACATGGCCAATACTGTAAAAATTAAAGAAAAACATTTAGCGATTTTTTTCATTTCTTTCCTCCTTTGCTTTTCGCTTGTTTCTTTTTGTGTCTTAAAGCGAAGTCGAGCGAAGCGAGACTTCGCTTTAAGGTCTTTGTCAAGACCTTAACCCAGTGTACACTGGGTTAAAATTTTTTTATGGAAATCTGGCAGGAAAACAGAGTTTTTGGGATGTTCTTGAGATCATAACATTATGGATGATTTATTACATTGTGCCAAAAAATGTGAAAAATGATAAAAAGTATGTGTCAAAAAATGTAAAACTCAGCTTGAATTTTACATAAAATCACGTATAATTTATTTATTAAAGACCACATCACGAAGGGGATATAAATGCCACAAATGAAAAAATCAAAAATCTTTTTTTTCAAAATTTTACAGATTTTATCAGTTGCCTTGCTTTTTCTTTCATGCACCAGCACGGAAACAAGCAAAAGAGCTACCGACAGCCGTTTGCAGAATCTTGTTGAGGAAACCTTGGGAAACAGAAGCGGCTCGATTGTCGTCATGAAGGCTTCGACAAAAGAGATTATCGCATCGGCCTCAAACAAAAGAGATGAAAGCAACCTTTCTCCTGCGGGAAGCCTTTCTTATTTAGCAATAACGGACGCTTTGTTGAAGAATGAAAAATTCAATCGTGATGCAATTATAAATTGTAAGGGCAAAAGCGAAATAAATGGCTGCACAGTGGAATGCAATATATATACCGGTCATGGAGAGATTTCCTTGAAGGATGCGCTCGCCCAGCCTTGCGATGTGTATTTTGCAGAAGCCATGCAGGATTGTGATTCAAAGGCACTTCTGGAATCCGCGCGGAAATTCAATTTCACAATCACAGATGACGTATGGCTTTCCAAACCGTATCAGGGAGCGGAAACAAGTCCGGTGAAAATGGCCCAGATGATGTCCGACTTGTGCAGGGACAATTCAACGTCCGCCAAGGAATTGAAAGAACTTCTTAGATACAAGGTTACGAACGGCAGCGCCAAAAAACAGCTTGACAATAGCAAAATAAAAATAGCGGGAACGATTGCCACTTCAGAACCTTCGGACTCATCCATAAAAGACAGATGGAATTCATGGGGAGTTTCTTATGCCCCTTACGACGCGACATTGGACGAGCAGATTGTGGTTTCCGTTCTGATTGACGAGAACAACGAGTGGGAATGGTATGCTCCGTATGCAATGAACAGCATCATCCAGGGATATTTTAACCCACCAAAAAATCTTCCTTGACCAAATCGCACCATGTCCCTATACTGTAAGCATGATTTATTTTGACATGGACGGCGTACTGGCCACTTACGACATTAACGGGTATATCGGTGAAAAGCCTCCCTTCGCTCAGGTGGGGGGGCATTATTTTTCGACCCTGCAATCTGATTCCGTCGCGATGGGAATGTTCAAGACCCTCTACAAGGAGATTCCCGGAAGCGTCATGGTGCTGACTTCGGTTTCCGTGCCGAGGGAGCTGCGTACCGAACAGACCCTTGACAAAATCCACTGGCTCCTGAAGGAATTTCCCGACTTTGATTTCGGCGCGCATTTTTTATCAACGTCCACCGAAAAGCGTAACATCATCTCCAACATCCGCGGCATGTCATTGAACAAGCGTGACATCCTGATTGACGACTGGAACGCCAATCTCTACGCATGGACTTCAAACGGAGGAACCGCAGTCAAATACCTCAACGGAATCAACTCAAACAAAAGCTGGCCGGGAGAAACCTTGAGCAGGGCCGACGGAGTGGAAAGCTGCCTTGAGAAATTCCGCAGGCTTTGGTTCACTCTGAATTCAAACCGCTAAGAGAATCCAAAAAATCAACGCAAAAATTATCCCAGTGCCACGTCCAGAATCATCATCAGGATGAAACCAAGCGCAAAACCGATTGTGCCGTTGTTGGAATGTTCCCCCTCGCTCGCCTCAGGAATCAGCTCCTCGACCACCACGTAAAGCATGGCACCGGCAGCGAAGGACAAAAGGTATGGGAGCAGGGGAACAATCTGTGCGGTCAAAAGAATCGTAATCAGGGCTGCGATGGGCTCGACTATTCCGCTCAAAGTTCCGTACAAAAATGATTTCCATTTACCGTTACCGTTTCCGGCAAGAGGCATGGAGATGATTGCACCCTCGGGAAAATTCTGAATCGCAATTCCGATGGAAAGGGCAAATGCACCTGCCAAAGAGATTCCGCCTCCGTTCGACAAAATAGCCGCAAAGACCACACCCACGGCCATTCCTTCCGGGATATTGTGGAGTGTGACGGCGAGACAGAGCATTGTTGATTTTTTTAACTTGGCCCGAAGTCCCTCAGGTTTGTCAGAGTTCACATGGAGGTGGGGAATGATTGAGTCCAAAATCAACAGAAATGCGAATCCCAAGGCGATTCCCACGGCGGCAGGCACAAAGGCAAGTTTTCCCATGTTCTCGCTCTGGTCTATCGCGGGGATAATCAGTGACCAAACACTTGCGGCTACCATGACACCGGAAGCGAATCCAAGCAGAAGTTTTTGTATTTTCTGATTCAGTTCCTTTTTCATAAAGAAGACGCAGGCTGCACCGAGCGTTGTTCCAAGGAAGGGAATCATCAGTCCGTAAAATGTGTTCATAAATTCAATCTATCACATTGAGAGGATTCTTGCAATATGTGAAATCAAGCTGGGGTGTTGTGCATTTTCAAAAAATCTACTATTATAATGTTACTTTTTTTAGATTGGGGAATGATATGGCAAAGCATTTATATGAACCCGGCCAGATGATTGAGACGACCATCGTGGCCATCACTGACGACACAATTTTTCTTGACCTTGGACTGAAGGCGGAGGGAATCCTTGCGAGGTCCGAGCTTGCGGATGAGAACGGAAACATCTCCGTGAAAGAAGGCGACAAAATCAAAGTGTACTTTTTGAAAAACAATTTTGAGGAGCTTCATTTCACGACGAAACTCAGCGGAAAGGACACGAACAACGACGTGCTTGAGAACGCATGGAAAAACGGAATTCCGGTTGAGGGACACGTGACCCAGGAAATCAAGGGCGGCTTCGAGGTGATGATCGGATCCACACGCGCTTTCTGTCCCTACTCGCAGATGGGATTCAAGCAGAGAAAAGAGCCGGCTGAATATGTCGGGCAGCACCTTACATTCCGCATTCAGGAATACAAAAACGAGGGACGCAACATCGTCGTCTCAAACCGCATGATTTTGGAAGAAGAGGCGGCAAGGCAGAAGGAAAAACTTGCGTCCGAGCTTACGCTTGGTTCTGTCGTAAAGGGAACCGTTATGAGCCTTGAGTCCTACGGTGCTTTCATCAACGTGAACGGATTTCAGGCACTTCTTCCCATCAGCGAGATTTCCCATGTGCGCGTGAGCAAGGTCGAGGATGTCCTGAAAGTCGGTCAGGAGATTGAGGCAAAGATCATCAAGGCGGATTGGGCACGTGAGCGTGTTTCACTGAGCATGAAAGAGCTGGAAAAAGACCCCTGGGAATCCATCGCGGAACAGTTCCCCGCCGGAACAAAAATCGAGGGAAAGATTGCGAGGGTCGCTGGCTTCGGTGTGTTCGTGAATATCGCTCCTGCCGTTGACGGATTGGTTCATGTGTCAAAGCTGAACGTGGAGAGAAACACGAACCTTCAGAAAGTCTTCCGCATCGGAGACAAAATGGAAGTGATTGTGGATGACGTGGATGTTGAGGAGCACCGCATTTCCCTCAGCCCGATTGTGAGCAACGAGGAGCAGGACAACGCCAGCGAGTATCTTTCCTCCCACAAGGATGACGATGACGGCGAGACCTACAATCCCTTCGCTGCCTTGCTGAACAAAAAAGGAAAATAAAAAATCCAATTTCGATTTTTCTGAAACAATGTTATTCCCGCGCTCAGACGCGGGAATCTCTATCGTAGAGATGTTTTATCCCTGGCACTATTACAACCCCATCTTCCTGTCGTGCCTTTACTCCGTTGAAAAAATACTCTCCGATTACAAGAATAGATTCCTCGTCCTCCTGATAGACAATTTCTGCGCTCACATTCGGAAGCTTGTAATATCTGTCTATGATTTCGTCCGCAGTGTAGAATTCTTCCGGCTTGAATGCAAATGACTCCAGGCATCCATGACATTGCCACCAATCTGCTTTCGAAAGGAATTTTTCAAGTTCCGCCCTGGGGATTTTTCCTATTCCAAGCTCGGCGACAAGAAGCGTTTCTCCTCTTTTGCTTATCCTCCCGTCCTCACTCATGAGTTTCCCTTCGATGCACCATCCCGAAGGATTTCCGTCCTCATCCAGATATCCCCGGCTCTTCATCATGCGCATTACGGCAGCTGGCTTCCTGCAGATTTCTCCCGCAAGCTCTTCAATCGTAATCATGGTCATGCCTCCTTGTGAATCGGTCTATGGTTCCATTATATCATAGGGGACTATCATTTTGTGAGAGAGTGGGGAAAAATTGAAGAGGAATTTGTCCTTTCGACAAGGCTTCTTTATCATTCCATTTGCTTCAGCAAAGTCTTTTTCCGCTCTTCGTCGGTAATTCCATGAGCATTGGGATGCGGGAGGACAGCGACTTTTGCATTATTGTTTTTGATTTGGAAAAGACCATTTTGATAAAATTTCCCGGCAGTGCTTCCCAAGATTATGATATAATCACCAGTGAATTTAGAAATGATTTCGTCAAGAAATTTTACTTCCTCTGACGCACATTCATTCACACCGATTTCTTCCTTTGATTTACAGTGAACAATTTCCGTCATAACGACAAACTCGTCAAGAATATCCATGACAGACTTTCCTTCCGCTTCCGGCAAAATCCATGAAACATATTTCGCTATGGAACTTCAAAACCTGGAGATGTTTTCCCTCTCCTCTGAAAAGCGTCCGTCAAAGAATTCCGCAATGTCATCATCATTCCATTTTTTTGTTTCTCCTTGGATGATTAGTATTTTAACAGATCATTATGATTTTGGTAAGATAGTTTTCCCAGGAGCGATTATAGCCCTCGCAGGCAGGTTTTCTTTTTTATGCTGCCGTTAACATTGTAACAGGTGAGAAACGTTAGTTCAGACCAAATCCGTGTGACCGTCACTTTTTTGGAAAAACATCAGAATTAACATTTCATATTTTTTTTCAAAGTCTATTTTGCCGAATCCTGTTCTTTCATTGCACTTTCGATGTCACCCAGAGTTACTTGAGTCCGTTCGTTCTGTCCTGCAATCAATGCGGCGCGGTTCAGGACGGACTCTATTTTTGCGCAGCTGAATCCGTTGAATTTTTTGCTCAAAACATCCGCCGCGCAATCTGCTCCCATATTTTTTCCCTTGGAATACATTTCAATCAACTGAGCCCTTGCTTTTTCATCGGGGAATGGAACCGAGACTCGTGCGTCAAAGCGACCGGGGCGGATCAGGGCTTCGTCCAAAGCTGAGATGCTGTTTGTGGCGGCAAGGACCAGGACACCGTTTGTGGACTCAAATCCGTCGAGCTCATTCAAAAGCGCTGTGACTATCCTTGTGTTTTCCGTCTCAATGGCGGATCCCGAGTAATTCCGTCTTGTGCCGATTCCGTCAAACTCGTCAATGAAAACAATGCATGGAGCCTTTTTCCGTGCCTTTCTGAAAAGCAGCTTCACTTTCATGGGACCGATCGCCATGAACATGCTCTCAAAATCCGTCGCTTTTGCAGGGATGAAATTTCCCTTCGCTTCCCCCGCGAGTGCCTTTGCGAAAAGAGTCTTTCCGTTTCCCGGGGCTCCCTCAAGCAGGATTCCCTTTGGCATACGGACGCCCTTTTTCGCGTACTCAGCCGGATTCCGCATGATTTCCATGACCTGCCTCATGTCGTGCTTCAGTTTGTCCATGCCCACAACATCATCAAAAGTCTTGCCGGTTTTTCGCACCACTTTGAACGTGTTCGGACTGATGAATTTGCGGAAGACAAAAAAGATTGCGCCGAAGAAAATCACATAGAAGAGAATGTCCAAGACAAGGGATATGATTTCACCCCCGTCCTTTTCAATGGTGACGGACACATCATTTCGCAAAAGAAATTCCTTGAGCAGGGGACTCTCCGGATTTTCCGTCCAGAATTTTTCCGCCGATCCTTTTTTCACATATTCGAGACCTTCGCTTTTTATGACGACGGATTCAATCTCTCCTTTTTCAACAGATTCGTAAAATGCGCCGTATTTTTCCTCCGTGCCTTTTTTTGAAAAAATGATGTCGCCGAAAAAAATATATGCTGCAATCAGTGCAAGAAAAATTAATGCGATAAAATAAAATGTTTTGCTTTTTGAATTTTGTTTCATAAATCTACCGGACTTAAGTTTAGCACAAAGGAAAATTTCTTTCAATGGATTTTAAATTGCATTGTTTCCGTCCAAATGAACTGTCCTTTCGCAAAGATATTTTCCGTCGCACTCGTCGTGAGTCACAAAAATGAGTGTGCGTGGATTTTCACTCAAATCTTTTTTTATGAAATCCATCAGATGCATTTTCAAATCAAAATCCTGCGCGTTGAAACTTTCGTCGAGGAGCAGGACTTTTGAAGGAAATGCAAGGGCCCGTGCAAGTGCGACTCTTTGTTTTTGTCCTCCGCTCAAGTTCTTTATCTTCACGTCTTTTTTTTCGGAAAGAAAAGTTTCTTCTATATAATATGCGGATTTTTCACTGGCTGTCTTTTCATCGAATTTGTTTTTGAGCGGAATGAGGATGTTTTGGTAAACGCTGAGTTCTTCAATCAGTCTGTTTTCCTGAAACGAATATGAGACGTTTTCAAAATTTTTCGCGACGTAATCAAGGAGGGTCGTTTTTCCAAATCCGCTTGGTGCAATCAGGGCAAGTCTCTCGTTTTCGTTGATTTTTGGCATATAGGATTTTGGATCCGGTTTTTTGGAATGAGAAACATATTTTTTTTCACGGCAGAGAATTTTTAAAACTGATTCGAGGAGAAAACTTGTGAGGATGAGGGCAAGCGTGTATGCTAAAACTTGGGATGTTTCCAAATGCACCTGGGCTTTTGAAAGTTCACTTCCGAGCGCAAATCTTGGAAGACTTAAAACTTCACCTGCTGCGACAACTTTCCACGACATGCCGAAACTTGAGATGACCGAGGATTTGAAATGCGGCTTTATGGACGGGATGAGTATGTAAGAAAATTTTTGTTTTTTTGAAAATCCGAAAACTTTAGTCATTTCGTTGAGCTTGGAATTTTTCAGTGCTTCCCTTGTGCCTTCCCCGATGCTTGTGATAATCAGAGGAAGAGTCATCAAAATGGACGCTGCTACGGGAACTGATGATGATGAGAGAGAAAAGACCAAAATCAAAATGAGCGCGATGACAGGTGTGGCCCGTAAAACTGCAAGCGGAAATGAGAGAAGATTTTTGACGGCTTCGAATTTTCCGTAAAAAAATCCAAGGACGCTTCCTAAAAAAAGGGACAGGCAAAAGGATTCCATGACACGGCGAAAAGTGGAGAGAAGGGCTGCGTAAAATATTTTTGTTTTGAGAAGAGAAAAAAAATCAGTAAGGACGCGGAAAAACGAAGGAAGGATGAGCGGGCTGTTTACGAGTTTTGAAAAAATCTGCCATAAACAAATCATGCTTACGGCAGAAATTATGTGCATGGTGATTTTCCGCATTTTATTTGCTGTAATAGAATCCGGATTTTGGCAAGGGCTGTCCGAAGATTTTCAAAAGCATTTCAATTTCGGCTTTGGAATCTTTTGCGCTCTTCCATGTGAAAGCACAGTTCGGAATGGCTTTTTCGGCAATGACCGCTTTAAGTCCGAGCCCGTGTTTTTCTGCAAGCTCAGCGGCTTCCTTCGGATTTTCATTCGTGCGTTTTACGGCGCCCTCATAAATCTGGATGAAACGCCCAATCTGCTTTTTGTGTTTTTTCGCATATTTTTTATTTACGACAAGGACGGTCATTGGAAAATCTTTGCCGCCGGAAAGAGATGAGAATTCTTCGCTCAGACTGAATCTTTTTACGCTGGCGTCAGTGCTTTGTGCGACGGATGCGAATGGTTCCGGGACAAGCGCGAAATCAAATTTTCCTGAAATCAGCATGGGAGCAATCTGCGGGTTGGGAGTGGAAAAATCCAGGGTGACGTTCTCAATGTTTTTTTCACGGAGAAGATATTCCATCACATATTCGGGAGTGGCTCCCTGTCCTGCACATGCGACGGTCTTTCCCTCAAGCCCGGATAAATCGGAAAAAGTCTCGTCCTTTGTAAGAAGAAAAAGATTTCCGTTTCCGCAAACTCCAAGGCAGAGAAGGGCCTCATTGCTTTCGGTAAAAACTTTTGCGGCGAGGTTCGGAGGAAGAAATCCAAAATCAGCCTCACCCTTAATCAATTTTGGAAGCGCAATCTGAGCGGAGGCACAGGACAGAAAATCATACTCGTTTCCGACGTTTTCTTCCATTATGTATGCGAGCGGGATGGCGGAGGGACCGTTTAAAACTGCGATGGTTTGTGCGGCGGACGGAATGACGGATGTGAGCAGAGAGAAAATCAGTGCGGGGAAAAACTTCTTCATGTAGATGCTCCTTGAATTTTTTCGGTGTTTTCTTTTGAAGTATAGCATAAAAATCTGAAAAATGCTACAATCTGAGTGACAGAAAGTTTTAGCTTGTTGATTATGGAGAAAAGACTGGATGGAAAACTTGAGGCCTGTTATTTCTGTTGATTCGGAAAAGTGCGTGAACTGTCACAGATGCATTGCTGTTTGTCCGAGTAAATTTTGCAATGACGGATCGGGCGACTATGTGAAAATAAATGCGGATCTTTGCGTGGGATGCGGAAGGTGCATTGCCGCTTGTAAACATGATGCCAGAAAGGGAATTGATGATTTTGACGCTTTCATGCAGGCTTTGAAAAAACATGAGAATGTGATTGCGATTGTTGCTCCTGCCGTTGCCGCGAACTTCCGTGGAAAAGATTTGGAACTGAACGGATGGCTTAAATCAATCGGTGTGAAGGCAGTCTTTGATGTTTCGTTCGGTGCCGAGCTTACCACAAAATCCTACGTGGAATATCTGAAAAATGAAAAGCCGAATCTTGTAATCAGCCAGCCTTGTCCTGCGCTTGTCTCGTGGATTTAGCTCTATAAGCCGGATTTGATTCCGTATCTTGCACCCGCCGACTCACCTATGGCCCACACTTTTTCTTTAATCAAGCATTTTTATCCTGAGTACGCTTCCTGCAAAATGGCCGCGATTTCCCCATGCTTTGCGAAGAGACATGAGTTTGATGAAAACGGCCTGGGAGATTTTAACGTCACGATGTCATCAATCAGCGCGTATCTTGAAAAAAACAACATCAATCTTTTTGATTACCCGAAGACCGATTATGACAATCCACCTGCGGAAAGGGCCGTGCTTTATTCTACGCCGGGTGGGCTTCTCAGAACTGCCGAGCGATTCATTCCCGGAATCAGTTCCAAGACACGAAAGATTGAAGGTCAGCCGACCATGACCGAATATTTTACCGAGCTTTCTGATTGGATAAAAAGCGGAAGGAACAGCAACTACCAGCTGATTGACTGTCTGAGCTGTGACCGTGGATGCAACTGCGGGGCAGGAACCGTGAATCAGAACATGCCATTGGATGAGCTTGAGAGGTTCATTGAAAAAAGAGCCGAGGAAAGACGGTCGAGACTTCATACGGGCACTCACTTGGGAAAGAAAAAGTTGAACCGTGTGATTGACAAATATTGGAGACCCGGAATCTACTCACGGAGCTATGTGGACAGAAGTTCCGCTCTCAATGCCGCCATAAAATTTCCGACCGAGCTTCAGCTTCAGACAATCTTTCAGCAGATGGGAAAAGAACGTGAGTCTGATTTTTTGAATTGCGGTGCGTGCGGATACAACTCATGCGAGGATATGGCGATTGCGATTTTCAACGGAAAGAACAAATGTGAAAACTGTCATCACTATCTTTTGAACGAGAACATCCGAAAGCACGAAAGGAAACTGAAGGAAAAACTCCACGAGTCGGTGAAGAACGTTACCGAGGCAAGTGTGAATGAGCTTCGTGAGTCCCAGTCTGATGTCGAGGTTCTTGTGGCGAATACCGAAAAAATGAATTCCGCCGTCGTAAGCTCATCCGATGCCGTAAACACGATGCTTGAAAAAATCAACTCGATTACGAGAATCCTTGAGACGAATGCCGTCGCTGTGGAATCCCTTGGTAATGCGACTACGACCGGAAAGACAAATCTCACCGATGTTTCGGCCCTGGTTTCTGAGATTGAGCAGAACTCCGAGGGACTTGTTGAGATGAGCAGCATGATTCAGTCGATTGCGAGTCAGACGAACCTTCTTGCCATGAACGCTGCGATTGAGGCGGCACATGCGGGAGCTGTCGGAAGTGGATTTGCTGTAGTCGCGGATGAGATTCGTAAGCTCGCCGAGGATTCAAGCAAGCAGGCTAAAAAAATCAATGACGTTCTGAAGAAGATAAAGCATCTGATTGACGACGCGTATGGAAAGACAATCGGGACGAACCGTGAATTTGAGAACATCGTTTACTTGACCACGCAGGTGAAAAATCAGGAGGCGATGGTTAAGGATGCCGTGTTCCAGGAAAGTCTTGGCGGTGACAAATTGAAGCAGGCGATTCGAAATCTTCAGGATTCGGAAAATGCCGTGAACAATGTGGCTCGGAAAATCAAGCTTGAGACCGACAAAGTTATGCAGACGATTCAGCGGCTTGGAAATCAGCGTTGAGTTTGCTTGCTTCCATTTTTCAATTTTTTTGTGGCAGGGTATCCGCATGATTCAGATTTTCGGTACGAACAAAAGTTTTGACACAAAGTCGGCACAGCGTTTTTTCAAGGAACGCCGCATTCCCTTTCAGTTTGTGGACTTGAAGGAAAAAGAGATGTCACCCGGAGAGTTTGATTCGGTGGTCTCATCTCTTTCAAAGCAGGAAGGGAGCCGTGAAGCCGCCGTTGAGTCTTTGATTGAAAAAAATTCAAAGGATTACGCGAGCATTGCCTATCTTGATGAGAGTGAAAAAGAGGAAAAGCTTTTTGAAAATCAGGTCAAGCTTTTGAAACAGCCGGTCTGCCGTAACGGAAAAACAGAGGCTACCGTGGGCATGGCACAAAAGATTTGGGAAGGCTGGAAATAACGGGGTCTTAAAAATCAGCAAAGACGCAAAACTGAATATGCTCCAATCAATTTGTCCAGACTCCACGTGGCGTTTGCGGGACTGGTGCTCGGAAGACAATGGCTTTCCAGATTGAATCGGCTTTCGTAGATTTCGGCACAATGTTTTTGCCAGAGCATGAATGCGGTTTTTCCGGTACAGAATACACGGTGGATTTTGCTTTGTTCTAAAATCCGGGTGAAGTCATTTGCCTTTGCATTTTTGATGCTTGAGTCAGAGGCTCCGTTTATCTTGCATTCGGAAAGCACGTCCCAGAGCGCGATGTGGTGTCGGAGCAAAAAGTTTTTTCTCTCTTCAATGGCGGATGCTGTGTCAGGTGAGTTGTTGGGAAAGCAAAGTTTTTCATCAAACACGGCTTCGAGCACTTTCCAAAATCTGTTCTGCGGGTGCATGTAAAAAAATCCTGCGTTGCGGCTTGTGGGTGAGGGCATTGTTCCAAGGATAAGGATTTCGCTTTCGGAATTCCATACGGGCTGGATTGTGTGGATGACTGTGGAGCTTTTGTCTTGTGCAATCATTTTTGTCTTTCCTGATTTTCAAGCTTTTTCAAATCTGCGCTCATCATTTCAAAATCATCCTGGGTGATTCCGTGCTTCGTTAAATCGACAAATCCGTTTGGTCTGAATGTTACTCCCTCATCTTCCAGTTTTTGTCTCTGCACATCGGATCCTCCAAATGCGAAACTTCCCGAACACGCTCCCTTTGCGTTTACTACACGGTGGCATGGCGTGATTTCGTTGCTGGGATTTTTGTGGAGCGCGTTTCCCACGTAGCGGCGGAGATTATGATTTCCCATCAGTGCGGCAATCTGGGAATAAGAGGCGACCTTGCCCCTGGGTATAAGACGGACTGCTGCGTAGATTTTTTCGGCGAGCGATGAAATCTTCATGCGGACAGTATAGCACACTTTGATTTTACTCCGCAAGTTTTAACCCACGTACTCTGCGACAATGCTCTTTACCGCCCCAAGATAATTTGTGCCGAAGAGATTTGTTCCCCTTGACTGGTGTGTGACTTTGAACTAGAATTGATTGTGACTAAAAAATGAGGAGAAATCTTATGCCGATGATTCAATCTAAAATCTGCGGAAATGTGGATTCGAAAAAACGTGATGCACTGAAAAGCGAGCTGGGAAAGGCAATCAGCATTTTGGGTAAGCCAGAGAGTTATCTTATGCTCAGCATTGAGGACAATCAGGATTTGTATTTTGGTGGACGCAGACTTGAAAAGGGGGCTTATGTGGAAGTGAAGCTCCTTGGTACCGTGAATGCGGAATCAAGCGATCGGATGACGGAGAAAATCTGCGCGATATTCAAATCTGTTTTGGACATTCCGGGTGATTCAATCTACGTATCTTACTGGGGCACTCCGAACTGGGGATATAACGGCGGAAACTTCTAGAACAAAGAGATCGATAAATGGAACTTTGGGATGCCTATAACTCAAACTTTGAGAAAATCGAGGGACTCACTTTAGTCCGTGGTGAGGAAAGCAAGATTCCTGCAGGGGTCTATCACTATGTCTGTCATGTTCTTGTGAGGCATGTTGACGGAACTTATCTTTTGATGAAACGCTCTCCGTGCAAATCTTATCCGGGGATGTGGGAATCTTCCGCGGGCGGTTCTGCATTGAAGGGTGAGACAATCCTTGAGTCGGCTTTCCGTGAGCTTCGTGAGGAGACCGGAATTGTTGCGTCTGAACTTGAGGAGCTTGACCGGGATTGCGATGACAGGACCCACAATGCGAACGTGAGATTTTTGTGCGTGACAGATTGGGACAAAAATTCCATAAAGCTTCAGGAAGGGGAAACCTGCGATTTTAAATGGGCGAGTGCGAAGGAAATTCTTTCCATGACAAAGGACGAGCTTATAAGCTGGCCCATGCGGAAGTATATAGAAGAAAAGTGATTCATTTTTTTCGGGACTGTCGCTTTGATTTTTGTTCAATCTGATTATGGCTTTTTTCGGTAAGAGCGCAAAGTTTGTCAAAATCAGTGGCGGCGGTAAGCAGGACTGTAATCCAGTGTTTTTTGTTCATGTGCCATGCCGGAAAAATTGATTTTCTGTCGATGAGTTCAGGAATGATTTCGCTTTCGGCTTTGAGATTCACGACAAAAACTTCCTCGTCGGATGTAAGTCCAATCTGACGGTACTTGATTTTCATAATGAGGGCGAACCACTTTTGATTTTCACATCTGAAAACACAAGCATCCGGTGTCTTTGGCCATGGAAAATCCGGGAGCGCGGAAAAACGTGCGTTCAGAAAATCAACATAGGCATCTTTCAAATCGTGGGTCTCAAAACACTGCGACTTGATTTTCTCCACAATCTTCTGCACATCTTCCCGTAGCGATGATACAAAAGCACCGTGCACATTCGGCATGTCAAAAAGCGGATATTTTTCTCCGGTCAAAGAGTCAAAAAGATGGACTGTAAGATTTTGCTCCCTGACTGAGAGTGAAATGTCCGCAATGAAATCTCCGTTTGAAACTGACGGACGCATAGTGAAATTCTCGACGTCGCTTGTTGTGAATCCCGCGTCATAAAGAGACTCTGTTTTGATTTTTGCGGATCGGAAAATATAGCTGTAATCCATTTTTTTCCGCTCACTCCTCGCCGTAAAGAAGCTCGAAGCTTTTGTAATGGTCGCCGGTGTAGTAAATGAGTCCGTCGTTGGAAAAGACAATCCTCCTGCTGCCCCTCGATTTTCGTCCGTATGCGTCAATGTCACATTCGGTGTAAGTGCGTCCTTTTTTCTTTGGAAGAAGTCCCTCGTAGTTTCCGAACCTGTCACCGCCGATTGATTTTCCTGGTGCAAATGCAGAGACCGCATCTCCAGCGCTCCATCCCTCCGCTTCCGCTTGTCTTTTGGTGATGTAGTTTTTCGGAAGATGTCCGTAAGTGTGGATGTAAAGCGCGACCTCATCCTTTGACGTGTAGGATCCGTTCTCATCAATGATTTGTCCCGGCGGATTTTCATCAGGGACATTTTGCAAAGTTGAGTCTAAACCGAGTTCTGAAACAATTTCCGGGGCAGTTTCTTCAAGAATTTCTGGGACGGTTTCCGAAATCGGCTCAGGATTTATTTCCGGCTCAAGGATTATAAGTCCAGGGTTCTGTTCATTTTGTACGCTTTGTGTGTTCTCTACCGCAAGATTTTCATACGACGCTAAGTTTCCCGCAGCCTTGTTTTTCAGCAGATGAAATCCCACGAAAAGCAACGCACAGACCGCCGCAAGTGAGATGAGATATTTTGAGAGCTTTCGGTTCATAAATCCTCCGTGAGCATTTTGATTTTCGATTGCCCCATTATAAATGTGTGAGGGGAGAATGTCAAATCACCAAATCCAAGTTTTTGTGCTGATGAAAAAGACGCTTGCGTGTTTTGAAAAATCTTGCTAGTATATGCGGGATGAAAAGAAAGCTCCAGATTCTGACATTTTTATTTTTGATTCTGTTCCCTTGTTTTTTGTACTCGCAGGAAAAGCTCGCTTCCTATGCGGAGACTTTTGAGGAGGAGTTTTTTCAGGCCGTGGATTTTTCAGTTCAGATTAGAAAGATACTTGCGGAAAAAAATCTTTCGGAATACGACCCGGATTTTGTGAGCGCCATTGTTTTTCCCGAGCTGATGCGCTACTCACAGTTTTCGGATGCCATAGAAAAAAACATTGACCGGATGCTCCATCTTTTCAGCAACGAAATCAACTCATGCTCCATAGGTCCCATGCAGATGAAGCCCGTATTCGCAGTTGCATTGGAACGGGACCTCCGTGCGGATTCTGAACTTGCGGCGAAATTTCCCATGATTGATTTTAACGGCGAGGGGGAGAGCGTCTCTCAGCGGATGAAAAGAATCGAGCGTCTCAGAAAAATCGACACACAGATTTACTATCTTCTTGCATTCATTGAAATCTGCGTGAAAAGGTACGGACTTGAGGATTCCCCGGTGGAATACAAAATCAGGATTGTCTCCACGGCATATAATTCGGGTGCGGGACTGGGGATAAAAACTCTGGAGGAAAAATCCAGACGACGCTCTTTTCCACAAGGGAGCCGAAGCGGTCTTTCAAAATGGATTTACTGGGAACTCGGTTTCGACTTTTACACGCTTTCAAAAACAAGCCGTCTCATAAAACCGGAATTTCTCATCGCTCACTGACACAAGTTGAGGTACGGCAGCGATTTTAGACTGGGAGAGATTTTATCCTAAACCAAAAAGCCGAGCCTTTCCCCACTTCACTTTCCACTCCGAAATCCGCATTGTGTTTAAGGAGAATCTCCTTCGCTATGGAAAGACCAAGTCCGGATGTTCCCTTGCTCCTTCTCTGTCTTGCGGTAAAATAGCGGTCCCAAATCTGTCCGAGCTGCTCCCTGGGGATTCCTTCCCCGAAGTCCTGAACCTGCACCAAGATTCCGCCGCCGGATTTTTTCACATGGACCTCCACTCTTTTTTTCTCTCCGCAATGACGCACGGCATTGTCAATCAGATTGTAGAGCACACGCTTAAGTTGATTTTCGTTTCCCTCCACAAAAAGTCCGCTCCCGGCATGAAAGTCCAGGGTGATTCCTCCGTTCTCGCAAAGAGGCGCAAATTGATTCACGACATTTTCTGAAATCGCGGCAAGGTCGCATTTTTCAAAAACAGGCTCGGAATCCTGGATGGAAGAGTAGTCAAGGATGTCGTTCACCAAATCAGTGAGACGGTCGCTCTCTCGCACAATTACCTCCACATCCTTGTCCCTTTCGGATTTCACGTCCCCGGAAATGTCACGGATTGACTCAGCGTACCCACGGATCATCGTGAGCGGAGTTCGTAAATCGTGGGACATATTCGCAAGGAGTTCCTGTCGCGAGTGCTCAAGGCGGTCCAGAGAAAGCGCGGTCTGTGAAAGTGTGTCGGAAAGCTCATCAAGCTCGGTGCAAAATCCCTTTTCAAATTTCAGGTCGAATTTTCCCTCGGCCATCAGCTTGGACTCTTTCACAATGGACGAGACGGGTTTTGAAAAGCGGCGTGACAAAATCCATGCGAGCAAAAATCCTATGACAAGGGAGGCTGCCGTCACCAAAATCAACTGAATGCGGATTATTTCCACTGCGGCTCCCACGGCTTTTACGGGCCTGCTCAAAAAAATCACCCTGCCGTCATCCAAAAGCTGCCCCAAAATCAATGTGCCCGAACGCTGGGAGAGATAGCGGAGTTTTCCCTCCTCCTTGATTTTCTCAAAAAAGTTTCTGTAGTAGGGAGGAATGTTTTTGTAGATTCCGGGCCTCGGCAGGATTCCCCGTCTTGTGCCCCCGGAAAAAGAAAAGGTGTGCTCGTCCGCGCTGTAGGAAAGTGTTCCGTCCCCGTTCAAAAGCATGACCATTACGGAATTTGAATAAGCAATCTCGTCGATGCGGGCAAAAAGAGTCTCGTCATCGCTCACGCCGGATTTTATGTCTTTCAGAAGCCGGGAAAAAACTTTCTCCGTTTTTTTTACTGTCATGCGGTTGTACATTGTCTGCAAAAATACCGTCTGTAAAATCCAGAGAGAGCCTAAAATCAACGCGGAAAAAATCATCAGGTGGAGATAGAGTTTTGCTCCGAAAGATTTATTTAACCTCAAATTTGTACCCCACGCCACGAAGCGTCACAATATAGTCCCTGCATGATGCGAGCTTTCCACGTAGGAGCTTTATCTGCCAGTCCACGGTCCTTGAGTCGCCGTAGTAATTCTCGCCCCATACAGCGTCCATAATCTGGTCCCTCGTCAAAGCGGCTCCACGGTTTTTCGAAAAATAGAGCAGGATGTCGTATTCCTTCGCCGTAAGATCCAGACTGATTCCGTCCACACTCACCGAATGCCCCAGCGTGTCGATTTTCAGTCCGCCGAACTCAAGCATGGGAACAGCCGCCGCTTCCCCGTTTTTTTGAGCCTTGTGCCGGGAGATGATTACGTTAATCCTCGCCATGAGTTCCCTGGGCGAAAAGGGTTTCACCACATAATCATCAACTCCGGTCTCAAAGCCCTGAAGCTTGTCTCTCTCCGTTCCTTTTGCGGAAAGCATGAGAAAGGGGATGTCCTTTGATTTTCGGATTTCCGCGCACGCCTCAAAACCATCCATCACCGGCATCATTACGTCCATGATGATTAAATCAAAGTTCTGCTCGGCGCACAGAATGACGGCTTCCTGTCCGTTTTTTGCTTCCACGGTCTCATGGCCATCATGCTCCGCATAGCGGACAACCAGATTTCTTATGTCATCCTCGTCATCCACCACTAAAATTCTGGACATTCCCTTCTCCTTTAAAAACTAGGCTCAATTTCAAGTTTTATAAGCCCATGTCATTGCCGGACTTGGTCCGGCAATCTTTTTAGCAGATTATCTTCCGCTCTTTTTCTCAGGTTTCTTCGCAGGCTTTTTCATGGGTTCGGGATCGGGCTCTTCGTCTTCATGGCATCCACAGCCGCATTCACAGGAATCAGAACTCTTTTTTGAAAGCTCATGCCTGCGTCCCTTTCCCTTCCCGGATTTTTCCTCGGCACCAGGAGTCTTTTTTCCAGGTCCGGGTCTTTCTCCCTTCTCGGATTTTTCCTCCATGGATTCCTGCCACTTCTCCATTCTTTCCTTCCGCTCCCCGCTGATTTTCTCCATCCACTCGGCGCGTCTCTTTTCCTCGAATTCGTTTATCTTCTTGGCGGTCGCCTCGTCAATGAGTCCTTCCTTCAGGTAAAGGTCGGCACCGAAAAGCGGCTTCTCCTCCCCGTCAGATTTCTTTTCCACCACATCGGGAGCTTCCTTTGTTCCTCTGACCTTTGTTTCCTCGGCGAATGCATGGGTTCCTGCAGCAAATACCAGAGCCATCGCAATCATTCCGCTTCTAAAAATCCTTGTCTTTGTCATACTCATTACCTCGCTTAAAGTTCATTTTCCACCTCAGACTGAAGTGTGTATCGGTTCTCTCGCTTCCGATGATTCCATATTAACAAGGCAATGTGGAATCCAAGTGGAATGAACTAGGAATGTTCGTGGAATTTATCACTAGCGAAGTATGTAGCGGCCCGAGTTGATTTCCTCAAGGAACTGATCCTTTGTCATGGGACGACCGAAAAGATATCCCTGCTGCATCTGACATCCGATTTCCTTCAAAAAGTCAGACGCTTCCTGAGTTTCAACCCCCTCACAAAGCGTGTGCATCCCGACGGAGTGTGCCATATCCACGATGCTTTTCAAGATTGGATGGACCTTTTTGTTGGAGGAAAAATTCTTCAGGAAATTCAAATCGATTTTCATCATGTCAAAATCGTATTCTTTTAGGACGCTCAGACCTGAAAAACCAGAGCCAAAATCATCCAGCCAGATTTCATATCCGCTTTCATGCAGTTTTTTCATGGTGGAATGCAAAATCACACTGTCGGTCGCAAGTGCGCTTTCCGTCACCTCAACAAGGAGTTCGTCCTGCGAGACATTGTATTTTTTCCTGCATGAGTCAACTTCGGCGGCCAAATCCTCGCAAAGTTCAAAATCGAGCCGGGAAAAATTCAAGGAAACCGGAACCGTCTTCAATCCCTTCGCATGGGCTTCCGCAATGTCACGGCAAACACATTCCATGAGATGTCTGTCCAGCTGATAAATGAGGCGGTATTCCTCCAAAATGGGGATGAAAAGACCCGGCATAAGTTGTCCGTATCTTGGTGCGTTCCATCTTGCAAGAGCCTCAAGTCCAGAAACCTTTCCGTCGGAAGATGAGACCACGGGTTGATAGTACGGAACGATGAATCCCTTTTCAATGGCCTCGTCAATGTGATTCAAAATGTACTGTCTCTGATGAACTTCCGTGTGCATCTGCTCGTCATAAAGATAGTAAGTGCTCGCGTAATTCTTCTTGATGTGGAGACATGCGTAGTGCGCGTTGTCAATGGCAATGTCAGTCGGATATTTTCTGTCTCTCGTTTTGTAGCCGCCCACTTTGAGTCCCATTTTCACTTCGGACTCCACCGAAAGAACCTTTTCCTTGATTTTCTCAAGTTTTTTCGGTACGTCCACGTCATCGGCAAAAAGGACAAACTTGTCGGCAGAGACACGGCAAATCAGGGCATCGGGAAATTCCTCCTTCAAAGAACCCGCGATGGATTTCAAAAACTCGTTTCCGCGCTCATATCCGTAGCGACCGTTGAATCCCTTGAAGTGCTCAACATCGACATAGAGAAAAACTTTTTTTGAAATGTCCACGTCCGAATCGGCAAGAATCTCCGGAACATGATTTCTGAAATACGCCTGATTGTAAAGCTCCGTAAGCTCATCTGTGCGGGACCTTTTCTGCAGGATGGCGTTGGCGTTTTCAAGAGCCTCATCCTTTCTCGCCCAGACCAGTTTTTGACGGAAACAACTTACAGCGGCCATCAGCATGGCAATCCAAAACGTAAAGAGATTCACCTGGGTGGCATAAGTCGCCGGAACCTTGCTGTCACAGACAAAATAAAAGACGACGCAGGCTGTGGTCAGGACAAAAAATGAGACAATCGGTCTCCATCCGATCAGACAGAGGATAAAGACGGACATGGTGGTAAAAGTGAGGACCTGCTCTCCCTTCGCGTAATCCAAAAATGCGATGTACATTCCGAAAGCCATTCCCACAAGAGCAAAGGACGTGCGGATCCAGACTCCCGTGAAATGTGAGATTTTCGCTCCCTGCATCCGCTTGATGGAGTAAACGAGCAGACAGATTCCCAAAATCAAAAGAAGCACATAAGAGACCATGTGATTTACAATCCATGATGCGCTTCGGATTGTCCTTTCCGTGATATAATTGTAGATGACACTGAGAATCATCCAGATTTCAAGTCCGATTATGACCGTAGAAAGATAGATTCCTGACCGCGCGTTGGACATCTCCAGATGCATTGTCACATAGGGGCTGTATTTTTCGACTCCCCAGAATTCACGCCACTTTTTTATTTTTTGTTCCATGCCTAGCTGCCTCCGAGACTCAGCATCCCTCCGCTATTAAAAGTATAAATCATTTTCCGAAAAAAACAAGCGGAACTTGTCCAATTCGCGTTATCCGCTTTGATTGTCTATTTTTCTTCTCTTGACCCAATCAGCCTCAATTTTCCGGGCAGGACGCGGACCTTAAGATGAGAGACTTCTCCTCCGTATTCTCCGTCAAGATGCAAAGTCGCTCCCCCCTTTGGACAAGAGACCTCAATCTCCGAGCACTGACGCAAAAGGAATCCCCTGAGCTTTTCCTGCTTTCCCGCGACCAAAAACGGAAGATATGCGAAAGCCCTTAGTTTTGGAATTCCCGAAGCAAGGCATACAGAAAGCTTTCCGTTCTGGGAATCCGCACCCGGGAACATTTTAACGCCTCCTCCCTCCGCCTCAAGATTCATGAAAGCGATGAAAATCAATTTCGGAACATCCTGAAAAGCTTCCCCGTCAAAGCTGATTTTGAAAGTTTCGGTCTTCATGGAAAAAAGTGTCTGCACCGTGTAGATTATGTAAATGAACTGTCCGAGTCCCAGCCGGTTCAGGAAATTCTTGAGCTTTGATTTCAACGCTTTTTTGCAGACTATGGCATCCATCCCCATTCCCGAGCTGATTACGAAGAGCCTTGATTTTCCGTCATCAAAAGTGACCTTTCCGATGTCCGCCTGTTTGTAAGAGCCGCTTTTCAAAATCAAGTCCACGGCTTTTTTTGTGTCCCTGGGGATTTTCATCCCGCGCGCGAAATCATTTCCGGAGCCTGTTGGAATCACTCCGAGGCTCACCCTCTCAAAATCACCGATTCCGTTCAGGACTTCGTTTATGGTTCCGTCTCCCCCGACCACGACAAGATTTATCTCTCCGTCAAGAGATGAGACATTCCGGGCCAGAGCCGACGCACCTACGCTTTCCGTTGTCACAAGTTTTTCGTAGGGAATCTGATGCGAGTCTAAAATCTTCTGGACCTTTTTCCATGTTTTTATGGCCTTGCCGCTTCCGCCGTGCTCATTTACAATAAAATAGTACATAAGATCAATTATAAGCCCATCTTCCGAAAAAAGCAAATTTTGGAAAACACTTAAAAATGCTTTTCCTATTAGCCCGAATGTCGAGTTTCACATTTATTGTAATT
>ODAI010749268.1_pt1 | contig 23092 bp, 14 predicted proteins | sample 1539321 | NCBI WGS metagenome assembly ODAI01 (sample SAMN02144231, study PRJEB22623) | gut metagenome | biome: sheep rumen | host: Ovis aries | place: New Zealand | reverse complement strand
CACGGAGAAGAACTGCTGTCTGATAGTCAGCATCTCTCAATGCTGCATATGAACTGTCAGCTATAAGGTACTGTCCTCCGTCAAATGTGAGGACTCCTTTTCCGCTCGTCTTTGAATCGCTCCATTCAGGAGAACCTACTGACACGCCATAGGTAGATGTAAACGAATCGGCGGCAGTTTTTGAGCTGTCTGCGGAAAATTCAAGTCCGGCATACTGTCCGTCGTTATACGGACGGCTGTTGACATAGGCATCGGGACTTGTCCAGCCATATACCGAACCAGCCTGTATAGTTCTGCTCGAATCGTCGTAATAATCGCCGTCAGGCATTGCCTGTCCCGTTGCAGAACCCTTTACCATACAGAAAGCAACACCCTTGACTGTAGCATTTCCGCTTACGGAGTAATTATCATACACGAGTCCGCTCTCGATGACTCTTGCATTTCCGGAAACAGTTGCATTTCCCATAACGCCTGCACTGTCAGCGATGATCGCATTATCCGTGACCTTTGCCCTTTCGGAAACGACTGCATGGCCTGTAACTACGGCATTTCCGGAGACTGAGGCATTTCCTGTGACTGTTGCATAGCCGTCGATAACGGCATTTCCCGAAACGGTCGCATATCCGAGGACTTTAGCATTTTTTCCGACATATACAGAAGCATCGACTTTTGCTGTAGAAGCTACGAATCCGCCGCCGTTGGGGTGATAGCTTCCTCTTGCCGTCGCTGCTGTCGGCTGAGTCTGCTGTATGCCTGCTCCCTTTATGGTGACGGCGTATGGATAGCGTGTCTTTCCGAGGAACGGACGGTTGTTCTCATCGAATTCGCCCTCGCCGTATGCCCACGGAACTCCGTTCTGCTGGAACGTATCAGGATCGGGAGTAGCTGTCACGACAAGATAAGCGGCACTGTCATTTCCGCCGTCGAATGAAGCTGTCATGGTCTGTCCGGCGGTGAAAAGGTCGGTATATCTCGTCTGTCCTGCTCTGCTCTCAATGGCGATGCAGGCTCTCCAGTCCGCACCCTTTACATCTGTAAGCCCTTCGAGAGTTACGGATATCTCTCCGCCTTCGGGAGCGAGGGGGATAATATTGACTCCGAACTGCTGGGGAGCTCTCTCTGTGGGAACGGTATAATAGTTCTCCTCCTTGCCGCTCCTGTCGAGGACTGTGAATATCTCGCCCCAGTTCCATTCTCCACGGGCAAGAAGTTCATTCTGGCGTGCAAGGTAGTTAGTCTTTCTTGCAAGGTCGAGCGTCGCAAGCCTCTTTGCATAGTGACCGAGGGTATCTTTAAGGTCTGCACCTGATACACGCTCTATCTCAAGATAGGGATATTCGTCACGCTTTCCCTGCTGCATGAGGTTCTTCATGAAATCCTTACCGTAGCCGGGAAGTCCGTCCGGATTCTCTGTGAGATACTGCATGAATGCCCACGATGCGTAGTTATCACGTCCGAGGATAGGCGTGAAGCAGAGATTTTTCATATATGTCTCGAAATAATCCGTACCGCTCGCTGGATCAGTCACCCACTGCTTATAATAATCCGAGTAGAGGAACTGCTCTCTGTACCAGTTGGCGATAGCTTCCCACCACGCCTGAACGTATTTGTTCTCGTTCCAGCCGAGCTGATGAGCCGTAACTACATGACCGAATTCATGCGGAAGCACCCATGAGGGATTGGGCGAATTGTTCATAGCTCCTATACAGCAGAACATGAAGGCATATCCCTGATTGTCGTATCCCATGTATGCCCAGTCATCAGCAAAAGGCTTCAGTCCCGTGCCTGAGATATAGAAATTCACCTTGTACTTCTTGCCGTCACGAAGGCTCATATTTACCGACTGTGTAGGCGGCTCCATTGAGAGATCGTTCATGTAAACGTCCCAGCAGGCTTCGAGGTTCTTTGCGTTTTCCTCCAGAAAAGCCTGTGTGACCTTTGAGGAATCAGCACCGGTCTTTCCCCAGATGAACTGGAAATGTTCCGACTCCCAGCGGTTCACGTCCTCGCCGGCACACCATACGTCACGAGTCAGCAGAGCCTCTTCTGCGTGGGCTTCGAGACTTGTCTCCGGCAGCAGGAACGAAGTCAGCGGAAGTCCGCATAACGACAGAGCTGCTGCCGAGACAGCCGCTGCCGTTCTTCTGAATAAGTGTTTCATAAGTGTATCCTCCATAAAAAAATATATCTTCCACAGCTTGCCTAAAGCTGTTGAGATCTTTATCTGTATATTGATATTGTATCATTATATCTATTGAAAGTCAATAGAATCTGTATAATAATATCTGTTATTTACACTGTATACCAAAAAAAGGGAGACCTTCTGAAAGATCTCCCTCTGATAGATGTTATTCTGTTTCAGATATTACTTCAGATAGCCTGAAAGACCTGCTATTGACTGATCCTTTACAGCCTTTGCAACGAGACCTGCTATGATATTAGCACCTGTATCGTTGAAGTGAGTCATATCTGTGCTTCCTGAAACAACTCCTGCCATGTGATACGATAACGCTGTATTGTATCCGACTGAATTATAATGATTTACCATTATAGTATTGAGGTCGATGCAGGGGATATTGTACTTCTTTGCAAGATTCTTGCAGGCATCGCAGTAGTTGCCGTAGCTGCCTGTGAATTTGCCGTTTGAATATGATTTTGCACTGAGAGTAGTTGTTACGAGTATAGGTGTTGCACCCTTTGACTTTGCTCCGTTGATGAACTGCGTCATATACCACTCGTATGAACCTGATGTGGGATTGTTTACATTTCCGCAGGTAGGAGCATATCTGTCTGCATTTGAAGCACCGGAATCGTTGATAGCGAACTGTATCATTACGAAGTCGCCCGGCTTGAGGCTGTCCTCGATAGTCTGCCATCTTCCCTCGTCGTAGAACTTCTTTGAGCTTCTTCCGGCGATAGAGTGATTGTAAACTGTGAGGTCATCGTTGAAGTAGCTGCCGAGGAAGTATCCCCAGCCCTGTATCGGGCCGCCGTTCTGAGTTCTTGCACGCTCGTTGTATGACTGAACTGTTGAATCTCCTGCGAGGTAGAGAGTTACATTGTTATTTGTAACAGGTGTCTGCTCTGATGACGGATCATAAGGCTCTGCGATCGGCTCGTCTGTGAGTGTGAGATCGATGTAGTCGAGGTTCGGGCCGCCCTGATCTACGTATGATTCAAATTTGATAGTATTCTGTCCTTCATTGAGCGGAAGAACTATACCGACTTCGTTCCATGTCGTCCATGCTGATGTTGAAGCGAATGACTGGAGCCATGTCATATTTGTATTGCCGTTTACTGAGAGCATCATCTTGCGGTCAGCGTCAGAACCGTTTGCGAAGCGGATATGAGTCATATAATTTCCGCTCTGGGCGACGTTTACTGTGAAAGTGATATTGCTTCCCTTTACGTTGTCAAGGTTGACATACCCCTGCTCGATAGTGAAGCCTGCATTTACTGTCTCTGTAACGCCCTTATCCCATGTTTGCTCTACAGCGTAATAAGTTGCGGGAAGAGTCGTTGCCGGTACTGTAGTAGTTGTTGTAGTCGTTGTCGTCGTTTCAGGCTCGTCATAGTAGTATACAGGATCAGGTCTTGCTTCTGAACCGGCTTCTACCTGCTGTACAAAGAGAGCATCAAGGCCTGTAACGCCGTCGCTGTTTCCGTAAACATCGGCATTGATCATTCCGAGTTTGCTGATAGGGTACTTTTCAGGATTTGCGAGCCACTGCATGATGAGGACTGCATCTGAGATATCGACATTATTATCGCAGTTTGCATCTCCGGGATATCTCACCTTCTGCTGAGGCTGAGTCGTTGTTGTGGTGGTAGTCGTGGTCGTTGTAGTGGAAGTTGTAGTAGTTGTCTTGGGATATTCAACTTCTTCCATTATCCACTTCTGGCAGTTGTGGTTATTTACTTCCCACTGCTGAATGTTTGCACCGCTTGAAGTTGAAGCACTTCCGACTTCTACGGCACAGGCTTCACGTGAAGCTCTTGTGAGGAGAGTAACTGTTCCGTCGCCGTTATCGACAACTTTGAAATACTGGTCGCTGTAGCCGTTATTCTTAGCGATATTTACATTTCCGCCGCTCGTTCTGCTGCCGTCAGCGATATTGAGCAGGTATGTATCTCCGCCTGCTAAGTTTGAATAAATATAGTAGTATTCGTTCAGAGCCTGCTTGAAGTGCCATGTATTGTGGTCGGCCGGGCCTGATGCTCCCCACTGCTGGACATTAGCACCTTCTTCAGCCTTTGCACTTCCTACTTCAAGGTAAAGGCCGCTGTTCACGTTCTTGAACATATAGCTTACGTTCTGGTCGGGAGCGATAGCCTCCTTTGCACCTATCTTTGTAAGGTTGAACATAAGCTCTGCGAGTTTCTGCGAGCCTTTCTTGCTCTGGTGGAGGTCGTCGGCTGAACCGTTTGCCTGTATAGCATAGTAATCTGCCATACCGTCATATCCAACGGAAAGTCCGAAATCCTGCCACGGAGTAAAGAGGTCAACGACCTTTACGCTCTGCTCTGAACCGATCTTATCAAGTTCTCCGCCGAACCAGCGGCCGCCGAGAAGCGGATTTCTTGTGAGGTCGCCTCTTCTTCCCTGCTGCTTGACAAGAATTACCTCCATGCCCTTTGCCTTTGCCTTCTTTACCATAGTCGTAACGACATCGTGGTATTCAGAGGCATTAGAATAGTTAATATCATTGATACCGATAGAAACTATGAAATAGTCTCCGCTCTTGCCGTAGGCTTCGATAGGAGCGAACTGTCCGCCGTCGTAGAATCCCTTGGCGTACTGACCGCTCGTTGCCATATTCCTTACCTTATAGCCTGAACCCGAAACATATCCGCCGAAGAACTGTCCCCAGCCGTGCTGTGCGGTATCTGCTGTATTATAGTAATTTGCAACGGTGGAGTCGCCGCATATCCATACAGTAGGCGGCATAACGCCTGTTGTGTTGAGCTGTGTTATCTCGACAGCGGATATCGACTGTTCCCTGCCTGACATACCCTCTACAGCCTGGATATTGAGCTGACCGTCAGTTACCGGGAGCTGTACAGTTTCCTTGGCTCCACGTCCGGTGAGGTTCATCATCTGGAACATACCTTCCATTTTGATAGAAGTACGGGGGGCGTTGCCGATAGTTACGGTAACTTCGTAAAGTCCCTTCGGCAGGTCAACATTGAATGTATTTCCTGAACCGTAGTTGTTGAACTTTACGGCATCGGCGGTAACACCGGTGCCTCCTGCACTTACGTTCGTTACATTTCCGGTCTGAGCAAAACCGTATCCCCTGGAAGCATTATATCCGTCCGTGGCAGATACACCGGTATAACCGCTCGCTGCACCGCTTCCTCCGAAATCGAACTTCCAGTTTGTCGCTGCAGCACTGGCTTTGAGAGTATTTGCCGGAGCTGCGTGAGAGATACCTGCAAGTCCTGAGAGGGAGAGTGCGAGTGAAGCGGCACCGCTTACAAGCTTCTTAAATTTCATAAAATTCCTCCTTTATAAATTTTATGTCATTTTTATCTGTTTTAATTTTATCACAAAAAATTTTCAAAGTCAATATTCCTTTTATGCAGTTTTGGCTCAAAAACATGACATATCATACCAAAACGCAGATTGATATATGAACTATCATTTTCGTTATTTCTTTATCAAACGATTATTATGCACACTCCGCCGCTCAGATGTCCATATACTGCCAACTGCAAAAGAAAACCGCAGCATCTCCGGAAATAGTCCGTTGATGCTGCGGCTGATAGTTATTATATCAGTTCTTGGAATGTTTTATTTTTGTGACCGTATGCTTTGTTACCTCTGTGCCGTTTTCGTCCGTGACTTTTGTATCCATCAGCAGTTCAACCTCGGTGAAGCCGTCAAGTACCTGTGTAAGGCGGTAGACTGTCTCACGGAGTATCTCTTTCTGATACTTCATGTAGATCTCTCCTATCTTTGTGCCGGGATTGCTCTCAAACAACGCAAAAAGGAGACTAAGCACCTGTTCACAGCTCGTCGGCGGTACTGTTTCGGGAGATACTTTGAAAGTAACGTCGATAACTCCCTTGTCGTCAACGATCGACGCAAGTGAAGCATTGTCCGCATACTGTCCGAAAATGCCTATGAGTACGGCATTTGTGAACTTTATCCTCGCAGTATTTTCCATATCATTCATAACGGTATATCTCAGGCGAGAGCTGCTTTGAGAGCCTCGGTCTTGTCTGTTCTCTCCCATGCAACGCCGAGTTCCTCACGTCCCATGTGGCCGTAGGCAGCAAGCTTCTGATACTGCGGCTTTCTGAGTTCGAGAGTCTCGATGATAGCTGTCGGACGGAGATCAAATACCTTGTTCACAGCCTCGGAGAGCTTATCCTCATCTACCTTGCCAGTGCCGAATGTATCAACGAGTATGGATACCGGCTTAGCTACGCCGATAGCGTATGAGAGCTGTACCTCGCACTTGTCAGCAAGTCCGGCAGCAACGATGTTCTTAGCGATGTAGCGTGCTGCATAAGCTGCACTTCTGTCTACCTTCGTCGGATCCTTGCCGCTGAAAGCTCCGCCGCCGTGACGTGAATATCCGCCGTATGTATCAACGATAATCTTACGGCCTGTAAGACCGCTGTCTCCCTGAGGACCGCCCACAACGAAACGTCCTGTAGGATTGATGAATATCTTTGTATTCTCATCCATAAGGTCAGCGGGGATGATAGCTCTGATAACCAGCTCCTCGATATCCTTGCGGAGCTGTTCGAGAGTAACGTCTGCTGAATGCTGAGATGATACAACAACTGCATCTACACGAACAGGCTTGCCGTTATCGTACTCAATAGTTACCTGAGTCTTTCCGTCGGGACGGAGATAACGGAGAGTGCCGTCCTTTCTTACTTCTGTAAGACGAAGAGCAAGCTTATGTGCAAGAGAGATCGGAAGAGGCATGAGCTCAGGAGTCTCATTGCAGGCATAACCGAACATGATACCCTGATCTCCGGCACCGTTTGAAAGGCCGTCGTTCTCGTTGTTCTCCTCACGGTATTCAAAAGCCTCATTAACGCCCATAGCGATATCAGGAGACTGCTCGTCGATAGAAGTGAGAACTGCGCAGGTATGAGCATCGAAGCCATATTTAGCTCTGTCATAACCTATCTCAGTCACTACCTGTCTTGCGATCTTAGGAATATCGATATCTGCGGATGTGGTGATCTCACCCATACACATTATCATACCTGTGGTAACGACTGTTTCGCAGGCAACACGGCCTGTCTTATCCTGTTCAAGTATTGCGTCAAGTACTGCGTCGGAGATCTGGTCACAGATCTTATCGGGATGTCCCTCAGTTACAGATTCTGATGTGAAAAAGCATTTACTCATTAAATATACCTCCTGATAAAATAAAAAGCGCTTCATTCCGAAGCGCTTCGTTTTTGATAAAACTCCTCATCTTCCGGATAAACCGCAGGATTTAGCACCTTGTCTGATCTCCAGTCAGGTTGCCGGGCTTCACAGGACCTGTTTCCTCCGCCGCTCTTGATAAGGTTATGTCAATATTATATACCCTGTAAGAGATTTTGTCAATAGGCGGCGAAAAAAAATTTTTTTCATATCAGAAAAGTAGGATTATAGGCATTTATCAGCGTTGCACATATGTAACAAAGTTCGTATAAAAAACAAACGAGCCTCCTTTTCAGGAAGCTCATCTGCCATGATATAGGGATTATTGGGGATTTAATAATTTAATGTTGGGGTAAACATTAAACTACCATGAAAATCAGCTTCGGGAATTTCACCCTCAGCAACTATATTATATCCGAATAATGTGAAGAATAAGTGATGAAAATGTTAAGATTCTATTAACGTTTACGCAGAATTGCCAATTTATAGGGATTTTTAGCATTTTATATACTTATATATATTATATATGGTCTATTGACCGCTTATCCGGAACCAGAAAACCGAACCCTTTCCGAGGGTACTATGAACTCCATAATCGTAATTATGAAGCTTAAGCACTGCTTTCACTATAGAAAGGCCAAGTCCTGTACCCACAACTTCACGTTTATGATTCTCAGAGCGATAGTACTTATCGAAGATCAGCTTGATCTTTTCCTCTTCGATACCGTCGCCGGTATCCTCGACCTCGATGAGTACACCGTCCTCCTGATTGATCTGTCTTACATACACCTGCTTATCCTCGCCGGTGTAGTTTATAGCATTATTTATCAGATTATAGATAACCTGCTCGATCTTGACCACATCGCAGCAGACAGTCTTCTCCTCGTCGGGAGTGAAGTGTATCTCGTAGCCACGCTTCTCAGAGATGCCCTTGAAGCGGTCTATTATCTCTGTAAGCTTGCTTCTTATGCCGAATTCTGTAGGATTCAGCTTCTGACGTCCGCTCTCCAGCTTTGAAAGATCAAGTATATCATTGACCAGCAGTGCAAGTCTGTCAGTCTCATTTATAATGATCTCAAGATGTTCGTTTCTCTTCACAGGATTATCTCCGGAGAGATCTCTTATCATCTCAGCATAGGCCTTGAGCATAGTAAGAGGTGTCCGCAGGTCATGGGAAACATTTGCAATAAGATCACGCTGCATCGTATCTACTCGTGACAATTCTTTTTCAGCGTAGGTCAGTGTATCTGCCAGCATAAGGGATTCAAGATAGCCCCGTCCGTCAAATTTAGTGTTGAAGTCGCCCTTTGCAAGCTGTTCTGCTGAATGTGTAATACGGGCGATAGGCCTTGCGATCCTTCTTGAAAGGAAAAGCGATATTATGAATGCAATAACGATAAGGAATGCTGTTATTATCATAAGCTGACGCTTGATTATGGAGACAGTTGAACCCACAGGCACAAGCGCTGAATTGAGCAGCAGGAAGCCGTCAGGCTTATCAGGATCTCCCAGGACGCAGCCATACAGAAGCATATTATAATGAGTACGGGGATTCTGTATCCTGTAGCGTATCTCCTTATCATCGCTTTTCATGATATCTGTGATATAGGTGAAGGTAGTATTCTCCCGGCCGTGAAGGAGACAGTCTCCCAGAACATCCTCCGAATAAAGAGAGCGTCCGTATTTATCGAGAACTTCTATACAGAGGTCGTTCTCCATAGCCACATCACTGATAAGCTCCCTGAAATCAGCCTTCTCCATTTCACCGTAGGAAGAGGATATCTTGTTGGCAGCCGCAGCTGCGTCACGGACCTTCATCCCCTCATAAAATTTTTCAAGGAACAAGATCTGGAAAGTCCAGAGCAGAACGAATACCGCTATCGTAAACAGTATGAAGAACATCCATATCTTGAATTTCAGCGGCATACGGTTATTAAAGTTCCTGAACTTCTTAATTGGACTCAAACTTATATCCCATTCCTCTCAGAGTAACGATGAATTTCCTGTACTCACCAAGACTGTTTCTAAGCATTTTGATATGTGTATCCACAGTTCTGTCATCACCGAAGAAATCGTAGCCCCAAACCTCTTCAAGAAGCTTGTCTCTTGAAAGAGCGATATTCTTGTTCTTTACAAGATAGAACAGCAGGTCGTACTCCTTGGGTGTCATAGAGGCTTTTTTGCCGTTGACATAGACCTCTCTGCCTGAGATATCCACTTCAAGGCCTTCAAAGACATACTTATCAGGCTGAGAAGCCTCAGCAGGCCTTGAGCTTCTCTTAAGGACTACCTTTACTCTTGCCATAAGCTCCTTTGGTGAAAAAGGCTTGACCACATAGTCATCCACACCTATTTCAAAGCCGAAGAGCTTATCATACTCCTCGCCTCTTGCAGAAAGCATTATGACAGGGATATTTTTTGTCTTATGTATCTCCTTGCAGGCAGAATAGCCGTCAAGTCTGGGCATCATAACGTCCATAATGATAAGATCATAGTCATTATTGTGGCAGAGATTAACAGCCTCCATGCCATTTTCTGCCTCTGTTACCTCATAGCCCTCGAATTCAGCATATTCTCTTACAACCTTGCGGATATTAACTTCATCATCAACTACCAGAATATGTGCCATATAATTAACCTCCGGTCTTTTTTTATGGAGACCCACTGTCTCCTTTTACTTTTATATTATACCATAATAACCGATGAATGTGTAGATTTTATGAAGATTTCTTGTACATTTCAGTCAATTTCATCAAAAATGTCTTTCATGTGTAAATTCCCGTTGACATTTTCAGTAAAATTTGCTATAATATAATCGGCACAGTTTGGAGTGTTCTATTTGCTTTTATATGGAGCATTTGCGGCAGCTGACGGCTGTACTGTGTCCGCAGGACTATCGGAAAAGGAGGCGAAGATCATGAAAAAGCGAAAAAGATCGCTGCACCCAGTGGCAGCTGCTCTCATAATCGCTGCAGGAACTATGGCTCTTGTAGGATATTGCTGTATGTATCCGGATAAAGCATACTCAACTCTTCTGATCTACCTCTCCACAGTTATTTTCCTGCTGCTTATCGCATTTTTATCCGGTCTTATGTACCGTCTCCATAAAAATTCAGTGGGACAGAGCGAGTTCATTTCTATAATCGAAGCTCTCAACACTGAAATGATCGTGTGGTCCGATGATTTTTCGTATGTCCATATGAACAAAAAGCTCAGGGACCTGATCGGCATACCTAAAGAGGACGCAAATCAGTGCTCTGCTGCATGGCAGATATTCGGGATACCCGTTCCCGACAAGGAAGCCTTTAAACGAGTTATAGACAATCACTCCTATGAGGCAAGGTTCAAGAACTCCTCAGGCAATATAATAAGTATCGCATGGAGCACTTCTCTTGTGAAAAAGCGCAAAAAGAGCAACCTGTATCTCAGTACAGGCTTCAACCTCACTGAGCTGAAAAAAATGAGGGTCAACCTGGCCAGCGCCAACGACTTCTTCAATTCATCTATGGAGCTCGCCGAGATCGGTGTTATAATGAGTACCGACAGGAAAAACTACCGTGCTTCATCTGAAATGGTGAGAATGCTCGGACTCAGAAGCAGCAGCATCACGGTAAGTGAATTCCGTACACTGGTTCATCCAAATGACAGGATACAGTTCGACAGCGCTATAAAATCCAATGATACATCAGAGGTCAAGAGCATAGATATGCGTATAAAGTCGGCTGACGGAGTTTATCACTGGTATTCATACCGTTATAAGTCCATTGAGGGTACCGATAACACACTTCCCCTCTTCGGTGGAGCTATCCTCGATATCACTCAGGAGCACGAGAAGGATATCCTCATTGAGAGACTGGCTTATATCGACGAAGTCACCGATATCGCCAACCGCAACAAGCTTATGGATACCGGCCAGGAGATATATGATACCTGCCGTCTCCTTCAGTACTCATACTGGATAGTAGTCCTTGATATAGACCGCTTCCACATCATAAATGATACCTGCGGCTATAAAAACGGCAACTATATTCTCAGAAATTTCGCCCATATCCTTTATAAATTCGTCACTCCCGGCGGCCTTGCCGCAAGGATAAGCGGAGATAACTTCGCACTTATCCTCCGTGACTACGGCGACAACGATCTCCCGATAAGAACTGTTCGCTCCATCCAGGACGAATTTGCAAAGCTTGCAGTGGACGAGCTCGCTTCCATCAATCTCAACTGCTCCGCCGGCTATTCAAGAATGCCCGAGGACGGAAGCTCCTTCCTCGATGTTATGGAGCACGCTGAATTCGCACTCAAATCAAGCGACGGAAATCAGGGAAGCATCTGCGCTTACGAGCCCAGTATGCACGATTCTATCATCGGCAATACCGAGCTCGAAAAGTCCCTCGCCCTCGCTATAGACAACAACGAGCTCCAGCTCTTCTATCAGCCTAAAATAAACCTTTCAAACGGAAAGATAATGGGCGTTGAAGCTCTTATCCGCTGGATAAAGCCCGACGGCACTATCGTAACTCCGGATGCATTCGTGCCTATCGCCGAGCGCAGCCACCTTATCGGCAAGATAAGCGAATATGTCCTCAACGAAGGCTGCCGCCAGAATAAGCTGTGGCAGAAAATGGGCTACCCGAATATCGTAATGTCCATCAATTTCACCTCTGTTGACTTCTACCAGTCAGACCTGAAGGAAAAAGTCCTGGATGCGCTTGCAAAGTCGGGACTTGAGCCTCAGTGGCTTGAAGTTGAGCTTACTGAAAGTCTGGCTCTCAATGATATCGATTTCGCAGTTTCTCAGATGAACAAGCTCCGTGAGCTTGGAGTTAAGCTGGCTATGGACGACTTCGGCACCGGCTATTCGTCACTTAGCTATCTCCAGACACTCCCTATCACTCTCCTGAAGCTTGACCGCTCCTTCATAACAGATATCGAACACGACAATATCGCTTACGAGATCGTCTCTGCCGTTATAAGGATCGCCAAGTCAAAGAAGATCGAGACTATCGCAGAGGGTATCGAGGATAAGGTTCAGGAATCCATACTGCGTATGGCAGGATGTGACTACGGACAGGGCTTCCTCTACGGAAAGCCTATGCCTCCGGAGAAGCTCCAGCAGTTCTTTGAGTACAATATGAGAAAATGATCAGGTATAACATTCTATATATGGAGGTATAATATCATGAAAAGAAGAATCGGAATCCTTACCAGCGGCGGCGACTGTCCCGGACTCAACGCTACTATAAGAGGTGTTGCCAAGGCCTGTTATGAACGCTTCGGCGAGGATAACGTGGAGATCGTAGGCATCTCCAACGGATACTACGGACTTATCAACAACCTCTGCAAGGATATGTCACCCTCTTCCTTCTCAGGAATACTCACCCAGGGCGGTACTATTTTCGGCACTAAGCGCCAGCCCTTCAAGATGATGCAGGTCATCGGTGATGACAATGTTGATAAGGTCAAGAATATGAAGGAAACATACAAGAAGCAGAAGCTGGACTGTCTCCTCACCCTCGGAGGAAACGGCACCCACAAGACTTCAAAGCTTCTGGCCGATGAAGGCCTCAACGTTATCGGTCTGCCAAAGACTATCGACAACGATATTTACGGAACTGACGTTACTTTCGGCTTCCACACAGCTGTGGACATTGCCACCGACGTTATCGACCGTCTCCATACAACAGCTGCCAGCCACTCCCGTATACTCGTTTGCGAAATAATGGGAAATAAAGCAGGCTGGCTCACTCTCAATGCCGGTATCGCAGGCGGTGCTGACATCATCATCATCCCTGAGATCCCATATGATATCGATAAGGTCTGCGACGCTGTAATGGCAAGAAGTGCATCCGGCAAGACCTTCTCTATCCTTGCTGTTGCAGAAGGTGCTTACGATATCAATGAAGCTAAAATGAAGAAAAAGGAAAGAGCAAAGAAGCGTGCAGAGGCAGGAATAATAACCGCCACAAGCCGCATAGCTGCTCAGATACAGGCAAATACAGGAATGGAGGCAAGAGTCTGCGTTCCGGGACATATGCTCAGAGGAGGCGCTCCCAGCGCTTACGACAGAGTCCTTTCCACTCAGTTCGGTGTTCATGCCGCATACCTTATCTCAAAGGAGAGATACGGCAGAACTGTTGCCAAGATAGGCAATAAGATAACCTCAAACAAACTTGAGGATATCGCCGGAAAGACCAAATTCGTCGACACTGAGAATCATCTCGTTATCGCTGCAAGAGATATCGGTGTTTCCTTCGGAGACTAAGCTATATATCGCAATTTACAGGCTGCTGCACAATGCGGCAGCCTGCTATTTTTATGGAAGGAGGTTTGCATTGAAAAAAAGAATTCATGAGCTGGATTTCATCAAGGGGCTGGCTATCATTCTTGTGGTCATAGGTCATGCCGTAAGTCAGGTCCTGAACGGTGATCCCGATGTTTATGAGGAAAATCCGGTCTTCAGGCTCATCTACTCCTTCCATATGCCGCTTTTCACATTCATCATCGGATATATCTGCCGTATGACCATAAAAACCGACAGCCGCTGGCTGTTAAAACGTATCCGGCAGATTGGGATACCCTATATACTCGCTCTCCTGCTATGGTACGTCATTCTCCGCAGAAGCAGTATTACAGACTTTCTCTCCCCTATGGCCTACTGGTACCTTCCATTCATACTAATTGCTGATACCATCCTTTTCTTTGAAAATAAATTCAGGACGAAAGGTGCACTATTCGGCGGAGTTATTGTCATATCACTTCTTATCTGCAAGTTTGAGAGAAGTCAGATAGATATGGCCCATCACCTGTCTCACTGCCTTATATTCTATGCCGCAGGAAGCGCTGCTCCGGAACTGAAAAAGCGTCACGGGGACAAGCTCCTGCCAATATACTGTATACTGACAGCAGGCTTTACGATCCTCACTCCGCTGTACGGACAGGGAATGGACAGACAGCTCCGCAGACTTGAAGTCCTCTTCGGCAGCTTCAGTCCCGGCAGAGCACTGACTGGTCTTATATTCATCACAAACAAATTCATCGTGCCTCTATGCGGCATCGGAGCAGTCCTCCTCCTCACTTATTTAGTTTACCATGTGCAACATACAGGTCTGTTTAAGGCTCCTGTCGAGCTGATAGGCAGGCATACCCTGTTCATCTATATCCTGCACGACCTGTTTTTCATAAAAGTCACGGAAAACAGCACTTTTAACTGCCTTATCTCAATACCGGCGGCAGTTATCATCCCGCTGATAATTTCCATGATCTACGGCAGAATAAAGTCTTATCTGCGCCTCAGGCAATGAAAAGATAAATAAAAAACATCCCCCTTGACCACTTATAATAGTAAAAACATAAAAATTTTTATTCCAGTAAAAAAAACCCTTTTCATTCAATGAAAATTGTGGTATAATATTGTATATTTCTTTTAGGAGGTATTATAATGACAGAATTGGAGCTTTATGATCTTTGGTGCAAAAACGCTAAAGAGGATCCCGATCTTCTGACAGAACTGGAGAGGATTAAAGGCGACAATGACGCTATAAATGATAGATTTTACCGTGATCTCGAATTCGGCACAGGCGGTCTGAGAGGCGTCATAGGCGCTGGTACTAACCGCATGAACATCTATACCGTAAGAAGAGCTACTCAGGGCTTTGCTGATTATCTCAATCAGGAGTACAAGAACCCCAGTGTTGCTATCTCTTTCGACAGCCGTATAAAGTCTGACGTTTTTTCTGAGGCTGCTGCTGAGGTGCTTGCCGCAAACGGTATCAAGGTACACATATACACAGAACTCATGCCTACTCCCTGCCTTTCATTCGCAGTTCGTGCACTGAAGTGCCAGGGCGGTATCATGGTGACTGCAAGCCACAATCCTGCTAAGTATAACGGATATAAGGTGTACGGTGAGGACGGCTGTCAGATCACTCTCAGAGGCGCTGAGATAATTCTCGACAAGATCAATTCACTTGATATATTCAACGACGTAAAGACTTCTTCCTTCGATGAGGAGCTCGCAAAGGGAAATATCTCTTACATCAGCAATGATGTTATCGAGGACTTCTACAAGCACGTTCTCGCTGAGGGAATAAACGCTGACCTCTGCGCTTCAAGCGGTCTTAAAGTCGTTTATACTCCCCTTAACGGCACCGGAAACAAGCCTGTCCGTGAGATACTCAAGCGTCTCGGCATTTCCGATGTTACTGTTGTTAAGGAACAGGAAAATCCTGATGGCAACTTCACTACCTGCCCATATCCGAACCCTGAGATCCGTGAGGCTCTTGAGGTCGGCCTGAGATACTGTAATGAAGTTAAGCCTGACCTTCTCCTTGCTACTGACCCTGACTGCGACCGTGTTGGTATCGCTGTTCCCGACGGAGACGGCTACGCTCTCTTCTCAGGAAATGAAGTTGGTGCACTTCTTCTCGAATACATCTGTCAGCAGCGCATCAAGAAGGGCACAATGCCTAAGGATCCTATCGCTGTAAAGACTATCGTTACTACAGATATCGTTAACCTTATCGGTAAGGAGTACGGAGTCAAGATAATCGATGTTCTCACAGGCTTCAAATTCATCGGCGAGCAGATCGGTCTGCTTGAAGAAAAGGGCGAAGAGAACCGCTATATCTTCGGTTTCGAGGAGAGCTACGGTTACCTTTCAGGCTCTTATGTAAGAGACAAGGATGCTGTAAATGCTTCAATGCTCATTTGTGAAATGGCTGCATACTACCGCACACAGGGAATAACCCTTCTCCAGGCTCGTGAGAATATGTACAAGAAGTACGGTATGTTCCTCCAGACTCTCCACAGCTTCACTTTTGAAGGTGAGAGTGGTATGAAGAAGATGGCAGACATTATGACTCAGCTCAGAAATGATCCTCCTAAGGAGATCGGCGGTCTTAAGGTAGTCAAGTTCGATGACTATCAGACAAGTATTTCCAAGGATATCACTTCCGGTACAGAATCAGCTATCACACTTCCAAAGTCAAATGTGCTTGCATTCTTCCTTGAGGGCGGTTCAAAGGCTATTGTTCGTCCTTCCGGTACTGAGCCAAAGATCAAGACTTACTTCACTGCTAAACAGCCCACAAAGGCTGAGGCAGAAGCTCTTGAAGAAAAGCTCTGCGGAGACTTTACAAAGGTCTTCAACTAAGATAATACATAGAGGCAGACTTCCAGGTTTGCCTCTTATTTTTAGAAACGGAGTGTTATAATGAAAGACTGGAATCCTGAGCAGTATTCTAAATTCATGAAGGAAAGAACTCTGCCCGCTATTGACCTGGCAAGCAGACTGGATGTGAAAAATCCACAAAAAATACTCGACCTGGGCTGCGGTACCGGCAACAGCACTCAGCTCCTCAAGGACAAGTTTCCTTTTGCCAAGATAATCGGCGCCGACAACTCCCATGCTATGCTTGAAGAGGCCCGCAGACTTCATCCGGATATCGAGTTCATATTCTTTGACGGCTCCGGAGACTTCTCCCCGCTGGGAAATGACTTCGATATCGTGTTCTCAAATGCCTGCATACAGTGGATACCAGACCATAATTCCCTTATCCCGAAGCTTATGAGTATCCTTAAAACCGGCGGTATGCTGGCTGTACAGGCTCCGATGCAGAGCGAGCACCCTGTCCAGCAGCTCATTCAGAAGCTGGCTTTCAGTGATAAATGGGCAAAGAAGATAAAGAACCCACGCACTCTCAATACCCTCACTCAGGGCAGATATTTTGATATCCTCGCCTCGATCACCAGCGATTTCAGCATCTGGAAAACTGTCTACGGCCACCGTATGCCCGATCATCAGAGCATTATCGAATGGTACAAGGGAACCGGCCTCAGACCGTATCTCGCACAGCTTTCCGATGAAGATGCCCTGAAGTTCGAGGCCGAACTCCTCGAAAAAGTAACCAGCACTTATCCTGTTCACTCTAATGGTGAGGTGCTGTTTAAATTCCCGAGAATATTCTTTACAGCTGTTAAGCAGTGAGAATTGATTAAATATACAAAATATATCATTTCCCTATTGACATTGCTTCAATAATGTTGTATAATTTATTACTGTAATGTATAACGGCACTACTGTCTAAGGGAACTGATGGGCTGCACGGATACACATATTCTTTGAAAGAGGTGAATATCGTGAAAGAGGGAATCCATCCTAACTTTGTAAAGACTACTATCACTTGCCACTGTGGTAACGTGATCGAGACTATGTCCACAAAGGAGAACATCAAGGTTGAAATCTGCTCAAAGTGCCATCCGTTCTATACAGGCAAGCAGAAGCTCGTTGATACAGGCGGACGCGTTGACAGATTCAAGAAGCGTTTCAATATGGACAAGTAAGTCATTCAGCCGGTCTACGACCGGCTTTTTGCGTATGATAGTATGATGAATTATTTAACTGTTTCAGCTCCGGCAAATGACTCTTTTATCGAGAAGCGCTCGGAGTTTATCGGCTATATCGCCCCCGTTACCGCCAACGACGAGGCTGTGGAATTCGTCAATTCCATCAAAGCCCAGCACCGCAAGGCTAAACACATCGTCTATGCCTACATAATCAGACAAGATAATATCTCCCGGTATTCCGACGACGGCGAGCCGCAGGGCACTGCCGGTATGCCGGTGCTCGATGTGCTGAAAAAGCGCGGTCTGACCGATGTATGCGTCGTGGTTACACGCTACTTCGGTGGGATACTCCTCGGCGGCGGCGGTCTCGTAAGGGCTTACTCACACGCTGCTTCCCTCGCCTGCGACGCAGCTCACATTATGGATATGCGGCTCTGCCACAAGCTCCGTATCACTACCGATTACGGTCTCTACGGCAAGATATCCTACCTCCTACCGAATTTTGACACTATCACCGTCAGTTCTGATTTCGGAAGCGAGGTCGTTCTTGACATACTGGTGCTCAGCGAAAAGCTTGAAGCCCTGAAAGCCGAGCTCATCGAAGCTGCAAACGGCTCTGTTTCTATCGAGGACATCGGCGAATCATTCGAGGATTTTTCCTCTGTAAAAAATTTGTCCGGAGATCTTTAAAGGGATTTTCCCGTTTCCGGAGTATATGTATATAGACGGCTTTTTCCGTCCGACTATCTTCTGCAAGGAGGGATATTATGACAGTACGCGAAAAATATGAGATAACCGAGGTCGGCATCCTCAGCAAGTACGCCTGCACCAGCATCGACGAAAAGGGCAGCAAACGTGAGAGAAACGAGGAAAAGTGCCCCTACCGCACCGATTTCCAGCGCGACCGCGACCGCATACTCCACTGTAATTCCTTCCGCAGACTAAAACGTAAAACCCAGGTTTTCCTTTCCCCTGTCGGAGACCACTACCGCACCCGTCTCACTCATACCCTCGAGGTCGCTCAGATAGCGCGTACTATCGCGAGAGGTATGCGTATGAACGAGGACCTCACCGAAGCTATCGCGCTCGGTCACGACCTCGGTCACTCGCCTTTCGGTCACTGCGGCGAAAAGATCCTCAACGAGATATGCCCCCACGGCTTCAAGCACTACCTCCAGAGCGTGAGAGTAGTCGAAAAGCTCGAGAAAAAGGGCGAGGGACTCAACCTTACATATGCTGTCCGCAACGGCATAGAGTGCCACACCAATATGGTCGCGGACACCAAAGAGGGCAATATCGTCAGACTCGCTGACACTATCGCCTACATCAACCACGACATCGAGGACTCGATACGCGCCGGTATCCTCAAGGCGAGCGAGCTCCCCTCGACCTGCGTCAGAGCGCTCGGCAATACCAAGACCAAGCGTATCACAACGCTAATTGCTTCCGTCATCGAGCACGGTCCGTTCGAGATAGACTTCGCTCCGGAGATACGCAAGGCTCACGATGACCTCAAGAAGTTTATGTTTGAAAAGGTCTACACCAACCCTGCCGCCAAGCAGGAGGAGACTAAGGCTGAGCTTCTCGTCAAGAAGCTCTACGCCTACTATATCGAAAACAGCAAAAAGCTGCCGGACGAATACAGACACATAATGTACGAGTCCGATGCCGACCGCGCTGTATGCGATTATATTTCCGGTATGAGCGACGAATACGCCGTTGATCTCTACACAGACCTCTTCGTACCGAAATTCTGGAAATAACGGAGGTAACTATGCCCCGTAACGACGAATTTCTTTTAAGGCTCAGGAACGCAAATCCGATAGATACGGTAATGGGCTCGTATGTTCAGCTCATTCGCCGCGGACGCAATTACGTCTGCTCCTGCCCCTTTCACTCGGAAAAAACGCCCTCCTGCACTATTTTTACCGACACCCAGAACTTCTACTGCTTTGGCTGCGGTGCAGGCGGCGATGTCATAACTTTTATAATGAAGATCGAGAACCTCGACTTCACAGAGGCGGTAAAGCTGCTCGCTCAGCGCTCCGGACTCGAAGTCCCGGAACGCAATTCCGCCGACAGCAGGCTGGCTCAGCGCAAAACGCGCATCTACGAAATGAACCGCCTTGCCGCAAATTTCTTCTACACCAACCTGTTCAAGGGAGATAACAAAGCCGGACTGAAATACTTCGTCCAGCGAAAGCTCACTCCCGCGACTATAAAAAAATACGGGCTTGGCTTCGCTCCGAATTCGTGGAACGAGCTGAGCGACTACCTCCGCTCGAAAGGCTACTCCGACGAAGAGATAATCGACGCGTGGCTGGGCGGACGTTCCCAGAAAACCGGAAGAAGCTACGATATGTTCAGGAACCGCGTTATGTTCCCTATCATTGACCTGAGAGGAAACATCATCGGCTTCGGCGGCAGAGTCCTCGACGACTCACAGCCGAAATACCTCAACACCAGCCAGACTCCGGTATTTGAAAAGGGCTCTAACCTGTTCTCGATGAACTTCGCTAAAAACGCTGAGACTAAGCGAATGATACTCTGCGAGGGCTATATGGACGTCATCGCCGTCAATCAGGCTGGCTTTGAAAACGTCGTTGCTACCCTCGGAACTGCTATCACTCCCAATCAGGCAAGGCTCATAAGCCACTATGCGGAGGAGGTCATCATCGCTTATGACAGCGACGGTGCAGGTCAGAAAGCCACTCAGAAAGCCATCAACCATTTCGCGGACGTCGGTCTCCGAACAAGAGTCATCCATATGGAGGGCGCCAAGGATCCCGACGAATACATCAAAAAGTTCGGCGCAGACCGCTTCCGTATGCTGCTCGACGAGTCGTTTGACGCAAACGACTTTATGCTCGACAAGTGCGAAGCCGGTATCGACCTCGCCTCAGAAGCGGGAAAGGTCGAGTTCCTCAACCGTGCCTCAAAGGTGCTTGCAGGAATAGAGTCTCCGCTCGAACGAGAGGTGTATATTTCCAGAACATCAAAAAAATGCGACATACCTGTACAGGTGCTGAAAACCCACATTGACGATATCCTGCGGAGAAATGCACGGTCTCAGCAGAAACGCGAGTGGAACAGCATCAAATCAGCCGTCACGCTCCAGCAGGACAGCCTCAACCCCGAAGCCGCAAAGTTCAGAAAAGAAGCCAAGGCTGAGGAGGCGGTCATCTGCTACCTGCTCCGGCACCCGGAGGACATCACAGAGATAGAAGCTGCAGCTCCGCCCGAGATATTCATTACCTCCTTCAACAAAAAAGCCTACACGGTGCTGCTGAAGGTAATGAAGGAAAACGAGCAGTTCTCATTCTCGCTCCTGTCAGACGACCTCTCCTTCGAGGAGACAGGCAGACTCACGGGTATGGAAGCTAAAAACCGCGAGCACCCCGTAACAAAAACGGTCTTTGACGACTGCGTGAAGGTGCTGAAAAACCACAGTTCAACAGGCGGCAGCGATATGTCCGATGACGAGCTGCTGAAATTGTTCAGATCAAAGAAAAATAAAAATCAGACCTCCTGAAAAGCGCTCCGGCACTTGACAGGAACCGACTCTGAATGGAGGAAGTTGTATGGAAAACAAGAAAAATACTATCGAAGCTCTTATGGAACAGGGCAAAGCCAATGGCAAGCTCACTACCAAGGAGATCACTGACGCTCTCGAGGACCTCGATTTCGATGTTGAACAGATAAACACCTTCTACGACAACTGCGAAAACCTCAATATCGAGATCGTTGAGGATATGAACGTTGATGCCGACCTCAAGATCGGTATGGACTCCAATATGACCGACGACCTCGAAATGGCTCTCTCCACCGAGGGTATCGCTATCGACGATCCCGTAAAGATCTACCTCAAGGAGATCGGACGTGTTCCGCTCCTTACTACTGAGGAGGAGATCGAGCTCGCACAGAGAATGGCTAAGGGCGATCCCTACGCTAAGAAGCGTCTCTCGGAGGCTAACCTCAGACTTGTTGTTTCCATCGCAAAGAAGTACGTCGGCAGAGGTATGCAGTTCCTCGACCTCATTCAGGAGGGTAACCTCGGTCTTATCAAAGCCGTTGAGAAGTTCGACTACACCAAGGGCTTCAAGTTCTCCACATACGCTACATGGTGGATACGTCAGGCTATCACAAGAGCTATTGCCGATCAGGCAAGAACTATCCGTATCCCTGTACATATGGTCGAGACGATCACTAAGGTAAAGAAGATCTCAAGCCAGCTTCTCCACGAAAACGGTCACGATCCCAGCCCCGAGGAGATCGCGGACAAGCTCGGTATGCCTGTTGACAAGGTGCGCGAGATAATGCGTGTTGCACAGGATCCTGTTTCCCTCGAAACTCCTATCGGTGAGGAGGAGGACAGCCACCTCGGTGACTTTATCCCCGACGATGACGCTCCCGCTCCGGCAGAAGCAGCTTCACACACTCTCCTCAAGGAGCAGCTCAACGAGGTACTTGCAACTCTCACAGACCGCGAGGCAAAGGTTCTCAAGCTCAGGTTCGGTCTCGAGGACGGCAAGTCCCGCACCCTCGAAGAGGTAGGTCAGCGCTTTGACGTTACCCGTGAGCGTATCCGCCAGATCGAAGCAAAGGCGCTCAGAAAGCTCCGTCACCCCAGCAGAAGCAAGAGAGTCAAGGATTTCCTCGACTGATGATACATAAGCCTGTCTCCGGACAGGCTTTTTTGTTGCTCAAATTTAACGGATATTTCATTGACTTTGTCGCCGAAATAGGTTATAATAAATATAAATATAAGGTCTCTGCAAACCCGTAATTGCAGACCGTCCGCACGCTCGTCCCTCTCCTGACCGTGCGGCGGTATGGAGCGTTTATGAGTATTTTCAATTTCAATAAAAAGACTCCTGAACTCAGCCACGACTGGACGGTTTTCCAGCAGTTCGTCGGTAACATAGGCGCTTTCACCTACATTGCCAAGGAAAAAGCCGCTTACTTCGACGAGGCTGCCTGCCGTATGCTATCCTCAGCAAGCCCTCAGCTCAATGAATTCGAGTTTTTCAACCTTCTTGAGAAGATCTCCAAAAATCCCGTTGAAGGTCAGAAGCATATCTACCGCTTCACAGACAACAACGTCACTCGCTATATCAAGATGAATATCTATGAGAGCAGCGACGAATGGCTCGGCTTCGTTCAGGATTTCACCCGTCAGATAACCGAAAGCAACGAGAAAAACAACTACGTCGAATACGATCCGGTCACAAGACTCGCTTCCTTCCCCTCATTTTCGCAGAAGATCAGGAAGCTCCTGCCGGACGTTCAGCACTGCTGTCTCGCTACGATCTACATCAACGGCATAGACAAGCTCGGTTCCTATCTCACCGT
>ODAI010498458.1_pt1 | contig 23092 bp, 17 predicted proteins | sample 1539321 | NCBI WGS metagenome assembly ODAI01 (sample SAMN02144231, study PRJEB22623) | gut metagenome | biome: sheep rumen | host: Ovis aries | place: New Zealand | reverse complement strand
TCCCCAACCTGGCCGACCCGGAGAATCTGGAGATCCAGCACTGCATCATTCTGGCCCTCAGAGCCAACAACCTGATGCACAGGGACCACGATTACATCGTCAAGGACGACCAGGTCCTGATCGTCGACGAATTCACAGGCCGCGTCATGCCCGGCCGGCGCTACAGCGACGGCCTTCATCAGGCGATCGAGGCCAAGGAGAACGTCAAGGTCAAAAAAGAGAGCAAGACCCTGGCGACGATCACATTCCAGAACTTCTTCAACAAATTCGACAAGAAGTGCGGCATGACCGGTACGGCTCTCACCGAAGAGCGCGAATTCCGCGAGATCTACGGAATGGACGTCATCGAGATCCCCACCAACAAGCCTGTCATCCGTAAGGACCATCAGGATGCGGTCTACAAGACCAAAAAAGAAAAATACAGAGCCGTCGTCGAATCGGTCAAAGAGGCGCACGAAAAAGGACAGCCCGTCCTTGTCGGCACGATCACGATCCAGGTTTCTGAGGACGTCTCCAGGATGCTCAAAAGAGAGGGCATCCCTCACAACGTGCTCAACGCCAAGTTCCACGAGATGGAAGCTGAGATCGTCGCGCAGGCCGGCCAGCACGGCGCCGTTACGATCGCGACCAACATGGCAGGCCGTGGTACCGATATCAAGCTCGACGAGGAAGCCAAAGCGGCCGGAGGACTCAGGATCATAGGTACGGAGAGACACGAGTCCAGACGTATCGACAACCAGCTGCGCGGCCGAAGCGGACGTCAGGGAGACCCCGGCGAATCCCGCTTCTATATCTCCCTGGAGGACGATCTGATGCGTCTGTTCGGCTCGGACAGAATGATCGCCATGTTCAACGCACTCAAGATCCCGGAGGGCGAAGAGATCTCCCACAAGTCCCTCACCAAGGCCGTCGAGGGAGCCCAGAAGAAGATCGAGGCCAACAACTTCGGCATCCGCAAGAACCTGCTCGACTACGACCAGGTCATGAACGAGCAGAGAGAGATCATGTACAAGCAGCGCCGCCAGGTGCTCGACGGAGAGAGCATGAGAGACTCCATCCTGAATATGATCTCCGAGATCGTCGAGAACGCGGTCAATACCAGTATCTCCGAGGATCAGGACAGCGACGAGTGGAACCTGACCGAGCTCAACGAGCTGCTCCTTCCCACCATCCCGTTCAAGGTCATCACCAGAGGCAGGATCAAGGAGCGCACGATGAACGGGCTTATGCAGCAGCTCAAAGAAGAGGCTCTGGAGCTCTATGAGAGCAAGGAATCCGAGTTCCCGGACGAGGAAGCCGTCCGCGAGATCGAGCGCGTCGTCCTGTTAAAAGTCGTGGACCGCAAGTGGATGGACCACATCGACGACATGGATCAGCTGCGCCAGAGTATCGGACTGCAGGCCCTGGGCCAGCATGATCCTCTGGTAGAGTACAAGATCGCCGGCTATGACATGTTCAACGAGATGAACCGCAATATCATGGAGGAGACCGTGCGCGTGCTCTTCCACGTCAAAGTAGAGCAGAAGGTGGAGAGAGAAGAGGTCGCCAAAGTGACCGGTACCAATAAGGACGAGACCTCCGCCAAAGAGCCCAAGAGAAGAACGGACAAAAAGATCTACCCCAATGATCCCTGCCCGTGCGGAAGCGGCAAAAAGTACAAGAACTGCCACGGCAGGATGACCGTCTGAGCGTGCCCGCGCCGGATCGAGATCAGTGGCATTACAAGTATAAGGAGAATGAAAGCGAATGATCGAATTAGACCAGATGAAGCTTGAACTGCAGCAGTATGAGACGCCGCTCGAAGAAGTGAGGGATTCCCTTGATCTGGATTTTAAGAAACAGAGGATCGAGGAGCTCTCCAGGGAGTCCGAGGCACCGGACTTCTGGAATGACGCAGATACAGCCAATAAGAAGATGAAGCAGCTCAAGGACCTCCAGACCCTGGTGGAGGAGGCCGACCAGCTGAGCACATCTTACGAAGATATGATGATGCTCATTGAGATGGGCAACGAGGAGGAAGACCGATCCGTGATCGAGACGATCCGGGAGGATCTGGACGGCTTTAAGGAGAAACTCGAGGAGATGAGACTCGCGACGCTTCTGACGGGCGAGTACGACGATTCCAACGCCATCGTCAGCCTGAACGCGGGAGCCGGCGGAACGGAAAGCTGCGACTGGTGCTCCATGCTGTACAGAATGTATACGCGCTGGGCGGACCGGAAGGGCTTCAGCGTGGAAGTCATGAACTTTGTAGACGGCGACGAGGCGGGGATCAAATCCGTGGATTTCCAGATTAACGGAAGCAACGCCTACGGCTATCTGAAATCCGAGAGAGGTGTCCACAGACTTGTCCGGATCTCGCCTTTCAACGCACAGGGCAAGAGACAGACTTCATTTGTCTCCTGTGACGTCATGCCGGATATTCAGAAAGATATTGACATCGTGATCAATCCCGACGACATCAGGATTGACACGTACCGAAGCAGCGGCGCCGGCGGACAGCATATCAACAAGACATCCTCCGCGATCCGCATCACCCATTTTCCCACGGGAATTGTCGTGACGTGCCAGAACGAGAGATCCCAGTTCCAGAACAAGGACAAGGCCATGCAGATGCTCAAGGCCAAACTCTATATGAAGAAGATGGAGGAGGAGCAGGCCAAACTTGCCGGGATCCGGGGAGAAGTCAAGGACATCGCCTGGGGCAGCCAGATTCGCTCCTATGTGCTGCAGCCCTATACGCTGGTCAAGGACACCAGGACCGGGGAGGAGACCAGCAACACAGGCGCTGTGCTGGACGGCGATATCGACCGCTTTATCAATGCGTATCTGAAGATGGAGGCCGGAAAAGCGGAGAGAGAGAACCTGTAAGGAGACGGCTCCGGGGCCGGCGGACCTGACAAAGAGGCGTAAGGCATTGCAAGTGACGAAGACAGAGAAGCTCTATGAGACAAATGCATATCTGACGGAATGCGGGGCCGGGATCCTCGAGGTAAAGGAAGAGACAGACGGCGCTGCGCCCGGTGAGGACCGGAAGCTTTCGGTGATCCTGGACCGGACAGTCTTTTTCCCCGAGGGAGGCGGACAGTCCGCTGACACAGGATGGATCACCGCCGGAGAGTCCGGGCCATGGGAAGTGACAGATGTACAGATCAGGGACGGCGTGATCTTTCATACCGTGACATGCGCCGGAGGAAAAATGCCCGCCATAAAGCCCGGAGCGGAAGCGAAGCTCCGGATCAACTGGGAGAGAAGGTTCGGCTTTATGCAGAATCATACCGGCGAGCATATTTTGTCGGGTCTGATGCATAACCGGTACGGGTTTGATAATATCGGATTTCATCTGAGCGATCATTCCGTGACGCTGGATGTGAACGGACAGCTGAGCGACGAAGAGATCCTGCTTCTGGAGCGGGAGGCCAATGAGACGGTCTGCAGAAATCTGCCGGTTCTGATCAGCTTTCCGCCGCAGGAGGAACTGGATAAGATCAGCTACCGCAGCAAGATCGAGATCGAGGGACAGACGAGGCTCGTCACGATCCCTGATATCGATATCTGTGCCTGCTGCGCAACACACGTGCGCAGAACTGGTGAGATCGGACTGATCAAGATCGTGAAGGTCCTGCGCTACAACGGCGGAATGCGTCTGTTCATCGTGTGCGGCTTAAGAGCCCTTTCCCTGATGCAGAAGAGGCAGCAGAGCATAGAGGAAGTCTCCCATCTGACCAACCGCAGTCAGGATGAGATCGGAGACGGCGTCAGGCATCTGCTGGAAGAGATCGGCCGGCTCAGACAGAAGAACAGGGACCTGGAATACCGGGCCGCGTTTCTGCGGCTGGAGACCATACCGGGCGATCAGAAAGATGTCTGGCTCTTTGCAGGGGAAATGGACGCGATCGTACAGAGAAATCTGGTCAACCGCCTCGTGGAGGAGCACGAAGGTGTCTGCGGCGTCTTTACAGGAGACGATGACGCGCAGAAATACCGTTACATAATCGGCAGCCGCACGGCCGATTCCAGGCAGGTGCAGAAGGTGCTCAGAGAGAGCCTGGACGCCAAGGGCGGCGGCAAACCTGAGATGATCCAGGGATCGGTCGACAGCACCATGGCCCGGATCAGAGAAGTGCTCGAGGGCAGAAAGGACATGTAATGGCATCAGCGATATTTGTGTTAATGATCATGATATGGGTTATGATCACGATCATGCTCAGGCGTTTGTCAAGGGGAAAGGATAATGCCGTAAAGAGAAACAGGCCCTCTGAGACTGCAGCCGGGAAATGGCTGATCGAGAACATCGAGGGAAAGAACGGCAGAAAGCGCCCTTTGAGATCTACGGACGGCCATTTGATCCGTAAGGAACAGGATATTACATGCCGGCAGTTCGGCCATCATCACCCGGAATCGGAGGAGTCGTCGACACGGTATATTGTTCATGACGACTTGGAGGACGGGTACATCATCTTGAACGGCAAAAAGATGCTTCGCACCGAAGCGGACCAGTATGAGAATACGATCTGAACCGAACGATCAGTCCCCCGCCTCTGAGCCGCAGAGGTGCAGGCACGGGTCAGAAGGCTGATTGTCTCAGCAGGGGTTTAAAGCCCCTGCTTTTTTTACCTCAGACGGGGGAGCCTGCCGCTTCTATAAGCTGCTTCCGTGATATTTAGTCTTCATATAACACCGCGCAAACATGTATAATGAATAATGGTTAACAACAGCATCTTGGTTTTTGCATACGGGCAGAAAGATCTGTGCTTTGGAGGAAACATGACAGAAAAAGAAATCTTGATTTTCATAGACAGGATGAAAAAATACGGCGATGTATGGGAACGTGACGACGTAGCGCTCGAATACGGAGCGCTGAGCCTGGAGGAAGCTTTGGAGGACAGAAAATTTGATATCTCCGAATTCTCGAGCCTGACCGGCATGGTCATCGACGAGGAGGACGAATGACAGGCGCAGCGGGCCTGCCCGGAGCATTCGACGAGAGAATGAAGAAGATGCTGGGAAAGGAATACGAGGCATTTGCCGCCTCCTATGAGAAACCTCTGCATCCCGGTCTCAGGATCAATGTCCTCAAAAAAGGGTGGGAGAGCCTGGAAAAAGAGCCTTTGTTCGGCATGAAGCCGGTTCCGTGGGCTCCCCACGGATTTTACTATGATCCGCAGACAAGACCCGGCAGGCATCCTTTCCACGAGGCGGGCGTCTATTATATGCAGGAGCCAAGCGCCATGGCTGTGGCGGCGCTCTCCGGCGCGGAACCGGGCATGCGCGTGCTGGACCTGTGCGCGGCGCCGGGCGGCAAGAGCACGCAGCTGGCTGCCATGATGGACGGCCGCGGCGTCCTTTATTCCAACGAGATCCATCCGGCCAGGGCCAGGATCCTGTCGCAGAATATTGAGCGGATGGGGATTTCCAACGCGGTCGTGACCAACGAGTCCCCGGAGAAGCTGTCAATGAAGTTCCCGCTCTATTTTGACCTCGTCGTCGTCGACGCGCCCTGCTCGGGAGAAGGCATGTTCCGCAAGGAGGCGGAGGCCGTCCCCAACTGGAGCCCGGATAATGTGCAGCTGTGCGCGGAGCGGCAGAAAGGGATCCTGGACTGCGCAGCCGCGATGACGGCCGTCGGAGGAAGGATCGTGTATTCGACCTGCACCTTCTCGCCGGAGGAGAACGAGCAGAATGTGCTGCTCTTTCTGGAAAGACATCCGGAATTCAGGATCGTGGACCTGCCCGGGATTCTGGGAGAAGCGTTTATGCAGAGGACGGGACTTGCGCCGGGAGAGCCCTCTTATGCCCTGCAGGATCCCCCCGGTAACGCCGGCCGGCTCACGGGATGTCTCCGCCTGTGGCCGCACAGACTGGACGGAGAAGGCCATTTCATGGCCGTTCTTGAAAAGAGCGGAAATGCCTACGAGAGAAACAGGCCCGCGGTGAAGCCTCTCAGGGACAAGGAGGCGCAAAGGCTCTTTAAGGAGTTTGAGGAGGAGACGCTCACCGGGCAGGGAGCGGACAGGCTCAAGCCCCGCGGAAGCGCCGGCTACGTCCTGTTCGGAAAGGAGCTCTACCTGATGCCGGAAGCCGCGCCAATGGACGGTATGAAGGTGCTTCGCCCCGGCCTGCATCTTGGAACGCTCAAGAAGAACCGCTTTGAGCCCTCCCATGCGCTGGCCCTATATCTGTGTGAAGACGACGTTCTCTGCAGCGCCGATGCCGGCGGCAGGCAGCAGGGAGACAGCAGGGAGGCTTCCGCCTATCTTCGGGGAGAGAGCCTTGCGGCGGACAGCTGCAGCCGCAGCCGGGGCACTAAGGGATGGTGTCTTGTGACAGACGGCGGATTCAGTCTGGGATGGGGAAAACGCACCGGCGATATCATCAAAAATCACTACCCTAAAGGACTGAGAAGGCCGTATTGACGAAACGGTATTTTTTGCACCAGTTTCACCGGACCGGGTGTATGATAATGGTTATAGACAAATGGACAGAACGGCAGCGGCTGCTGCCGGCAAGTGGAGAGACGGCTGATGGGGTATAAGAACATGATCTTTGACGTTATGGTGCTCAATATGGAGCGGCAGCTCACGGAGCTGGCGCATGAGCGCTTCGGCAAATCGCTGGATCAGTGCGGCGATGAGGAGACGTACCATATTCTGATGCTCCTGACAAAGAGGATTCTGGAAGTCAGTGAGAAGAACAGCGGGGAGAAGAAGGTCTACTATGTCTCCGCTGAATTCCTCACGGGAAGATTTATGACCAACACCCTGATCAATCTCGGGATCTACGAAAAGACGGAACAGATTCTCGCCAGGTACGGCAAGAAGCTCGCGAACATCGTGGAGTGCGAGCCGGAGCCGTCCCTGGGAAGCGGCGGCCTGGGCCGGCTGTCCGCCTGCTTTATGGACTCCATCGCAACGCTCGGATACCCTGCGGAGGGAATCGGGCTCAATTACCACTACGGCCTGTTCAGGCAGTCCTTCCGGGATCATTTTCAGCAGATGGGCCGGGACCACTGGATGCAGTGGGAGAGCTGGGAGACCCCGACGGAAGTGACTTTCGACGTCTTTCTGGGCAGAAAGAAGGTCCGGTCCAGAATGTACGAGATAAGTGTCGCGGGATATAAAAGCGGGATCAATAAACTCCGGCTCTTCGATCTTGAGAGCGTGGACGGCTCGATCGTGCACGACGGGATCCTGTTTGACAAAGAGGCGGTCGACAAAAACCTGACGCTGTTTCTCTATCCGGACGACTCCGACGAGGCCGGCCGCATGCTCCGCCTCTATCAGCAGTATTTCCTGGTCAGCAGCGCGGCCCAGCTCATCATGCGCGAGATGAAGGCACGCAAATGCGATCTGCGCAGAATGTACGACTACGCGGTCATTCAGATCAACGATACGCACCCTTCTCTGATCATTCCGGAACTGATCCGCATCCTCACGGATGAGAAAGCGCTCTCCTTTATGGAAGCCGTCAAAGTAGTGACGAAGACATGCGCCTATACCAACCACACGATCCTGGCGGAAGCGCTGGAGACCTGGTCCATCGAGCAGATCGGGGAGGTCGCGCCCCTTCTGGTCCCCATCATTCACAGGCTGGACCTGATCGTCAAGAATAAGTACAGCGATCCTTCTGTCTGGATCATCGATCCGGAGAGAAGAGTTCATATGGCGAACATGTGCGTTCATTTCGGCTTTTCCGTAAACGGAGTGGCAGAGATCCACACGCAGATCCTCATCACGTCCCAGCTCCGGGGCCTGTATGAGATCTATCCCGACAAGTTCAGCAATAAGACGAACGGCATCTCCTTCCGGAGATGGCTCCTGGGATGCAATCCGGACCTTACTTCCTTCATTTCGGGCAAAATAGGAAACGGATTTAAGAAGGATGCCGCTCTGATGGAGAATCTTCTTTCGTTTGCGCAGGATCAGGAGACTCTGGACGCTCTGGACGCGATCAAGGCCGACGCCAAGAAGAGACTGGCCGCGTATATTGCGGAGAAGGAAGGCGTTCAACTCCTTCCGTCCGGCGTATATGACCTTCAGATCAAGCGCATACACGAGTATAAGAGGCAGGAGCTGAACGCGCTTTACATCATTCATAAATACCTCGAGATCAAGAGAGGGAAAAAGCCCGTCCGTCCGGTCAATTTCATATTCGGCGGAAAGGCGGCTCCGGGCTATGCCCTGGCGCAGGACATCATCCACCTGCTGCTTGTCCTGCAGGAGCTCATTAACAGTGATCCCGAGACCGGAGACTATCTGAGAATGGTCCTTGTGACAAACTATAATGTCACGTACGCGGAGAAACTGATCCCCGCGGCGGATATCTCCGAACAGATCTCCCTGGCTTCCAGGGAGGCCTCCGGGACGGGCAACATGAAGCTGATGCTGAACGGAGCCGTGACGCTGGGAACTATGGACGGATCCAACGGAGAGCTGAGCGGGCTCGTAGGGGAAGAGAATATATATCTGTTCGGAATGACGGCGGAGGAGGCCATCAGCCGCCTTGATCGCAATGATTACGATCCTGCCGCATATTATGATACGGACGGGGAGATCAGGGAGGCGGTCGATTTCATCGTCAGCCCCCGCATGATGGAGATCGGCCACAGGGAGACTCTGGAGAGACTATATACGGAGACGCGCTATCACGACAGGTATATGGTGCTGGCGGATTTCCGCTCCTATATCGAAACGAAGGACCGCATGCTGGCGGACTATGAAAACCGGCAGGAATGGAACCGGAAAGCCCTGACCAATATTGCGAAGGCGGGGTATTTTTCCTCGGACAGAACGATCGCAGAGTACAACAGGGATATCTGGAAGCTCAAATCCTTCAAGACATACTCTGAGGAAGGTAAATAGGATTATATGGATCTATTTGACTATATGAGAGAAAGCCGGCAGGAGTCGGAATCCCCGCTCGCGGCGAGACTGCGGCCGGCGAGACTCGAAGATGTTGTGGGACAGCAGCATATCATAGGGAAGGACAAACTTCTGTACAGGGCCATCAAAGCGGATAAGATCAGCAGCCTCATCTTTTACGGGCCGCCCGGCACGGGAAAGACGACGCTGGCCAAAGTGATCGCCCATACCAGCAAGGCCGCGTTCCAGCAGATCAACGCGACGGTTTCGGGCAAGAAGGATATGGAACAGGTGGTGGCGGAGGCAAAGGACCGCCTGGGTATGTACGGGCAGAAGACGATCCTCTTTATCGACGAGATCCACCGCTTCAACAAGTCCCAGCAGGACTATCTGCTGCCCTTTGTGGAGGACGGGACCGTGACGCTCATTGGAGCCACGACGGAGAATCCCTATTTTGAAGTGAACGGAGCGCTCCTGTCCAGATCCATGATCTTCGAACTGCATCCTCTTGGGGAAGAAGACATTCTGGAGCTGATCCGGAGAGCTGTGTACGATCCGGAGAAGGGGATGGGCGCATACGGAGCGGTCATTGACGAGGACGCAGCGCAGTTCCTCGCACAGATGTCCGGCGGAGACGCCAGGCGAGCCCTCAACGCGGTGGAACTGGGCGTCATGACGACGGAGCGGGGGGCGGACGGAAAGATCCATCTCACGACAGAAGTGATCCGGGAGTGCATTCAGAAAAAGGCTGTCCGGTACGATAAGAAGGGCGACAACCATTACGACACGATCTCTGCTTTTATCAAGAGCATGAGAGGGAGCGACCCGGACGCAGCTGTCTATTATCTGGCGAGGATGCTGGAGGCGGGGGAGGACCCTGTCTTTATAGCGCGCAGGATCATGATCTGCGCTTCCGAGGACGTCGGAAACGCGGATCCGCAGGCCCTTGTCGTGGCTGTGAACTGCTCACTCGCCTGTGAGAGGATCGGGATGCCGGAGTCGCAGATCATACTGGCTCAGGCAGCGGAATATGTCGCCACTGCGCCCAAGAGCAATACCGCCGTAAACTCAGTGACAGAGGCGAGGAGAGTCGTCCGGGAGACCGGGAGCCTCGCTATTCCGGGCTATCTGCAGGATGCCCACTATAAAGGAGCCGGGAAACTGGACAGAGGGATCGGCTATCAGTATGCCCACGACTACGAGGGACACTACGCCGGACAGCCGCTTCTCCCGCAGGAGCTGCGGGGAACCGCGTTCTATGAGCCGTCCGAAAACGGCTACGAGAAGCACATCAGGGAGCACTTGGCCTCTCTGACAGGCCAGCCCCGGTACAGGACCCCGGAGAAGCTATTACCCAGAGACGGAGAATAAACAGGAGGTAGCAATGGCGTCACCGCTTGCTGTATATAAACTGATCATACTGTATCTTCTTGACAAGGCGGAAGGAGAGATCGCGATGGACAGGATCTCTTCCTTTTTGCTGGAAAAGGGATATGTCAATTTCCTTTCCCTGATGCAGACGTATGTCCAGATCGAGGAGAGCGGCCTTGTTCACTCCAGGACCTCCGGAGAGAGATGCTTCTACAGCATCACGTCCGAGGGAAGACAGACCCTCAAAATGTTCCGGTCCGACCTGAGCCGGGAGATCTGCCGGCAGGCGGACGGCTTTCTCAAGAAGGAGGGGGCTGTGATCCGGAGCGACCGGGCTGTCCGTGCGGACTGCGTTCCGGCGGAAAACGGGATGTACAATGCCGTGCTCAAAGTCCTCGAGAGGGAGGAGCCCGTCATGGAAATCCGCCTTCAGGTGCCCGACAGGTCCCTGGCGGAGGAGATCTGCCGCAAATGGCCTGAAAAAAATGAAAAGATTTATAACTCTCTGATTGAAAATTTGTTTTGATAGGCTTACAATTACTACGATAATTCTAAAAGGCTAAAGCTTGTTCATATCACGCGAATGTCTGCAATTTAACCCCTATTATTGATCAAGAGAATATGTTATAGGACAACAGGCCGTATTGGAGCCGATTCATGTGTATTTATTAGAACTGAAGGAGGACCATGACAAAGGAAAGATATGAATCTCTGGCACTGCAGAACCTGAAAGAGATTGCCAAAAAAAGAGGAATGAAAAAGATCTCTACGCTGAAAAAGGCGGACCTGATCGAGGCACTGCTCAAAAAGGACGAGGAGGACGCGGCGCAGCTCCAGGCACAGAACGGCGGACGCATGCCCCGGCCCGACCAGAAGAAGCCGGACACGCCTATCGTGCATAAGAACGAGTTCGCCAGCGAACTCGACAGCGGACAGATCGCGAACGGAATTCTGGAAGTTATGCCGGACGGTTACGGCTTTATCAGATGCGCCAATTATCTCCCCGGTGAAAACGATATTTATGTAGCTCCCAGCCAGATCAGACGGTTTAATCTTAAGACCGGCGATATTGTGAAGGGGAATATCCGGGTTAAGACGCAGGGAGAGAAATTCGGAGCCCTGCTCTTCGTCAAGTCCGTCAACGACTTAAAGCCCGAGGAAGCCACTAAGCGCTACAATTTCGAAGACATGACGCCGATCTTTCCCGATGAGAAGATCCGGCTTGAGAAGCCCGGCGCGGGAATCTCGATGAGGGTGATGGACCTGATGTGTCCCGTTGGAAAGGGACAGCGAGGCATGATCGTCTCTCCTCCCAAAGCCGGTAAGACCACTCTGATGAAAGAGGTGGCCAAGTCTGTCAAGAGCAATAACCCCGAGATCCACCTCATTATCCTGCTCATCGACGAGCGCCCCGAGGAGGTCACGGATATCAAGGAGGCCATCGAGGGACCCAACGTGGAAGTGATCTATTCCACCTTCGACGAGCTCCCCGAGCACCACAAGAGAGTTTCCGAGATGGTCATCGAGAGGGCCAAGCGCCTTGTCGAGCACAAGAAGGACGTAATGATCCTTCTCGACAGCATTACCCGCCTGACCCGCGCCTACAACCTGACCGAGCCCTCCAGCGGAAGAACGCTTTCCGGCGGTCTTGATCCCGCAGCGCTCCACATGCCCAAGAGATTTTTCGGCGCAGCCAGAAATATGAGAGAGGGCGGGAGCCTGACGATCCTCGCCACTGCGCTCATCGAGACGGGCAGCAAGATGGACGAGGTGGTCTACGAGGAATTCAAGGGGACCGGCAACATGGAAATGGTCCTGGACAGAAAGCTGTCCGAGCGCAGGATCTTCCCCGCCATTGACATCGCGCGTTCCAGCACGAGAAGGGACGATCTGCTGCTGACGCCCGACGAGCTGGAGTCCATCAATATGCTGCGGAGAGCCTTCAACGGCGTCAAATCCGAAGAAGCCGTCAACCAGGTTCTCGACCTCTTCTCCAAGACGAGAAGCAACGGCGAGTTTGTCAATATTGTCAAAAAACAGAAGTGGTTCTATTAAAAACGGAGACAGGACACTGTCCCGGACCTTACCAAAGATGAGTGACAAGAGGATGTGATAATGGATAGAAGATGCGGAGTCCTGCTCCCTGTCGCCAGCCTTCCTTCCCGCTACGGGATCGGCTGCTTTTCGAAGGAAGCATATGAATTTGTGGATTTTCTGGCGGACGCCGGACAGACGTACTGGCAGATCCTGCCTCTGGGCCAGACCGGATACGGAGATTCGCCGTATCAGTCTTTTTCAACATTTGCGGGAAATCCATATTTTATAGACCCTGCGGCCCTCGTCGAGGCCGGCTATATCGAGCAGAGCGCTGCGGACCAGTACGATTTCGGCAAAGAGCCCCGGTCTGTGGACTACGAAAGGATCTATAACAACCGCTATGTGCTGCTGCGGAGCGCCTACGCCAACAGTCCCTACTGCCTTAAGCCCTCGGAGAAATGGGCCGGCAGGGAATACAACGCGGAGCGCACGGCTTTCGAGGACTTTATCGGCGAAGAAGAGGAGTGGCTGCCGGATTACGCGCTTTTTTGCGCGATCAAGGAATATTATGACGGCGATATGTTCACGCTCTGGCCGGAGGAGATCCGTCTGCGCGAGACGGCGGCGCTGGACAGCTGCAGGATCAGGCTCGACGAAGAGATCCGATTCTATGAGTTCATCCAGTATCTCTTCCACGTACAGTGGAGAAAACTCAAGAGCTATGCCAACGGGAAGGGCATCAAGATCATAGGCGACATACCGATCTATGTGGCATTTGACAGCGCAGACACCTGGAGCCATCCCGAACTGTTCGAACTGGACGAGAAGGGGTATCCGACCGTCGTCGCGGGCGTACCCCCGGATGCTTTCTCTGAGACGGGCCAGCTGTGGGGCAATCCGATCTACCGGTGGGAGTATCACAGGCACACCGGATACGACTGGTGGATGCAGAGGCTGTCCAAGACGTTCAGCCTTTACGATGTGGTCAGGATCGATCACTTCCGGGGCTTTGACGAGTACTGGGCCGTTCCCTACGGCGATAAGGACGCCATGGGCGGGAAGTGGTGCAAGGGTCCGGGATACGAACTCTTTGAGACCATGAAGAAGAAACTCGGCAAAAAAGAGATCATAGCGGAGGACCTTGGATATCTCACGAAGTCTGTCCTGCGCCTCGTCAAGAAAACAGGCTATCCGGGCATGAAAGTGCTTCAGTTTGCCTTTGAGGGCGACGCGTCAAACGCATATCTGCCCCACAATTATACGAAAAATGCCGTGGTTTACACAGGAACGCATGACAACGATACGACCAGGGGATGGTATATGGCCTCCGGCAGGAAACAGCAGCAGTTCATCCGCAAATACGCGGATATCCACGGGAGCCGGACGGCGACCTGGGACCTGATCCGCCTCGCCATGCGAAGCGTCGCGGACACAGCGGTCATTCCGATTCAGGATTACCTGGATATCGGCTCCGCAGGACGGATCAACACTCCCTCTACGCTGGGAGGAAACTGGTGCTGGAGACTGCTTCCGGGAGAGCTGACGCCGGAACTGGCCGCCAGAATGAAAGAATTTGCTGTTGTTTACGGAAGAATCGGTAAATAAGCAGTTTTCATGTTGGAATTATGAAGATTGTTGTGATATAATGCACTGTAATTGTGTAAACCAGACAGGAGGATAACATACAATGAACGTAACGGTTGAAAAACTGGAAAAAAGCATGGCGAAACTCACCATCGAAGTGAGCGCTGAGGATTTTGATAAAGCAATCGATAAGGTATATCGCAGCCAGAGAGGAAAGATCAGCATTCCCGGCTTCCGCAAGGGCAAGGCTCCCAGAAAGCTCATCGAGCAGATGTACGGTGCGGGCATTTTCCTTGAGGACGCTGTCAACGATGTGATCAACAGCACCTATCCCGAGTCGGCAAGAAACTGCGAGATCACAGATGAGATCTCTTCCAATCCCGATATTGCCGTCGTTCAGGTAGAAGCAGGCAAGCCCCTGATCTATACAGCAACAGTAGCAGTCAAGCCTCCGGTAGGCCTTGGCAAATATAAGGGCGTAGAGGTCGAGAAGACCGATGTCTCCGTATCGGACGAAGAGGTCGAGGCCGAGCTCAAGAAAGAGCAGGAGAAGAACGCGACCTACAACGAGATCACGGACAGACCTGTTGCTGACGGTGATAAGATCAAGCTCAACTTCGAGGGATTTATCGACGGCGCCGCTTTCGAGGGCGGCAAGGGCGAGAACTTCGATCTGACCATCGGCTCCGGTTCCTTTATCCCCGGATTCGAGGAGCAGCTGATCGGCGCTAAGATCGGCGAGGAGATGGAAGTGAACGTCAGCTTCCCTGAGAATTATCACGCAGCTGACCTGGCCGGAAAGCCCGCTGTTTTCAAGTGCACTGTCCTTGGCATCACCGAGAAGGCCCTTCCGGAACTCAACGACGAGTTCGCGGATGACGTCTCCGAGTTCTCCACTCTCGACGAGTTCAAGGCTGACATCAGAAAGAAACTGGAGGTCCGCAAGGAAGAGCAGGCCAGAACAGAGAAGGAGAACAAGGTCATCGACGCGATCATCGCGGATTCCGAGATCGAGATCCCCGCTCCCATGCTTAAGACTCAGCAGGAGCAGATCGTTGACGAGTTCGCCCAGAGACTTCAGTCCCAGGGACTCAACATCGACCAGTACTTCAACTATATGGGAAGCAGCAGAGAGAAGATGATGGACGAAGTGAAGGATCAGGCTGACAAGCGCATCCGCACACGTCTCGTTCTCGAAGAGATCGTAAAGGCTGAGAACATCACCGCTACCGAGGAGGACTTCGAGGTTGAGCTCGGAAAGCTCGCGGAAGCGTACGGCACGGATCTCGACACTGTAAAGAGAATCTTCGAAGGCAAAGAAAAGGACAGAATGATGGAGGATATCGCTGTACAGAAGGCTGTTTCCTTTGTCGCTGACAATGCTGTAGAGAAGTAATTGGCAGGCGGAGTGCGGCAGGCGTTGCACTCCGCCCTTATAGCGCAGGGGGATGAATCCCGCCTTCTACGGCGGACCGCCCTGTGCGCTTTGAAAGATCTGACAATCTGTCCATGAGCAAGCAGCGAAGCGGATTGCGAATGTCCGCTTTACGCTGAAGAATGGAGAATGAATATGGCTAATTTTATTCCTTATGTAATCGAACAGACCGGAATGGGAGAGCGCTCCTACGATATTTTCTCCCGCCTGCTGAAGGAGAGGATCATTTTCCTCGGCGACCAGGTGACGGATGCGTCCGCAGAACTGATCGTGGCTCAGATGCTTTTCCTTGAGGGAGAGGATCCCGACAAGGACATCCAGTTCTATATCAACAGCCCCGGCGGATCCATTTCCGCGGGTATGGCGATCTATGACACAATGCAGTTCGTGAAGTGCGACGTCTCCACGATCTGCGTGGGCATGGCTGCCAGCATGGGCGCTTTTTTGCTGGCCGGCGGAACCAAGGGCAAGAGATATTCCCTTCCTCACTCCGAGATCCTGATCCATCAGCCTCTGGGAGGAACCGAAGGACAAGCATCCGATATTGCCATCCAGGCGGCGCACATGGCTGCGATCAAGGAGAGAATGAATACACTGCTCGCGCAGAATACGGGACAGCCCTACGAGAAGATCGTTCGGGACACGGACCGCGACAACTGGATGACACCCGAGCAGGCGCTTGAATACGGCTTGATCGACAGAATCTATACAACCCGCAAGGAGATCACAGATGGCAGATAAGACGAAGATGCAGCCGCCCCGCAGGTGCTCCTTCTGCAACAGGACGGAGAAGCAGGTGACGAAGCTGATCGCAGGTCCGGAGGGCGTCTATATTTGCGACGAGTGTGTCGCGATCTGCGCAGACATCATCGACGAGTCCATGCAGGAGGACGACTATCAGGTCGAAGACAGTTCCGCAGAAGGCATCAATCTGCTCAAACCGGCGGAGATCAAGGCCTTTCTGGACGAATATGTCATCGGACAGGACGAAGCCAAGAAGACGCTGTCCGTAGCGGTATATAACCATTATAAGCGGATCAAGGCAAAGCCGGACCCCGCCGAGGACGACGGCGTGGAACTGCAGAAGAGCAACATCCTGATGCTGGGTCCCACCGGCTCCGGAAAGACGTATCTGGCGCAGACGCTGGCTAAGATCATCAATGTGCCTTTCGCGATCGCCGATGCCACGACCCTGACGGAAGCCGGCTATGTCGGTGAAGACGTCGAGAATATTCTCCTCAAGCTGATCCAGGCGGCCGACTTCAACATTGAGCGCGCAGAGATCGGCATTATCTATATCGATGAGATCGACAAAATATCGAAGAAGGGCGAGAACGTCTCGATCACCAGAGATGTCTCCGGCGAGGGCGTTCAGCAGGCGCTTCTGAAGATCATTGAGGGCACTAATGCATCTGTTCCTCCGCAGGGCGGAAGAAAACATCCGCAGCAGGAGCTCATCCAGATCAATACGACCAATATCCTGTTTATGGTGGGCGGCGCATTTGACGGACTCGACAAGATCATCAATGCCAGAATGGACAAGAGAGCGATGGGATTCCACGCGACGGTCGAGGGCAAAGACTCCAAGAAGCTCGACGAGACACTGCGTCAGGTCCTTCCCCAGGACCTCGTCAAATTTGGTCTGATCCCGGAGTTTATCGGCCGCGTTCCCGTGGTCACGACACTGAACGAACTGGACAGGGATGCGCTCATCCGCATCCTCAGGGAACCCAAAAACGCGCTGGTCAAACAGTACAGGAAACTGTTTGCCTACGACGACGTCAAGCTCTCCTTCGAAGACGAGGCGCTCGAGGCGATCGCCGATCTGGCTGTAGAGAGAAAGACAGGCGCGAGAGGTCTCCGCTCCATCATGGAAAAGGTGATGATGGATGTCATGTACACCATTCCGTCGGACAAGACGATCAAGGAATGCGTGATCACCAGGGCGTCCGTTGTCGAAGGGGCGCAGCCCCTGATCATCAGGAAGGAACCTGAGATCAAGACCATCGACCTGCTGGAGGCCAAATGACCTGCTATATTTTGAAAAATATTTCGCTTCTGCACTAATCTGCGGAAGCGAAATCTGTATACGGAAGTTCGCGACAGAAAGGACGATTATGATCATCAAAACAGTGAATCTGGAGACCGTGTGCGGCATAACGAGCAAGCTGCCCGACAATAAGCTCCCGGAGTTCGCATTTGCCGGAAAGAGCAATGTGGGCAAATCGACGCTGATCAACGCGCTCATGAACCGCAAGGCTTACGCAAGAACCAGCTCCACGCCCGGAAAGACGCAGACGATCAACTATTACAATGTCAACGACGAGTTTTATCTCGTGGATCTGCCGGGATACGGATACGCCACAGCCGGCGTTAAAGTTAAGCAGCAGTGGGGCAAAATGATCGAGAACTACCTCCACAGCAGCAAAAAACTGGAAGCCGTCTTTCTCCTTGTGGATGCAAGGCACGAGCCCTCCAATAACGATATCATGATGTTCGACTGGGTGCTGGCGGCCGGCTTTACGCCCTACGTCATCGCGACCAAGTCCGACAAGTTAAAGCGAAGCCAGATCCAGAAACAGACGGCGATGATCCGCAGGACGATCAGGGAAAAGAGCACGGTCAGCCACGACGTGAGCTTCGAAGTGATCCCGTTTTCGGGTCTGAGCAAGGCGGGAAGAGAAGATATCTATAATGTGCTGGAAGGATTTCTCGGTTCGGAGCAACCTATGGTATAATGATAGGGTAATGTGACAGATGCCGCAGTTCAGCAAAGAAACTCATTAGTCGGAGGAAAGTATGAGCAGCTTTAAGACGAACCGTATTATATTTGCCGCCGGAGCTCTGATCATCGGTCTTATTCTTCTCATTTGGCCGTCGACGAGCCTTATGGTCATGGCCAAGTGTATTGGAGCGCTTCTGGCAGCGGGAGGACTGGCAGCCGCTTACTTTTACTATAAGGATCACGATACGGTCCTCAAGTCCGTGCTCCTTATCATGGCAGCTATCATGCTCATCTGCGGGATCGTGATCTTTATCCATCCCGATGAACTGGTCAAACTGATCCCGACGATCGCCGGCGTGCTGGTGATCATCAGCGGTCTCATCAATCTGGGGGAGACATTTCTCCTGAACAGGCAGAAATACGGCCGGTGGTGGGTGTCCCTCATCGTTTCTGTCCTGACGATCGCAGCCGGTCTGTTTGTCGTCAGCAAAGCCTTCAGTCTTGCTTCGCTGATCACAAGGATCGCGGGAGGCGTACTCGTTTTTGACGGATTGTCCGACCTGTGGGTGACCTCCAGATTATCCGCGTCCGCTGACGGATCCAATAATGCCGGGCAGCCGGGGCCGAAGCCTGCTCCGGAGCCTGCAGCAGCACCGCAGCCGGCCCCTGAATCTGTGCAGCAGCCTGAACCGGTGAAGACGGAAAAAGCTCCTCAGCCTTCCGAAGAAACGTCAGGACAGCCTGCGGCAGAACCGGAGGTGTCACGGAAGCATGAGGCGGATCCCGCACAAGGACCGGCTGATGAGATCGTTCTGTCTTTCGGCGGGGAAGATGAGAACACAGAGAAGAAGGATGGTGTTCCGGAGTATCTGAACCAGCCCGAGCAGGACACTGAGTATCATGCTCCGACGGCCCAACCGGATGAACAATAAGATCAGATCGAAAAGAAGTATTGCTGCATACAGAGCAGTTCAAGCCTGTGAGTATGCGCGGTACTTCTTTTTTTTATAAATTGTTCTTGACATTGAAAAGGCACGTGTTATAGTAGTTATAGAACAAAGAAATTAAGCAAGGAGGACTTGTCTATGAATATACAGAAATTTACACAGAAGTCCATTGAAGCTGTCAATCAGTGCGAGAAGCTCGCTTACGAATACGGGAATCAGCAGATCGAGCAGGAGCACCTGCTGTACAGCCTGCTGACCATCGAGGACAGCCTCATTCTGAAGATGATCCAGAAGATGGGGATCGATCCCGGACAGTTCAAGCAGAGAGCGGAGCAGGCTCTTGCCGGCCTCAACAAGGTATCCGGTTCCGGCTCCAGAGTCTATATCGGAAACGATCTCAACAAGGCTCTTTTGGGCGCGGAGACGGAGGCAAAGCAGCTCGGAGACGAGTACGTCAGCGTCGAGCATCTCTTCCTCTCCCTGATCCGGAACGCGGACAGAACACTGAAGCAGATCTTCAAGGAATATGATATTACCAGAGATACTTTTCTCAAAGCGCTCTCCACGGTGAGAGGAAACCAGAGGGTGACCTCCGACAATCCGGAAGCGACGTACGATACGCTGGAGAAATACGGCGAGGAACTTGTCGGCAAGGCCAGGGACCAGAAGCTCGATCCGGTCATCGGCAGAGACGCGGAGATCCGCAATGTCATCAGGATCCTCTCCAGAAAGACCAAGAACAATCCCGTTCTGATCGGTGAACCCGGCGTAGGCAAGACGGCGGTCGTCGAGGGACTGGCCCAGAGGATCGCAGCGGGAGACGTTCCGGAGGGACTCAGGGACAAGAGGATCTTCTCCCTTAATATGGGCTCCCTTGTGGCGGGGGCAAAATATAGAGGAGAGTTCGAAGAGAGACTCAAGGCAGTTCTCGAGGATGTCCGCCAGAGTGACGGCGAGATCATTCTCTTTATCGACGAACTGCACACGATCGTGGGAGCCGGCAAATCCGAGGGCGCCATGGACGCCGGAAATATGCTCAAGCCCATGCTGGCCAGAGGCGAACTCCACTGCATCGGCGCGACGACGCTCAAGGAATACAGGCAGTATATCGAGAAGGACGCGGCTCTCGAGAGACGTTTCCAGCCGGTCATGGTGGACGAGCCGACCGTCGAGGATACGATCTCCATTCTGAGAGGACTCAAGGAGCGCTACGAGATCTACCACGGCGTGAAGATCATGGACAACGCTCTGGTGAGCGCGGCCGTGCTCTCCAACAGATATATCTCGGACAGATTTTTGCCCGACAAGGCCATTGACCTGGTGGACGAGGCCTGTGCCCTGATCAAGACGGAAATGAACTCTCTGCCTACTGAGCTCGACGAGCAGCAGCGAAAGATCCTGCAGCTTGAGATCGAGGAGACAGCGCTCAAGAAAGAGGACGACAAGCTGAGCAGAGAGCGTCTCGAGGACCTGCAGAAGGAACTGGCGGAGCTCAAGGAAAGCTTTGCCTCCATGAAGGCGCAGTGGGAGAACGAGAAGGCCCGCGTCGATCAGCTCTCGAAGATCCGCGAGCAGATCGATCAGGTCAACAGTGAAATCCAGAAGGCCCAGCAGCAGGGAGATCTCAATAAGGCCGCGGAACTCCAGTACGGCACGCTGCCTTCACTCAAGAAGCAGCTGGCGGAAGAGGAAAGCAGAAACAGGGACGAGGACGTCTCCCTGGTCCACGAGCGCGTCACGGAGAATGAGATCGGCCGGATCGTCTCCCGCTGGACGGGGATCCCGATCAGCAAACTGACCGAGAGCGAGCGCAGCAAGACCCTTCATCTGGACGAGGAGCTGCACAGAAGAGTGATCGGCCAGGATGAAGCCGTTACCAAGGTATCCGAGGCGATCCTGCGCAGCAAAGCGGGCATCAAGGATCCGACCAAGCCGATCGGCTCCTTCATGTTCCTGGGACCGACCGGCGTCGGCAAGACGGAGCTGGCCAAGGCCCTGGCACAGGCGCTGTTTGACGACGAGAAAAATATCGTCCGCATCGATATGAGTGAGTACATGGAGAAATTCTCCGTATCCAGACTCATCGGAGCGCCGCCAGGATACGTCGGTTACGAGGAAGGCGGCCAGCTCACGGAGGCAGTGCGCCGCAAGCCTTACAGCGTCGTTCTGTTTGATGAGATCGAAAAGGCACACCCCGACGTGTTCAACGTTCTTCTGCAGGTGCTGGACGACGGGCGCATTACGGATTCTCAGGGAAGGACCGTGGACTTCAAGAATACGATCCTGATCATGACGTCCAATATCGGCGCGCAGCAGATCCTGGCAGATCTGGAGGACAACAAAGGAAATGAGGACGAGATCAGCGAAGAGACCCAGCAGAGCGTCATGAACCTGCTTCACAGTCATTTCCGCCCCGAATTCCTCAACAGACTCGACGAGATCATTCTCTTCAAGCCTCTGACAAGGGACAACATTGCCGGGATCATCGATCTCATCGTGGCGGATCTCAACAAGAGACTGGAGGACAGACAGATCACCATCAGCCTCACGGAGGAGGCCAAGCAGTTTGTGGCGGACGCAGCCTACGATCCCTCCTACGGCGCAAGACCGCTCAAGAGATACATCCAGAAGCATGTGGAAACGCTCTCCGCAAGACTTATCCTGCAGGATGCGGTCGATGAGGGCGACACGATCCGGATCGACGTTAAAGACGGACAGCTGACCGCATACGTCGACAAACCGGAAGAATAAAACAGATCATGAAAAAAGAGCGCTTTTAAGAATGCTCTGTAAAGAGAAAAAGCCGCACCGGATCCGCTGGGATTCCGGCGCGGCTTTTTCATGCCTCTCAGGAACACAGGAGGGAAAGAATGGAAAAAATTACTGAAAATCCGGCATAAATTGACAATTATTTGACACGGCGGTTGCCTACAGAAGCCTGTTTATTGTACAATTTCAGTAAGATCCAAATAGTCAAATAATGGATAACAACACACTTTTATGCAACCGGAAAGGAGATGGGGATCGATGGCTAACATGGCTTTTCGGGGGACACCCAAACAGGAGCGGGAGCTCCGGAGGTTTATCAAAAAGCACAAGGACCAGCCCGGCGCGATGATGCCGGTGCTTCAGGAGGCACAGGGAATCTACGGTTATCTTCCCAGGGAAGTGCAGGAGATCATTGCTGAGGAAATGAATGTTCCGCTTTCTCAGGTCTTTGGCGTTGCAACCTTTTACTCTCAGTTCACATTGACACCCAAGGGCGAGCATACCGTCAGCGTATGTCTTGGAACGGCGTGCTACGTCAAGGGAGCTGACAAGATCCTCTCTGCGATCGAGGACCGTCTCGGCATCAAGGCGGGAGAATGCACACCGGACGGATTCTTTTCCATCGACAGCTGCCGCTGTCTCGGGGCCTGCGGACTTGCGCCGGTCATGACCGTCGACGGAGAAGTTTACGGAAAGTGCACACCGGAGTCAGCAGTGAAGATCATTGATTCCTACTACGAGGAGGTGTAAGCCATGGCAATGACAATAGAGAGGCTCACAGATATTAAAAACAAGAACAGAGAGCTGGTCATGGTCCGCAGGCTCGTGGCTTCCAAGGCTGAGGAGATGGCGAAACACACCGCATACCGCAAACAGATCCTGGTATGCGGCGGGACCGGATGTACGTCTTCCGGCAGCCACAAGGTAGTCGAGGCCCTGGAGAATGAGATCAAAGAGAAGGGGCTGACAGATGTTCTGATCGTCAAGACCGGATGTTTCGGACTCTGCGCGCTCGGCCCCGTCGTGATCGTGTATCCGGAAGGCGCGTTCTATTCTCAGACGACGCCCGAAGGCGCAAAGCGCATCATCGACGAGCACATCATCAACGGATCGATCTGCAAGGATCTTCTGTATCCCGAGACTGTGCATGAGGACGGCGAGATCCTTCCTCTGAGCCAGACCAATTTCTATGCTAAGCAGATGAGAATCGCCCTCAGAAACTGCGGCGTGATCGATCCTGAAAACGTAGAGGAATACATCGCTCTTGATGGTTACCAGGCACTTTATAAGGTCCTGACCAGCATGACCCAGGATCAGGTCATCGATGTGATGCTGGCTTCCGGCCTTCGCGGCCGCGGCGGCG
>ODAI013989675.1_pt1 | contig 23093 bp, 15 predicted proteins | sample 1539321 | NCBI WGS metagenome assembly ODAI01 (sample SAMN02144231, study PRJEB22623) | gut metagenome | biome: sheep rumen | host: Ovis aries | place: New Zealand | reverse complement strand
CTAGTATACAAGGTCTTTATTATGCTTTTATTGAGATGGATAACTGATATTAAACGGAGTTGATAAAATGCCCATTAACGAAATAATCATAAAGGGTGCGAGGGAGCATAACCTTAAAAATGTGGATCTTACGATCCCACGTGACAAGCTGATAGTTATGACGGGGCTTTCGGGATCGGGTAAGAGTTCGCTGGCTTTTGATACGATATATGCGGACGGTCAGAGAAGATATGTGGAATCACTGTCCTCTTATGCAAGAATGTTCCTGGGGCAGATGGACAAGCCTGATGTTGACAGTATTGAGGGGCTTTCCCCTGCGATATCCATAGATCAGAAGACCACATCGAAAAACCCCCGTTCAACTGTGGGTACGGTTACGGAGATATACGACTATCTGCGACTTTTGTACGCAAGGATAGGTGTGCCCCACTGCCCTGTGTGCGGACGGGAGATAAAACAGCAGACAGTCGATCAGATAGTCGATCAGCTAATGGCGCTGGAAGAGGGAACCAAGATACAGCTTCTTGCTCCCATAGTGCGGGGAAGAAAGGGTACTCACCAGAAAGAGTTTGAGCAGGCTAAGAAGTCCGGCTATGTGCGCGTGAGGGTGGACGGCATAACCTATGATCTTTCGGAGAATATAGAGCTTGAAAAGAACAAGAAGCATACTATCGAGATAGTGGTGGACAGGCTTGTTATCAAGGAGAGCGTAAAGTCGAGACTGACGGATAGTATCGAGACGGTATCTGCGCTGACAGGCGGACTTGTGACGGCTGATGTTATCGGCGGCGAGGAAATGACGTTCTCGCAGAGCTATGCCTGCCCCGAACACGGAGTATCCATAGGAGAGCTTGCACCGAGAATGTTCTCATTCAACAATCCTTACGGTGCCTGTGAGAAGTGTACGGGTCTGGGAGTTTTCAAAAAGATAGACCCCGACCTGATAGTGCCGAACAAGAATCTATCCATATCCGAGGGCGCTATCAAGGCGAGCGGCTGGAATGTTTCTGACGATAGCTCAATAGCCAATATGTATTTCAGGGCGATATCCGATGAATACGGCGTACCGCTGGATAAGCCCGTCAGCGAACTGACAGAGGAACAGCTCGGTTTGTTCCTGTATGGTACAGGTGACCACAAACTTCATCTTTCACGCGGCAGCAAGTTCTACAAGGCGGAGTATGATTCAGCTTTTGAGGGAATAATCCCCAATCTGGAAAGACGCTACAAGGAATCGAACAGCGATTGGTCAAAGGCTGATATCGAATCGAATATGAGCGAGGAAGCCTGCCCTGCCTGCAAGGGCAGAAGACTTCGTCCCGAGAGCCTTAGCGTGACTGTGGGCGGGCTGAATATTGCGGAACTTTGCGATAAGTCTGTTGTGGCAGTTCTGGGATTTCTTGAAAGTGTTGATCTGACAGAACGCGAAAAACTCATAGGCGAGAGGATAATCAAGGAGATAAAGGACAGACTGGGATTCCTTGCCAGCGTGGGTCTTGAATACCTGACACTGTCCCGTTCTGCGGGTACGCTTTCGGGCGGCGAGAGCCAGAGAATAAGGCTTGCTACGCAGATAGGTTCATCACTGGTGGGAGTGCTTTATATCCTTGATGAGCCGTCTATCGGTCTGCACCAGAGGGACAACGATAAGCTGATAGCTACGCTGAAACGTCTGCGCGACCTGGGCAACACGCTGATAGTGGTCGAGCATGACGAGGATACCATGTATGCCGCTGACCATATAGTCGATATAGGTCCGGGAGCAGGCATACACGGCGGTGAAGTCGTTGCGCAGGGTACGGTGGAAGATATAAAAGCCTGCGAACGCTCGATAACAGGGCAGTACCTCAGCGGAAGAAGAAAGATACCCGTACCGACAGAAAGGCGCAAGGGCAACGGTAAATTCCTGACAGTAAAGGGTGCTAGGCAGAACAATCTGAAAAATATAGACGTTAAGATACCGCTGGGAACTTTCACCTGTGTTACGGGTGTATCGGGCAGCGGAAAGAGTTCATTGGTGAACGAGATCATCAACAAATACCTTTCTGCAAAACTTAACCGCGCGAAAGTCAGGGCAGGAGAGTTCGATAAAATGGAGGGTGTATCCCATCTCGACAAGGTCATAAATATCGACCAGTCCCCCATAGGCAGAACACCGAGATCGAACCCCGCGACCTATACAGGCGTTTTTACCGATATCCGTGAACTTTTCGCCCAGACACAGGACGCTAAGATGAAAGGCTACAATTCGGGAAGATTTTCTTTCAACGTAAAGGGCGGACGATGCGAAGCCTGCGAGGGCGACGGCATAATCAAGATTGAGATGCACTTCCTGCCCGATGTGTACGTGCCTTGTGAAGTGTGCGGAGGAAAGCGGTATAACCGCGAAACTCTGGAAGTAAAATACAAGGGTAAGAGTATATACGATGTACTGGAAATGACAGTGGAGGAAGGCGTGCAGTTCTTCACGAATATGCCGAAAATACAGCGCAAATTGCAGACCCTTTACGAAGTAGGTCTGGGATATGTGAAGATAGGTCAGCCTGCAACTACGCTTTCGGGCGGTGAAGCACAGCGCGTTAAACTTGCGACTGAGCTTGCAAAGCGTGCGACGGGACGCACCATATATATCCTTGATGAGCCGACAACAGGTCTGCATACGGCGGACGTTCACAAGCTGATAGAAGTTCTGCAAAGGCTTGCCGATGCGGGAAATACTGTGCTTGTGATAGAGCACAATCTTGATGTTATAAAGACAGCTGACCACATAATCGACCTGGGACCCGAGGGCGGCGACGAGGGCGGTACAGTGGTATGTACAGGCACACCCGAGGAGATAGCGGCTTGTGAGGAGAGCTATACGGGTCAATATCTTTCTAAATTCATAATTCACAATTCGTAATTCATAATTGTTGGCAGGGCAACGACGATGTTGGATAAGAATGCCAAGGAGAAGAGCTTTTCGCTAAAGTTCCGATTTCGCGGCAGCAAATCTGTGTTCAAAACAAACTATGCCGCGAATCAAAGCGCGCGGTCAAGCCTCGCGCTAGCAGGCTTGCGGGGAGCCACAGTCAGCAAGGCTGACTGTTAGGGGCAGAGCCCTCAATCACCAAGGAACAAAACTAAAATGCACAGCGAACTATAAAGGCAAAACAAACTACCGCCCAAATAAAGGCGCGGGCAATACCAAAAAGTACGAGCGTATACGACCGTATGCACTCGTATTTTTTTGTGCGTGATTATTGTCCGCGCCCGAAATCGGACAGCGAAGCGAATCCGATTTCTCGACCCGTAAGGGGCGACTCGATACCGCAGTATTGTCGTTACCATTAGCTTGGTACGGCTATTTTTATATGACAAAAAAGGGAGTTATGTGAAAATTTGGAGAAAATTTTATATAAGTATTGACAAAACGAGCGAAATAGTGTAAAATTACACCATAGAAGCAAAAAGATACTATTTGGGGGAGTTTTAATGATACTCAAAAAACTGCTTGTAATAATGACCGCGGCGGTGCTGGCTGTTTGTGCGGCGGGGTGCGGGAAAAATACGGGAAAAGCGCCAAAGCGCTACATGGCGGCAGATTATGAACTCGATGACCCTGCACAGCTTGATGACTGGCAGATAAACGTGCTGAAATCAAAAGGTCTTCCGACGGATTACAATAAGCTTAAAATTGGTCAGCGGGATTCGATTTACCGCATGGGAATGATGCACCGCTATCTGGTGGATAAGTACGGCATTGAGTTTGAGTATGCGGGCTATTATCAAAGTGGGTTTGGGCAGAAAGAAGAACTCATTGTAATGCCCGAAGGTGCTGATGAGAACGACAGCAGAAGCATAGTCTCTGTACGGGAGAAAGACGGGGAGTTTTCTGATAATTACGGGGATTACGAGATATTGATGCACATTGAAAAAATGTATGATGATTATGCGCGTGATTATTTTGGTTCTGACAAGGTTAAGGTTTTTGCTTGTGAAGTCGGTTTGAATGAACTTGGTGAAGTAGACTTTGATAATATTGATTCCTTTGATTATAAACTAGGGTTGCAAGTAGCTGTAATCATATCCGACGAAATTTGTGACAATAACAAATGTCGTGATTTTTCTCAAAGTCTTATGGACTACTCAAGAAAGCTTGAATTAGTTGGCAATTATAGAATTACAGTATTAAAAGATGTTGATATAAGCCAACTGAATTATAATAACTTCACAAATTATTATGATCTGAAATACTTGCTATATAATTTCGATATTATATTTGACGATGAGCGTGCAGATATTTATGAGGGTAATTATGTATGATATAAAGGAGGATATTGATAATGGGAAATAATTATTCTGTATTTGATTTGACGGATGAAGAATTATGCATTCTTGAACAATTAGCTTTTATTGATGAAGATGTTGCAAACAATAATACAAACTTGATTCGGAGAGGGGTGATAAAATGAATCGTGATGAATTCATCAGTATGATGAGCCGGAATCTTAAACTGGTGAGGACGGAGTTTGAACTCAATCAGGATAAAATGGCGCATTGTCTGGGGATATCGAAGAAAACTCTGGTGGAGATAGAAAAAGGAAGAACTCTGCTGGGGTGGACGGGTTCGGCGGCGCTGGCTGTCATATTCTCGGACAGCAGTGTTTTGCAGAATGCTTTCGGCGGCGAAATGAGTGACCTTGTAAAGGCGCTGGCTTTCGATGATACAACTATCAACTTTCGTCAGACACATGGCGGCAAGGTATGGTGGAGGCAGATAGAGACCACCGATAAATGGAAGATACAGCAGAACTATATATCACAGCATTACCGCCTGCTGACAGCGGGCGACAGGTGCGTGTATTCCTCGTTCCATCTGGAAAAGGTGAAGAAAGCGGCTGAGGAATATGAGCGGGGACTGTGATGATAGTTCTGTAAAAGCGGACAAAAATAAAGCAGAGAATTTGTGCAGAACGACACCATAAAAAGAGAGAAGATAAAACATCAGATTTAAGGAGAAAAACAACCATGAAAAAAGATACAAAACTTTACAATATGCTATTTCCGATATGGCTGCTGGTCTTTATACCGTGGCTGGTATTCCCGGTGGCGGTGCTGAATTTTGGGATAGATACGCTGGTACTGTTGCTGGCACTGCGGCACCTCGGGGTGACACCAAAGAAAACGGTATGGAAAAAGAGCATCATCCGTGTGGTGATATTCGGATTCCTCGGGGATATAGTCGGTGCGCTGGCAATGTTTGGTATAGGCTTAGCACTTGAGGAAATGGATTACGACATATACAATAAGTTGATGTATAACCCCTGGTCAAATATTGCGTCACTATGCATAGCCATCGGCTGTATGGCGTTTGCGAGCTTCGTGATATACAAACTGGATAAGCGCTTCGCATTCACCAAGACCGCATTGACGGATATTCAGAAGAAAAAGACAGCACTTGCTATGGCGGTGTTCACGACCCCCATACTTTTCATAGTGCCCACAGAACCGTTTTTTTACTAATTCTGAATATTTAAGCGGTGCTGTGACGATAGTTCTGTAAAAGCGGACAAAAATAAGACGGAGAATTTGTGCAGAACGACACCATAAAAAGAGAGCAGACAAAACGTATATTAAAAGTAAGGGCTTTTAATAGCAGAATAGTTCAGGAAAAAGCCCTGTCATCTTGAATATTTGTTAACGATATGTTATAATACAAATAACAAATGATTTTGAAATACTTTCCCCGTAACAGGGGCAAAGGGGTGAAACTATGGGAACAGTATTATTTATCATATTATGGGTGCTCTCGCCTATCATATTGCTGCCTATGTGTATCAGTTATTCATTGAAACGCAAAAAAATGGAGCGCTTCATAGATCAGCTGTACAGAGAAAGCAGGATATCCTCGAAAGAGAAGTTTGAACTTAAAACAGAGAGGGAGATTAACAGCAGGACGCTTTATAATATGACTCCCGTGCAGAGGAATGAAGGTTCCTTCTTCAAAGACGAGGCACGTAATTCTTACGGGCAGAAAGGGCTTCAGGACAGTACAGGAAATGTCGGGTATGTTCCGCAGCCACAGCAGATTTCTGCTGAACAGAATACTGCGGCGGCACAGAACGTTTCTGCGGTACAGGAGAATACACCTGCACAGACGGCTGTTCAGGCTGAAATACAGCCTCAGCACCATCACGACGGTGTTGACCTTGTGAAGCATACTGAAACAGTACAGGAAAAGCCCACAGAGGCAAGACCTGTTCAGCCCGAGCAGAAAAAAGCTGCGGAGATACATCAGCCTGCAGCGGTGCATACTGTTCCTGTTCAGCGTACACCCGCACCTATGACGGCGGAGGAGTACAACAACAGACAGCCTCTTCCAGAATGGGCTAGACCTCAGGTCGTTCAGAGACCTCTGCACGCGCCGAGACCGAAACGGGAAAAGAAGCAGTACAGCTCTGCGGCGGTGCTTACCGGTATAGGTATAACATTCGTAGTGCTGGCAGGAATAATATTCTCAACTGCTTTCTGGGTACAGATGAGCGACTGGACCAGAGTTGGTGTACTTGCTGCACAGGCGGCGCTGTTCTTTGGGATGTTCGGCTTTACACATAAAAAACTGAAAATAGAGGGCACTGCGTCAGCGGTATACATACTGGGCTCGGTGTTCACAACGATAGCTTATTTAACTACGGGATACTTCGGCCTTTTCGGAGCGTGGTTCGGAATAGAGGGCGGCGGTATGCTGCTGTTCCTTGCAATGGGCGGATTATTGATAACGTTCTTTGCAGCGGGTGCTATGAAGGTATTCGCTAAGCCGGTATATGAATATGTTTCCTGTGCGACAATAGCGATATCGGGCACACTGATCCTTGGACAGTTTGCTGATTATTTTGAAAACAAATACGCAGTATTCTCGCTGCTGGTATCGGCTGCAGGTCTGCTGGTTTCAGTATTATTGTCTCTCAGAAAAAAAGATGGCAAAGAGATATCCAAGCCTGCGTATCTGATATACAAATTCGTTAAGGCAGTCTATGCGGTAATGGCTGTGCCGTGTCTGGTAGCTGATATCGGAAAAGGTGAGGTAGGATTTGGCTGGTCGCTGGCAGGCTGGGGCGTATGGATGATCTATACAGGTGAGACTCTCTGGCGTGCGATCCGCGATAAGAGCCGGAAATGGCTGGCTTACCATGCGGTGCTCATACTTGCAGGTTCAGTTGGCCTGATCATGACACTTGATAATTATCCTTTGTTTGCACTGCTGATAACCATATTCTCAGCTGTTGGCAGCTGGTCATATATCTATCTTGAAAAGAAAGATATGCTGCTTTTCAAGGCGGATAAGGTACACTTCTTTATGCGTGCCGTTTTCATTATGGCTGCGATACCCTTGCTGTTCAGACATCCTTATGAAAGCGGTGCACAGTTTGCTGTGATACTTATATGGCTGGTGGATCATGCTGCGATGGCAGTGCATTACAAACGTCAGGCGCTGATGATACCTCAGTGTGCAGCAGTGCTGAGTCTGGCACTTGAACTGATATCCAGGCTGGATCATATCGTCGATTTGTACAATACTGAAACGCTTGCCTCGCTGATACTTATCGTTGCAGGTATTATATGTACTATGGTGTACAGATATCTGGAGCACAAGGGCAAGGTAAAGCTGAAAGCTAATGCTGTCAATGTACTTATGAGGATCTTGCTGAGCTTACCTGCATTTGCGTGCATGATTTTCGGAGCGGATGACAAAAACCTTATTATTTCCATGAGCCTGCTGCTGATCACAGAACTGAGCGTTTACGCTGTACTGTTCCGCAGACAGAATGAGCTGTTCTTCAGATTTGTATTTATATGTATAACTGTCGGGATGCTCATACCGCATGACTTTGACAAGTTCGGGATTGATGATGATAAGCTGTTCGCACTGATAATGTTCGGTATGAGTCTGGTATGTACTGCGGTCTATGAGATACTGCTGCGCCATGACAAGGTGCTGTTCCGCGCTAAGCAGTTCATATTCTGCTCAAAGGCGTTTATCAGTCTGTTCGGACTTGCTATAGTGCTAGGAGATTTCTTCAGTGACAGTACATTCGGCTGGTTCGATTGGGTGATGCTTGGCAGTGTGGCAGCAGAAACACTTGCGTATGCTGTCATCAAGAAGAGCCCTTACCTGCTTTTGGTACACAATATCTGTCTTGCATTCATGCTTGCAGAGTGTGGTATACTGATCGATGATGCACCTTTATTTGCACTGATGGTGACAGGACTTCTCTCGGCACTTTCGATGATATACTTCCGTCTGCACGATACCGGCAAGCTGAGATTCAGCGCTAAGACTTCGATAATACTTATGCGTGGAATATTCGGGTATTTTGCTTTTGCTATACTCATACAGGATTTCGGCACATGGCGCTGGGAGTGTTTCGGCATAGCTGTGATAATTGCAATTGAGATGCTCTATTACGCTATTGCCAAGAGAAATCAGGGTATACTTCTGGCACATATAACAGCACTGACCTATTCGTTCCTGATGATAGGTATATATGCAAAGGACTTCACTGTATTTGCTTTGATATGCTGTCTGGTGGCTGCTGTCGGAAAACTGGTACATCATATACTCAAAGTGAAAAACAAACTTCGCTTTGATGTCGAATACCTTGTCTTCAGGGTGAATTTAGTTTATATACTGCTCTATGTGGTGATGCTGTTTATTGAATACCCGGATTACAGTCCTATATCAGCGGTAATATGGGCGATAGTCACAGCAGAACTGATATTCTACGGTATAGCCGAAAAGGACAAAGCCTATATCTATGCTCACAGTCTGACACTGCCTGTTTTGTTCCATGTGATAAGCTATATGATAGGCTCGCATTTTGGCGGCGGATATACAAACACATTTATATTCACAATGCTGATAGCTGCAGCACTGGCGCTTTATTATATCATACCTGCGATATTCTCGGATCTGGCTGATGTGCTTTACACAGCAGCACTGTTCGGACTGGGTGTAAAGCTGCTTTACGGTGCGGCACTTCCTTATGGCGTTATAGCTATGGCGGTGGCAGCGATATTCATGGCAATACAGGCATTCAGCAAGGATCATTTACAATCAAAGCTCATGCGGCTTCTTCTGCCGCTGCCTGAGATTGTAACAGCCATGATGCTTTCTGATTATATCTACAGAGAATACGGTATGCACTGCAGATCGCTTTCCATGGGAATATGTGCGGCGGTGCTCTGTGCAGGTGCATTTGCACTTCAGTTCGGTGATGAGAAAGAAAACAATTACAGGCTGATGAAGACCGTTACGGAGATCGGCTCGGGTGTATCACTTCTGATGGCATACGATCACAGGCGAGATCTTACGGCGGCACTGATAATGACTCTGGTGAGTGTAGTGCTTTTCGCAGTTATGCAGACTTCAAAGAGCAATGTACATTCTGCACTGCCGGTGTTAACAATGTTCGCAGGCGCAGGTATGGCGGCACGTTCTATATGGTTCGATCCGATGCGTGAGGGTAATGCGATAGTATTGTTCTCAATTGCAATGACAGCAGTGCTGGCTGTTACATCAAAGCTTATGTTCCCTGACAGGCTGTATAAAAAAGATAATGACGGTCTGAAGCTTGACGTTGCTCATTTCGGTATAGTGTTGTGTGCGATCAGCTGTATCAAGGAGAGTATGATGTTCTCTCCGAGGGCGAGAATGTTCATAGCCCTTCTGGAACTGACAGTGTTCACAGCGAACTTTATACGCAGTGAGAGCACAGCTTCCTGCAAAAATGCGGCAATGACGACAGCGGCAGGGCTGGCGGGACTGGCACTGATCGGAAGACCTTTCATGCAGTTTGAAAACAGCACTGTGACAACCAAGATAATACTGGTTATAATCGTCCTCTTCGGTCTGGCAGTGAAGAAGATATGGGCTGATGACAAGAAGGTATCATCTGAATTCAGCCAGACAGTATTTATGGCAGCGTTCCTGCTGCTAATAGCTGACGGACTTATGAATCAGTCACTGCTGAACTCATTAGTGGTTCTCAGTGTATCTCTGGTGCTGCTGATATATTCCTTTGTCAGAAAGACAAGACGCTGGTTCCTGGTATCAGCTGTCGCACTGCTCGGACTCACCCTTTACATAACAGGCGATTTCCTTGCGGCTGTGGCATGGTGGGCTTACCTGCTGCTGGCGGGCATAGTGCTGATAGTAGTAGCGGCGGTCACGGAGTATCTTCGTCAGCGTGCGGCAAAGAACCCGCAGGAAGAAAGATTCTTCGTAGATTGGAAATGGTAGACATGATATATCGGAGGGCGGTTGAGCCGTTCTCCGATATTTTTTGCGATTATTGCTGTGCAGTGCTCACAAAAAGTATGTTTCAAATTTGTGCATAACGGCATTGTGTGAAGGTTTTTTGTGTAAACATCTCAAAAATACTTGCAAGATGTTCGGAAATATGGTATAATTATTTAGTCAGTATGTATATACTGTGTTTATATAACTTATAGGATTACGATTTGGAGGTTCATAAAATGGTAGGCGATCTGCATTGTCATACGACCCTTTCGGACGGTTCACTGGGCATAGAAGAAGTTATTGCGCAGGCAAAGCGCATGGGGCTGGATTTTCTTGCCATAACCGACCATGATACGCTGTCATCCACGAGCCGTGCGCAGATACTTGGTGAACGCTACGGAGTAAATATAATACAGGCAGTAGAGCTTTCTGCATGGGACAAGAAGCGCAACGAGAAAGTGCATATCCTTTGCTATGCGCCGCAGAAACCCAACAGGCTTGAAGGTCTTTGCCTTAAATCATGTCAGATAAGGACAGAGTGTGCGAAGGACATGATAAACAAGATCATGGAAAGGTATCCCATTCCCCGCGATGCTGTGATGAAGTATACCAAGGGCTCAAAGAGCATATATAAATCACATATAATGCGTGCGCTGATAAGCTACGGTTATGCCACTGAGTTTTACGGCTCGGTGAACGACAGGCTGTTCTCGTATCCCCGCGGTGAGTGCCTGGTGACAAGAGAATATCCCGATGTCAATTTCGTGCTTGATCTGATACATTCTTCAAAGGGTGTGGCTGTATTGGCACATCCCCATATGTTCGGCAATATCCAGCTGATGAAGGAACTTACAGAAGCAGGTAAGCTTGACGGCATAGAGTGTTTCCATTTTTCGGCAACGGAAACACAGCAGAATGCGCTTAAAAAGTATGCTGAAAAGCATGATCTGATAGTTACGGGCGGCTCGGATTTCCACGGCCTTTACAACAGCACAATGACCCATATCGGCAAGTTTACAACTGATGAGGAAAATCTGGAAAAGCTGTTCAGGCTGATACACCAGAATGCGAAGAAAGCCAAAAAAGCAGGCGAAGCCTCTGATATACAGGCTAAGGAGGATACCGCTCCGTCTGAGGAAACATCGACTGAGGAAGAATAATAGAAACATAAAAAGGACAGCTTCGGCTGTCCTTTTTTGCAAAAGTTCGTATATCGGAAAAAAACAAGACCATACTGCAAAAATAGTATAATATATACTCTGCTGATAGCTGTCTACACTGCGGTAAAAGAATTTTAGCTTTTCTGCGTATTTACTTTTGCGTGATAATGTGGTATAATATTTTCAAAGCATAATTGTTTCAGCGGCAAGGTGCCGTTATATTGAAAGTATCGAAAGGAAGTAAGTAAAATGAACGTTATGGAAGAATCTTTAAAGCTTCACGAACAGTGGAAGGGCAAGATAGAGGTCATCTCAAGGGCTAAGATAAACAATGCCCGCGACCTTACACTGGCATACACCCCCGGTGTTGCTCAGCCTTGCCTTGAAATAGAGAAGGATCCCGATCTTAGCTATGTGTATACACGCCGCGCTAATCTTGTAGCTGTTATAACAGACGGTTCTGCAGTACTTGGCCTTGGCAATATTGGTCCTGAGGCAGGTATGCCTGTTATGGAAGGCAAGTGCGCTCTGTTTAAGGAATTTGCTGATGTTGATGCTTTCCCTCTCTGTGTAAGATCTAACGATGTTGATGAGATCGTCAATACCGTTGCTATGATAGCAGGAAGCTTCGGCGGTATAAACCTTGAGGATATTGCTGCACCCAGATGCTTCGAGATAGAGGCTAAGCTGAAAGAGCGCGTTGATATCCCTGTATTCCATGACGATCAGCATGGTACTGCTATAGTTGTAGGCGCTGCTATGCTCAATGCCTGCAAGCTGACAGGCAGAGATATCGGCAGCCTGAAAGTCGTAATGAGCGGTGCGGGCGCTGCGGGCTGTGCTATAGCTAAGTTCCTGATGAGCCTGGGCGTAAAGGATATAATCATGCTGAACTCCAAGGGTATCATCTGCGAGGGTGATGATATCAAGAACCCCGCACAGGCTGAGATGGCAAAGATAACCAACCGTGAGCATATCCGCGGCGGACTGGCTGATGCTATGAAGGGCGCTGACGTATTCGTAGGCGTATCCAAGCCTGATCTGGTAACTCCTGATATGGTAAAGAGCATGAACGATAAGCCTTTCATCTTTGCTATGTCCAACCCTGTACCCGAGATAATGCCCGATGTTGCAAAGGCAGCAGGCGCATACATCGTAGGTACCGGACGTTCTGACTTCCCGAACCAGATAAACAACGTTGTTGCATTCCCCGGAATATTCAAGGGTGCACTGGCAGTACGCGCAAGCGATATAAACGAGGAGATGAAGCTGGCAGCGGCTTACGCAATAGCTTCCTGTGTTCCCGATGACAAGCTGTGTCCCGAATTCATCCTTCCCGATGCTTTTGACAGAGCAGTTCCCGTTGCAGTAGCAGAAGCTGTAGGCAAGGCTGCAAGAGAAAGCGGAGTTGCGAGGATTTAATTTGTGATAACATCGTGGAATGTGAATGAGTTCTGTGGGGGAGAAGAAGCTGCGATAAATATATCGTATAAAGAAAAGTGCAACATATGGAAAGTCAATGGCAGCCGGTATATTGAAAAGATAATCTCATATCTGAATAATAAAGACGATATCGTTTTTATCAATGAGTTCAAAGGTGTCAAGAGTATAGTGAATACGTTGGAGAACAGATATGAGATAGCTTCTTATCCTATCGGTAACAATAAATTTGTCACTGTTGCTATTTTTTCTAAAGGGGCTTATAAACTATACGGAGAAAAAATACTTGATGAAGAATTTGGTTCATTCCGTAATCGTGTAATTGCTGTTCAGAGAAAAGACGACCCGACGCAGATCATATTCGGTATACACATACCTACATATGATCCGACAGATAAACACACTTCCATAGAGTTATGGAACAGTATTATAAGAGTACACCGCAGGCTGCATGAAGATAACAGAAGTGTTATTTACATAGGTGACATAAATACTTACATACCCGGTACTGTAAATAAAAGCAAGCTGTATGAGTTTATGTCAGAAGGGCTTGTAGACTTCTGGATTGAAACCGGGCATGATCACAATGAGCATACATCAAATTTCAATACCCGAATTGACTATGCCCTGGTAACAGGCAAGGATTTCGACAAGCTTAATAAGAAGTATGATATGACAGTAGACCATACAGTACGCGTAAACGGGCTCTCCGACCATTCCGCGATAATACTTAAAGAACGTACACCCGAAACGAAAAAGACAGGTGAATTGAAATGATAAGAGATATCCAGGACAAAATACTTGAACTGAAAAAAGAACACGATATCTGTATACTTGCTCACAGCTATCAGGCTGCCGAGATAGTGGAGATCGCAGATATCACAGGCGATAGCTATAAGCTGAGTGTAGAGGCTGCTAAGGTGCAGAACAGGAATATCCTGATGTGCGGAGTGCATTTCATGGCGGAAACAGCCAAGATGCTTTCGCCTGAAAAGAATGTGTATCTTGCAAACGGCGGTGCAGGCTGTCCCATGGCTGAACAGATGGAACCTGCTATGATACGCGGGATAAAGATGGACGAGCCCGACCGTAAGGTGGTATGCTATATCAATACCACTGCCGCACTTAAAGCGGAGTGCGATGTATGTGTTACATCGTCTTCGGCTGTGAAGATAGTCAAGAATATGGATGCTGACAAGATACTGTTCATCCCGGACTGCAATCTTGGCACCTTTGTAGCTAATGAATGTCCCGATAAGGATATCATGCTGCTGAAGGGCGGCTGTCCTGTACACGCATCTATTACCGTTGATGAGGTGGAGGAAGCTCGTGCAGCTCACCCGAATGCAAAGCTCCTCGTTCACCCCGAGTGTGTTCCTGCTGTTACAAAACTGGCTGACTTTGCAGGTTCTACAGCTGATATAATGAGATACGCCGCAGAAAGCAGCGAACGTGAATTCATTATAGGTACAGAAATATCAATCACTGAGCATCTGCAGTACAAATTCCCCGAGAAGAGGTTCTATAACCTCTCAAAACGCCTTATCTGTCCCAACATGAAGCTTACTACACTCATGGACGTATACGGCAGCTGCAAGGCTATCGGCGGCGATAGCAGTTTTGATGTGACTGAGATAGTTATGAGCGATGAGCTTATAGCCAAGGCTAAAGGCTGTATCGACGAGATGATAAGACTTTCTGTATGATATGCAGTCCGGTCGCCCACACCTTCACGGTGTGGGCGATTTTTTTACGAAAACGTTATACTTTGTAAAATTTTAATTTTTCTGGAAAAATACTTGTAAAAATTCTATTTATGTGATATAATGCAAAGTAAGGAAATGACTGCGTAAATAATTTTGTTGACTATACACAAATATTATGCCAAAGCAACGGGGGATAACTATGGAAAGGAATCCTAAACAAAGACCTTTGATAGGTGTTGTTATAAATGAGCCTGATCAGGATTTTTATAATAAAGCGCTGTATCATGTCCAGAAGGAGATTTTTGCACATGATGCTGACGCTGTGATTTTCAATACCCTGCTGACTCAGACCGATCAGGTGGGCGTAGAAAACTCTGTCTTCTCGCTGATAGAGCCGGGTCTGCTTGATGGTATGATCGTGTTCGGATATACAATAAAGGATGAGGATGCTAAAGCGAGTATACTCCGTATCATAGACCACAGTGATCTTCCTTCGGTATGTATCGGTTTGGAAACTGAGAATATGACCAGCATCATGTTCGATAACGATGAGTGTACGGATAAGATAGTCAGACATCTGACAGAGTGGCATCATGTAAATGATGTATGTTTCGTCAGTGGTCCTGAGGACAGCATTTTCCATAACAGAGTACTGAAAAGCTTTAGAAAGGCATTTTCGGAACAGGGGATAGATCTGACTGATGACAGGATAATCTACGGTCCTGACTGGATAGGTGAATATACCTCGGTGGCTGATGATATACTTGATCACGGCTTGCCGCAGGCTATTGTATGCATAAGTGATTTTACAGCTGCGGGAGTTATCGGTGCTCTTACCGAGAAAGGTGTACATATACCCGAGGATGTTATAGTTACAGGCTACAGCATGAATGAACCCTTTGCATCTGATTATATTAACATAACCTCCATTGAGCGCCGTCCTGAAACTATGGCGGTAGAGGCTGTGAGAAAACTTTTTGCCAAGATAAAATGGGAGGAGTATGTCCCTGCGGAGAGAAAGCCATGCTGTGTACTTCGCAAAGGTGTTACCTGCGGATGTGAAAGGATCAATCTTGCAGAGCTTTCTCGCTCGGCAATGGATAATATGGTATCTACAAGGCGTTCGGGATTCGATTCATACTATAACGATATGTCTGAAACGCTGGTAAACGCTGAAAGCTTTGACGAATTTTTATGGAGACTTGATTGGTATACCCGTTACCTTGGGGATTTTGAGAGTTTTTGGCTATGCATTAATGATGGCATAATGCACGTGCCCGGTGACAAGCTGGAGGATTATTCCGAAACGCTGTCCATAGCCTACAGCCGACAGAACGGCAAGGGTGCTGTCCCGGGCGGAGCGGGATTCAGCAGGCGCGAACTTCTTCCTGCTATATTCAGTGAAAGGGACAAGCCGAGTGCTTTTATATTCAACTGTCTGCATTTCAGACACGTGAATTATGGGTATACTGTGCTTTCGTACGGCGATTCAGGTGCTTTTTTTGATAAGCACTACGTTATGTGGCTGCGGTATGCGGCTATTGCTTTGGAAAAGCAGAGAAGGCATATACTTTATAATGACAGCGTTTACGATGACCAGATCAGAGATCCGCTGACAGGTCTGCTGAATGTTAAAGGATATAAAAAGGTCATGACACAGCGCTGCGGCAGCTTTGACCGTCCTGACATGATCATGAGGATAATCTCTGTAGATGTTGAGAACCTGAGAGGTATAAACTCTGCCTACGGATACAGTGAGGGTGACAGGGTACTTCAAAGGCTGGCTATGATACTCAACAACAGCGCAGGCGAGGACGATATCTGCGTAAGGGTCAGCGGCGATGAGTTCTTTATTTGCGGACTTATGGAGGCAGCTGTGCCTGTGGACGATGTTCCTGTTAATCTTGAAAGGAACCTTGATGCGTTCAATTCTGATTCGACAATAGATTTCGGTGTGCATTTCTATACTTCAAGAGTGGTTGCACCCCTTACTTCTGCGGAAATACTTGATACTTTGCCGTACGAAGCAAATTATCAGCGTACGCTGGCCAAGGATAATCATAAAAAGAAGCGTACAGGTATCGCTGACGGACGGGAAAACAAGAGTGCAGAGCACTATGATGAGGATGAGAGAAAGCTGGTCGCAAAGATACTCAACGATGACCTGCTGACATACCACTTCCAGCCTATAGTAAGTGCCAGGACCGGTGATATAGTTGCATATGAGGCACTTATGAGATATGAGGGAGAGGTGAAGATATCTCCTATAACGATACTGAGCCATGCGTCTGCTATGGGCAGGCTTGATGATGTTGAAAGACATACCATGTACAACCTGTTCAAATTCGTTCATGAGCATCAGGATGATCTGGGTGAGAGACAGCTGTTCATAAACAGTATACCTTCATGTACCCTGCCTGACAAGGACTTTGAAGAACTATGCAGTACCTACAGTGATATCGTCAAGAAGATAGTTATAGAGTTTACGGAGCAGACCGAAGCCAGCACACAGCAGCTTGAAAAGGTGCTGGAGAGGCGCAGCCGCTACGGCATAGGCATAGCTATAGACGATTATGGAACGGGCTATTCCAATATAAGCAATCTGCTGACATTCATGCCAAACTGCGTGAAAATAGACAGAAGCCTTATCATGAATATCCATGAGGATAAGCGCAGACAGCATTTTGTTAAGAATATAATCGACTATGCGCGCGATAATCATTTCAAGGTGCTGGCAGAGGGCGTTGAGAAAACAGAGGAGCTCAGAACTGTCACAGGCATGGGCATAGACCTCATACAGGGATATCTGACAGCACGTCCTGCACCCGAACCGATAAAAGTAATACGTGCTGATATCAGGGATAAAATAAGAGAATGCAACCGTGTGAATGAGAATATAAAGGTCAAAAAGACTTTCTTTGCAGGAGGTGAACGCGAGCTTTCGCTGATGGCACTGGATTTTGATGACTATACAGAGGTATTTGTCACTGACGGCAACTGTGCATTGAAAGGTACAGAGGGATACACTTCATCACTTTGTATAAAGATCAAAGATGGTCTTGATTGCAGGCTGAGACTGGATAGTGTAAGTCTGTCGGGCGAAAACAATGAGGCATCTATAATCGTCGGAAAGGGCAGCAGACTGACGCTGGAGATAGAAGGTAATGTACTGCTGGGCGGTTCTATAAGTGTTCCGACGGGAGCATGGCTGGATATAGTCGGCAAGGGTGACCTTATGATGCGGTCGTATATGACACAGAGCTATGGCATAGGTTCGGATCCTCTCAGCGGTTATGGCATGATAAATGTTCATCTGAACGGCAGACTGGATATCAGCATTGATGGAGAACATTGTATAGGCATAGGAGGAGGCTTCGCTTCGCCTAACAGCAAGATCGAGATATGCTCTGAAGATGTGGATATCAAGCTGGCGGGCAAGCACCTTATATGTGTCGGAGCGATAGATTCCGACACTTCGGTAACGATCAGGGATACCAGGCTGCTAATGTCGACACACTGCGTTGAGGGCATGGGTATAGGCAGCAGCAAGGGCGAACTGGATCTGTTGGTCGAAAACAGTGAGCTGAAATATGATGCATCAGGTGATAATATCTCCTGTATATGTGTTTCCGATAAAAAGAGCGGCAAGGCTGTACTGCGTGGGACTGAGATATCAGCAACTATGCGCGGAAAGAATCTGATGGCTATAGGTTCGTCGAATGGTAATGCCTCGGTAAATGCCGAAAACTGTATATTCGATATACTGGGTGAAGGTGCAAGGGCTATGGGCTTAGGCGGTGCCGATCCTGAAACGGAAGTGAACCTGAAAAATTGCAGCGGCCATATCAAATTCAGCTCCAGCCATTGTGAGGTGTTTGAGGTTGCGGAGGATAAGCTGAAGCAGGAGGATTGTGATATCAAGATCAGTCTGAATGAGTGATAATAAAAACATTATCGGCGGCGGAACGAAAGTTCTGCTGCCGATTTTTGTCCTATAAAACGTTTGATTTCAGGAAACGTTTGCGTAACTGTACAAGTCAGTGTACAGCGAAAATCTTAGCGGGAAGATGATAGAAGAATTATTGCGGAGGAACAAAGGTTTTAATGAAAAAAATGATGCCGATCGGGATGACGGGTGTGAAATTTGCCTATAAAAAATCAAAATACTATATGTAGTATGAACAAAGATGTGTATCGGCAAAATAATGGTGGGTAAGTGAACCGGTAATTTGCACAAAGAAAAATAATCAATACAGAAAAACACCCGAAAACGTTTTAAAATATGAACAACCGGCATTTGATGTACAAAAAAATGTACGTTAGAGGGAATATCTATAAAAGTCGGTAACATTTTATGTAAATTTTGTACACTCATTATTGCGCCTGTTGCTGTTTTGGTAAAAAAATACAGCCCAAAAATTACAAATCAGTTACAGAGCTAACACTCGAATTTACAAAGTGCACAAAAGCGCAAAGGCGTGTTTGTCTATTGCTACATAATTTATTACATCGGGCAGAAAAATTCCAAAAAACACTTGAAATTTGAACGAAAATATAGTATATTTCTTATTGGCGGAAACGTTTGAGATAATAATGGTACGAACGCGTAAACGTTTAACCAACAGAAAGGCGGAAACATCATTGGTTTCATTAAAAGATATTTCCGTGCGCTGCGGCGTTTCGGTCGCTACTGTCAGCAAGGCGCTGAACGGACATAAGGACGTCAGTGAGGCGACAAGAGAAAGGCTGCTTAAAGCTGCTAAGGAAATGGGATATTTCCCGAACTCCCAGGCAAGGGCACTGAAAACCAACAGAACACTGAACCTCGGTGTGATGTTCTCGGATGATGCGGGAAGCGGTCTTACTCACGAATTTTTTGCAAAGGTGCTCAACAGCTTCAAGACAGAGGCTGAATCGGCAGGATATGACATAACATTCATAAATAAAAATGTGGGTCGTCAGAAAATGTCCACCTATGAGCATTGCAAGTACCGTAACGTTGACGGCGTGGTGATCGCCTGTACCGATTTCACAACTCAGGACGTGTACGAGGTCATAAACGGTGATATACCTGTAGTGACTATCGACCACATATTTGACTGCCGCACAGCGATAATGTCAAATAATGAGAAAGGGATCGAGGAGCTTGTAAACTATGTGGCCGATATGGGTCACAAGCGTATAGCTTACATACAGGGCAACAGATCAGCCGTTGCGGACAGAAGACTTGCAGGCTTCTGCAAGGCTTGTATGAACAGAGGGATAGAAGTTGATTCTTCGCTGCTGCTTGCGGGGGATTACCACAATCCTGAAAAGACATACGAGATGACGAAGGAGCTTATTGCGATGAGCAACAGACCTACCTGTATATTTATGCCTGATGATTATTCATCAATGGGCGGGTTCAATGCCATCAATGATTCGGGGCTGTCGGTGCCTGAGGATATATCAGTAGTCGGATATGACGGGATCGCATATTCACAGCTGTTATCACCAAAGCTGACAACGTATCTTCAGGATACGGCTGCGATCGGCACAGAGGCTGCAAAGCAGCTGATATCGCTGATCGAGAATCCACAGACGACCTTTACAGAGGTCATAACAGTAGACGGACGGCTCATTGAAGGTGCGTCGGTCAAAAAATTAAAATAGGCATTAATCGCGGCACAACGCTGCGAAAACAATAATATGATAATGCAAAATAAGGAGGAAATTTATCATGGCAAATCTTAAGAAATTACTTGCTGGCGCTATGGCTCTGTGCATGACAGGCGCAATGTTCGCATCATGCGGCCCCGCTAAGGACGGCGAAAAGGAGCAGAAGAAGGGTTCTGACGCTTCCGCTAAGACAATCAGGATCTATACTTGGAACGACGAGTTCAAGAGCAGACTGAGAAATTACTATCCTGAGTATGACAAGGAAAAGTCCGGCTTCTCCGTAGATGCTGACGGCACCGAGAAGGTTGGCGAGCACGAGTACCTGAAGGATGGCAAGGAGATCGTTTGGGTTACAACTCCTTCTGCTGATAACGCATATCAGAACAAGCTGGATACTGATCTCGAAGCTCAGAGCAAGAACGAAGATAAGATCGATATGTTCCTGGTAGAGGCTGACTACGCTCTGAAGTATGTTAACGGACAATATGCAATGCCTATCAGCGATCTGGGTATCACTGATGCAGATCTGGCTGACCAGTATCAGTACACCAAGGATATCGTTACAAGCTCTGACGGCGTTCTGAAGGGTGTTTCCTGGCAGGCAACTCCCGGTCTGTTCGCATACAGAAGAGATATAGCTAAGGCAGTTCTTGGTACAGATGATCCTGCTGAAGTTCAGGCAGCTATTTCTGACTGGGATAAGTTCAACGCAGTAGCAGCTCAGATGAAGGAAAAAGGTTACTTCATGCTGTCCGGTTATGATGATTCTTACAGAACCTTCTCTAACAACGTTAGCCAGCCTTGGGTTGACGGTGACAAGAATATCGTTATAGATGACAACCTGATGAAGTGGGTTGACCAGACTAAGGAATACACCGACAAGGGTTACAACAATGGTACATCTCTGTGGGCAGATCAGTGGAGTGCTGACCAGTCTGCTGACGGTAAGGTATTCGGCTTCTTCTACTCCACATGGGGCATCAACTTCACACTGGCAGGCAATGCTAAGAGCAATGATCTGTACTACGTTTGCCCAGGTCCTCAGGCTTACTACTGGGGTGGTACTTGGATCTGTGCAGCTGAAGGCACCGACAACAAGGAAACTGTTGCTGACATCATGAAGAGCCTGACCTGCAACAAGGATATCATGCTCCAGATCACAAAGGATACTCAGGACTACACAAACAACAAGGCAGGCATGGAAGAACTCGCTGCTGACTTCAGCTCTGAATTCCTCGGTGGTCAGAACCACATCGCTATGTTCGTTGATGCAGCTCCCAAGATAGATGCTTCTAAGATCGGTCCTTACGATCAGGGTCTGAACGAGGCATTCCAGGCTGCATTCAAGGATTACTTCACCGGCACTGTATCTAAGGATGAAGCTCTTGCTAACTTCTATACAAAGGCTAAGGAGAAGTATCCTGATCTTAACACTCCTGCATAATCAGGAAGAGTTAAGGACTAAATAGTCAAAAATCAAACAGCTGAAACGGGGACGGTAAAACCCGCCCCCGTTTTTCGGCTTAAATAAAGATATCAGCAAAAATAAAAAGCAGTTTTAGAGGGTGCATTTAATGAAACATAAGTCAATCAGCTATGCAAAATGGGGCTACATCTTTGTTATCCCTTTTTTTGCTGTGTTTATTGTTTTTAACCTTTTCCCCCTGCTGTCGACATTCAATAATTCTTTGTATGAGTACTATAAATCCAACGGTGTAACTTTTGGACCGAAATGGATTGGACTCCAGAATTATACAAAACTGTTTTCGGCAGAGGTAAACGTTGGAAAGTATTTCATGAATACTTTCATTATCTGGCTCATGGGCTTTATCCCCCAGATATTCTTCTCTCTCCTGTTCGCTTCATGGTTCACTGACCTTAGAATGAAGCTCAAGACAGGTGCATACAAGATCATATTCTATCTGCCTAACGTTATCATGGCAGCTGCAATGGGTATGCTTTTTTTCACAATGTTTGACCAGAGCGGTCCTATGACAATGCTGCTCAAGCCTTTCACAGGCGGTGTAGCTTATAAGTTCTTTGAGAATGTTTGGTCACAGAGAACTATCATCGCACTTATCAACTTCATGATGTGGTATGGTAATACTACTATCATGCTGATGGCTGCGATCAACGGTGTGGATCCTTCGCTGTATGAGTCTGCACAGATCGACGGTGCTAATCCGTCTCAGACTTTCTGGAATATCACTATTCCTCTTATCAGACCTATCCTTGTTTATGTGCTTATCACATCTCTCATCGGTGGTCTGCAGATGTACGACGTTCCTCAGATCATCACCAAAAACGGTGACGCTGTAAACAGAACATCTATGACTATGATCATGTATCTCCAGTATCAGATGAACATAGGTAAAAACTACGGCTATGCCGGTGCAATATCTGTTGTACTGTTTGTTGTTGCAGCAGCTCTCTCTATGTTGGTATTCTATATCAATTCTGATAAGGATGAGAAAAAACGTAAGAAGGGAGTGAAGTAACAATGGCAGCACCTATCGATGCAGTAGGACAGATGAGTAACTCTAGGGCGTTGCTCATCAGAAGAGTAATTTCATACGTTGTATTGACAATATTTGCTATAATTTCACTGTTCCCGTTCTTCATTCTTCTTATCAACATGACTCGTGAATCAGCAGATATTCAGCAGGGATTTTCTCCTCTGCCAGGTAAATATTTAATAAAGAACTTCAGGGCTGTAATGAACAAGCCTGACTGGGCTATGCTCGCAGCTCTGAGAAACTCGTTTATCATATCCGCAAGCTGTGCATTCTTATCTTCATATTTTTCAGCACTCACAGCTTATGCGATCCATGTATATGATTTCAAGCT
>ODAI012734252.1_pt1 | contig 23100 bp, 21 predicted proteins | sample 1539321 | NCBI WGS metagenome assembly ODAI01 (sample SAMN02144231, study PRJEB22623) | gut metagenome | biome: sheep rumen | host: Ovis aries | place: New Zealand | reverse complement strand
TGCGGCGGCGAGGGCGAATGCTCCGTAAACGTCGGCGTGTCCGGTCCGGGAGTGGTGGAACAGGCGATAAAAAGCATAAACGGCGGGTACGCGGCGGATTTGACGCAAGTAGCCGAGACCGTCAAACGCACGGCGTTTAAGATAACCCGCGCGGGGATGCTTATTGCGAACGAGGCGGCAAAGCGTCTCGGTTGCAAATTCGGAATAATAGATCTTTCGCTCGCGCCCACGCCTACCGTCGGCGACAGCGTAGCCTACGTTTTGGAGGCGATGGGGCTTGAAAGCGTCGGTTGCCACGGCACTACCGCCGCGCTCGCGCTATTAAACGACGCCGTAAAAAAGGGCGGTGTTATGGCTTCCAACCATATAGGGGGACTTAGCGGCGCGTTTATTCCCGTCAGCGAGGACCTCGGCATGATATCCGCGGCGGAACGCGGCGCGCTTTGTCTCGAAAAATTAGAGGCAATGACGTGCGTATGCAGCGTGGGGCTGGATATGATAGCGATTCCCGGCGATACTCCCGCCTCTACCATATCCGCGATAATCGCGGACGAGTGCGCCATAGGCGTGGTAAACAACAAGACCACCGCCGTAAGGCTTATACCGGCAATCGGTAAGAAGGTCGGCGATATGGTGGAGTTCGGAGGACTGCTCGGCGGCGCGCCCGTGATGAATGTAAATCCTTACTCCGCGGAAAAGTTTATCTCTCGCGGCGGCAGAATCCCTGCGCCCATACACTCCAACAGGAACTGACGTTGCGCCGAGTAATGCGGTAAAATCTCAAATCCGACGCAGTGTTTAGCGGGAAAAATTCAATAAACTTATCGGTTTTGCCGATATAAAACGAAAATCCGAACCTTGACGGTTCGGATTTTTTTACAAAGTAAAAACAAACTCCCCGGTCAAGCATTGCCTTGTCAGGTTCAAAGGGTATAATCTCAGACTGCCTCGTCGCGGAGGTTTACCGCGAAACGTGACAGACACCCCTGTCGAATTGAGAATATTATATACCAAAATTTTTCGGCTGTCAAACGATTTTCAAATAAAAACGTTTTTTGCCGCATATAATTTATTATGTTATTAAGCGACGCCTTGAAAGGCGAAAAATACACGATAAAAACCGTTAAACTCTCGGGCGAATCCAAAAGGCGAGCCGAAGAACTCGGAATAATCATCGGAGAAAAGATAACCCTCAAAAGGAATTACCGTTTCGGCGGCGGGATATATATAATTTGCGGGACAGAGGTGGCGCTGGGTAAAAGCGCGGCGGCAAAAATTGAGGTGGAGACTTGAGAAAGATAGCGGTAATCGGTTGCCCGAACGCAGGCAAGTCTACTCTCGTCAATTCGCTTACCGGTGCGTCGCTCAAAGTCGGCAATTGGCACGGCGTGACGGTTACGCGCGAGGACAGAAGTTATAACTACCTCAGCGAAGAATACGTTTTAAGCGATCTCCCCGGCGTATACACTTTAAAATCCGACCTCGCCGAAGAGGGGGAAACCTTAAAGGCTTTAAGAAAAGAAAATTACGACGGAATAATTCTCGTCGCGGACGCTGCGTCGCTTAAAAAATCTTTAACTCTTCAAAACGAGTGCCAAAAACTTAAACTGCCTATAGTGGTGTTTATCAACTTATACGGGGACTTTTTGAAAAACAAAGGCAAATTCGACTCGTCCGGGTACGAAAAGGCGACGGGAATTAAAGTCTTTACGGGCGAGGCGAACGATAAACGCTGCGCCGAGAAATTCAAGTCGGCTTTAAAAGAGGTCGTATCCCGCGATTATTGCGGCAAAACGATTACTGCGGCGGAATTGGACGCTTACTATACTATGCCGGAAGTGAGCCGCCCGCTCGACGATTTCTTTGAGCGGCCGATTATTTGCATACTCGCTTTTCTTTCGCTTATGATATGTTCGGTATACCTCGCATTCGGCGCTTTTAGCCCCGGCAACTACTTAAGCGAACTGATAAGTGCGGCTATAAGTGTTTTAATGCGTGTTTTCGATAGATTTTTATCGGGGTTTTGCACGCCGTTTGTAAAAGACCTTGTGGTAGAGGGGTTAATCGGCGGGGTGGGTGCCGCGGCGGAGTTCTTGCCGCAGGTGGCGATAATGTCCGCATGTCTGACCGCTATGGAACAGTCGGGGCTTATCGCGCGGCTCGCCGTAGCGATCGACGGCTTGCTCGAAAAAGCGGGACTCGGAGGAAAAGCGGTCTATGCGCTTTTATGCGGCTACGGTTGCGGCGCGGTGGCGGCGAGCGTTTGCGGCGGAATCGAGGACAAGTCCGTGCGCCGTCGCGCGGCGCTTTCTTTGCCTTTTACGTCGTGTTCGGCAAAGACGCCCGTTTACGCGTTCGTAGCCAAATACTGCTTTGGCGAATACGCATTTTTGATAATAGCGGTCATTTATGTTTTATCGATAATTTTTCCCGTTTTAAACTCCGCTTTTCTCTATAAAACTTTAATAAAAGATACGCCAAAGCCGCTTATATTCGAACTCGCGAACGTCAGAACGGTCAAATTCGGAATTTTAATCGGGTCTGCGCTTTCTTCCGCTAAAAACTTTATAGTACGGCTTGGGACGACTATAGTTTTAGCGTCCGTCGCGCTATTCATATTAAGCAGGGTAACGATAGATTTTGCCTACGTTGAAACGGTATCCGAAAAATCCTTCGTTTCGTACATAGGTAAGGCTATAAGTCCGTTATTCGCGCCTATGGGCATAAAAGATTGGCGATACGCCGTGGCGGCGGTAACGGGGATATTCGCAAAAGAGGGCGTGGTTTCGGCGCTTGCCGCGCTCTTTCCGTCGGGGCTTGGTCTCGGCTTTGCGGAAGGTCTTTCGTTTACGGCGTTTTGCTACGCGTATACGCCCTGCGTAGCGGCGATGTCCGCCACCGCGAAAACCGCGGGGAAACGCTACGCCGCCTTTTCCGCCGTGTGGCAGTTTATAATAGCGCTATTATTTGCGTATTTCATATATTTCGTTTGCAAAATGCTCGGCTTAGTGTTATAATTTAACAAATGAAAGTTTTCTATTCGAGCGGAGGGTTTCTTTCGGACGAACTTCGCGGCTTTTATAAAAGCGATATAAGTTACGTCAAGACAAAGCAACTTATCCGAAAAAAAGACGTCAAGATAAACGGCAAAAGGGTTTCTTCCGATCTTCAGACGTCTTGCGGCGACGAGATAACCGTATATTACGACGGCGAGGCGCGCGAACTCAAAGTTTTGTACGCGGACGAAAATATTCTCGCGGCGTATAAGCCCAAGGGCGAAAACTACGAGGACTTTGCGAAACGCGTAAAGGCGGAGTATCACACCGCAGAGCCTGCGCATCGGCTGGATACGAATACGGACGGGATAATAATTTTTTCGCTGAACGCAAAAGCCGAAGAGGAATTATACGCGGCGTTTAAAAACCGAACGGTCAAGAAGTTTTACACCGCCGAAGTTTACGGCAGACCGAAAAAGAGCGCGGGCGTTTTTAAAGCCTATCTCTTCAAGGACGCGAAAGCCGCGAAAGCGGATATTTCCCCGACCTATAAAAAGGGTTATAAGGAAATAATAACGGCGTACAGGACTTTGGAAGAGAGAGAAAACAGCACGGTTTTGGAAGTGGAACTGATAACCGGGCGAACTCACCAGATACGGGCGCACCTTGCGTATATCGGGAACTTCATAATCGGCGACGGTAAGTACGGGAAAGAGAGTATAAATAAAAAATTCGGCGCGAGAAGTCAAAGGCTGACCGCAAGCAGAATAATCTTTGCTTTTAGCGGCGGAACGCTTTCATATCTCGATAAAAAGGAGATAAAATTATGAAAAAAACAATTGCGGCAATAATCGCGGTTTCGCTATCGGTTGCAATCGTCGGTTGCGGAAGAGATTATAAAGAAAAGACGGTTCGCGCAGAGGAACTGACGTCGGCGTTGCAGGTAAACGTCGAGGGCAAAGAGGTAACCGACGGGTTTAAAAACGCTTACTACGGCTTTACGTCGGAACTTTTCAAGCGCGTAAACGGCGAGGACAACGTATTCATTTCGCCTTTGTCCGCGGCGACGTGCTTATCCATGGCGTTTAACGGCGCCGACGGCGAAACTCTTTCGGAGTTCGAGAGCGCGATGGGGCTACCTTTAAGCGACTTAAACGGAGCGTTTAAAACTATTTTAAGCGACGGAAATAACAGCGTAAAATACGCGAATTCCATATGGCTTAACGCCGTCATGCCGCAACCGAAACGAGAATTTTTAAACGCGGCGAAGGGATATTACGGCGCGGAGGTGTACAGATCGACCTTTGACACCGCGCTCGTTAGCGATATTAACAATTGGGTTTCCAACAAAACGCAAGGCATGATAGATAAGATAATAGACAAGACTTCGCCCGATTACTATTCGTATCTTTTAAACGCCTTGTATTTCGAGGCTGAGTGGGCGGAAAAGTACGAAAATAAGGATATAAAGCCTTGGACGTTCCGCAATAAAAACGGCGAGGATAAAGCCGTTACGATGCTTTCTTCGACGGAGCATGAGTATTTTTCGTATAACGGCGGCGACGGGTTTTTAAAACGCTATAAAGGCGATTACGCGTTTATGGCTATACTGCCCGAAGAGGGGACGGATATAGACGAGTTTATAAGCGGCGTCGACGGCGAAAAACTTCTCGGCGCGATTTCCGACGTAAAACACGTTACGGTAAAAGCGAAAATTCCGGAGTTTAAGAGCGATTTTTCAATAGACCTGTGCGACGCGCTTAAAGATATGGGCATAATTTCGGCGTTTTCGCCGAACAAGGCGGACTTTTCCAAGATGTCAGACGGCGTATATATCGATTTCGTCTTGCAGAAAACGAAAATAGAATTAGACAGAAAAGGCACTAAAGCCGCGGCGGTTACGGGGATAGGCGAAATGGCTACGAGCGTAGGACCGGGCAATACCGTCGAGATAGTTTTAGACAGACCGTTCGTGTACGCGATAATATCGTTAAAAGACGACTTGCCGCTATTTATAGGGAGTTTAAAGAATATCGGATGATAGGCGCGGAACTCGTAATACGCGGAATACTTCTCGGCGTAGGTCTTGCCGCCGACGCTTTGGCGGTATCGATGACGAACGGCTTTAACGAGCCGAAAATGCCTGTAAAAAGGGTTGCTTTGATCGCGGCGTTTTTCGGCGTGTTTCAAGGCGTAATGCCGCTTATCGGTTATTTCGTGGGCGCGGCGCTTTTCAAGTCGATTGAAAAGGTTATACCGTGGATTTCCCTCGTTATTCTCGGGTTTTTAGGTATAAAGGCCGTGAAAGGCGGTTTAGAAGAAAGGGACGAACAAACCGTGAAACGGCTTACGGTGGCGGTGCTTTTCGGTCAGGCTGTGGCGACGTCTCTCGACGCTTTGTCGGTAGGCTTTACGATGGCGGACGTGTCGCCGTTGTCGGCGGCGATTATCGTTACGATAATAGCGGCGGAGACGTTTATAATATCGTTCGCGGGGGTAAACGTCGGCAAGAAGTTCGGAGATATGTTCGGAAACAAAGCCGAGATAGCGGGCGGAATAATACTGATACTTATCGGTTTAGAGATTTTCATAACCAAGACGTTTTTTTAGCGGAGTAAAAACGTCGTTTTGCGCTATTGAAAGCGGGTGCGTAAAATTTACGGTTTCGCCTTTTGCCGGAACGCTCGTTTCTCTTAAGTTCAAGGGAACGGAAACGGTACTCTGCTATAAAAACGAAGAAGATTACGCAAAATACGACGGTTATTTGGGGGCGACTATAGGAAGAGTCGCCAACAGGATTTGCGGTGGCGGGTTTTCGCACAGGCTTTGGGACGCGGAGAAGATTTACAGCGGGAATTTTCTCACTAAAAGAAAGATAGCGGGCGGCGAAGAAATAGACAGAAGATACGGGCTTTGTCTTGAAACGCAGTTTTATCCGAACTTTGTCAATCAACCGAACTTTAAGGGCAAAACACTTGAAAAGGACGAGGAATTCTATTCCAAGACGGAGTATAGGTTCAGGCAAAACTGATTTATAAAAAGTTTTAAGTCGCGGGCGGAAAATTTTTCCGCCCGCGACTTAGTGTCAATCGTAATATTCGGGATCGTCGTAATCGTCAAACGGATCATAATAATATCCGTAGCCTTGTGTTTCGGATTTAACGGTTTCTTCCGAAACGTCTTCCGCGTCTTCGTTATTTGAAAAAACGCACGACGTAGTTAGTAAGATTGAAAATATCAATAAAATTACGGTTAGATATAAAGTTGACTTTTTTTCATTTCATAATTCCCCATTTACAAAAAATGCCGCCTCAAAACGAAGGCGACACTTGTAAAGCGCCCACTTCGTTTAGTTGCAACACTAATTTCATAAATTCCCGAAAGACATTTATTGCAAAATAGGCAAACTCTACCTAAAAGGTATAGTCTTCCGAGAAAAAATTTATTCAATTAGTGTTGCTCATTTATTTTAACATAAAGAAGAAATATTGTCAAATAATTAAACGCAAATAAAAGGTCTTCTCATAACTATATAATTTTAGCGGTTTTATTCGATTTTTTATAACAAAAAAGACCGATTTAATCGGTCATTCAGTTTGTCATTTTAAAAGTTCTTTGATTTTATCAGCGTTTTGTATTCCGAGTTCGTAGCCTTTTTCATAGGCGAACACGAGGTCTTTGACGAGATATTGGCTCATATCTCCGAGTTCGGGCATGAGGAGGAGGTCGTACTCGCTTTTTTCGTAGCGTTCGCTCGTTATCGCCCAGTCAACCGCGTCGATTATCCTTAAAGAGCGGTCGATTATATTGTTGTCTTTAAAAGTTTTCCTAAGCGATCCGAGTACGTCCACGCCGACGATGACGTCCGCGCCCATTTTCTTTACCGCCTCTATCGGCATGCGAATTTTTACGCCGCCGTCTACGAGCAATCTCTTTCCGTCGGCGACGGGCTTGAACACTATCGGTATCGACGAACTTGCGCGTACCGCTTTCGATACGTCGCCGCGCGAAAACCATATGGGCTTTCCCTCGATTATATCAAACGCGTTGCACATGAACTTCGTCTTTAAATCCTTAAACTTGACGCCGCCGAACAGACTATCCAAAAGATTGGTCATTTTCTGGGTTTTGAGTAGAGATTTACCCGAAAATCCGCCCAAAGAAAAGTCCACTATATCGCTCGTTTTCAGTTTTTTTACTACGGAAAGCATTTCCGCGGGCGTCATGCCCCTACTGTACAGCCCGCCGACCACCGGACCCATAGAACACCCGGCAATCGCGGCCACCTTTTTTCGCTTTGTGTCCAGGGCTTGCAAAAACCCGACGTGCGCGATGCCGCGCGAGCCGCCCGAGCCTAATACAAGACCTAATTTTTTATTCTTCATCTTCGCCTTTATTTTCGTTTATTTTGACTTTTATTTCCAAGACCTTTTTGATCGTTCGCTTTGTTATCTCGATTTCGAGGTTCTGATAAGTGAAAGTGTAGCCGAGGGACGGTATATCCCCGCACTTTTCCACTATCCAGCCGCCGACGGTGTTCGAGTCCGACTCCTCGTCCGCAATCGAAAACAACTCGAAAAACTCTTCTTTTTCGGCGTTTCCGTCAACCGTATAGACGTTGTCGTCGGTCTTTTTGAAATAGTCTACCACTTCGTCGTGTTCGTCCCAGATCTCTCCGACGAGTTCCTCTAAAATATCCTCGAGAGTTACAAGCCCGAGCGTTCCGCCGTACTCGTCCACCACGACCGCCATATGCACCTGCTGGCGTTGCATACTCCTCAAAAGTACCGGAATTTTCATGTGTTCGGTCGCAAAAGCGATAGTGGTAACTATGCCTTTTATGTTTTTTGCGCCTTTCTCGAGCGCCTCGAAAAAGTCTTTTTCGTGTATCATACCTATTATGCTGTCAATCGAGCCGTTATATACGGGCAAACGCGAAAATCCGTTGTCGAAAAATAATTTTTTTATTTCCGACAGCGGCGTATCGACGTCGATCGCCACCATTTGCACTCTCGGCACGAGAATATCGCCCACTTCCGAGTCGTTGAACTCTATCGCCGAAGAAATGAGTTCGGTTTCGTTTTGGTCGAGAGTTCCGTCCTCGTTCGCCTCTTCGACGTAGTTTAAAAGTTCCTCTTCGGTAATTACGTCGTCGCCTTTAAAGCGGAACAATTTCTTAAGCAGAAGTTTCCAGCCCGTAAAAAATAGGTTTAAGGGGTAGAGCGCGACCATGAAAAAGTATATGAAATAACTCGCCGCGCAGGCAAAACTCTCGGGAAACTCTTTCGCGAGCGTTTTCGGCGTTATTTCGCGGAAGATAAGTCCCGCCGCGGTAGTAACCGCCGTCGAGACGGTAGTCGCCGCGCTGCCGTTTTTGATTATCGTAGAGAAGAACAGGGTTGAAATGGTTGCGAGCAGTATGTTTACGAGATTGTTTGCGATAAGTATCGTAAAAAGCAGTTTATCGTAATTGTCGGCGAGTTTCAGCGCCAGCCGAGCGGATCTTTTCTCGCTTTCCGCGCGGATTTTAAGCCTCGCTCTGTTGAGCGAGGAATAAGCGGTTTCGGTAGCCGAAAAGAACGCTGAAAAGGCGATAAGAATCACCATAAGCACTATAAAAAGCGTAAAACTGTCGGGGTCCATTTAAATTCTCCGAATAATTAATATAGTCATTATAACATATTTTATAAGTTTTGTAAAATATTAATCGGCATTATTCGTCTTAAAAATAATTGACAAAGCGGATATAATTGTATATAATATACTAAAATAAATATCGGTGGAGTCTGTCGCAAAAAAATAAAGAAATTTTGTGATGGCTTTTTTTTCGGAGAAAGAGATGATAGAGGAAGTTTTGGAAAAGGTTCGCGAAGCGGAAGAGCGCGTAAAAAAAGAAAAAGACGCAGCCCTCTCGCGCGCGGATGAAATCCGTTTCGGCGCGGAGAGCCGCGCGGCGGAGATAACTGCGAGCGCCAAGAAAAACGCCAAAGCGGTGCGGTCGAATTTAATGGTGTCCGCGTCTATGCGCGCCGAAGAAGAATACAAAAAGACCACCGATAACGCCTTAGCGGCGGGCGAGGCTATGAAACTCGATTTAGATAAAAAAGCGGAAATGCTCGCCGAAAAAATAGCGCGCGAGATAATAAGCGGAGGATTTTAATGGCTGTAGCCGAGATGTCGGTTTTAACGCTCGTCGCCCTTGAAAAGGATAAGAGCGCAATACTCGACGAACTGCAAAAATGCGGCGCGGCGCAGATACGTTCCGCTAAAGAATACGCCCTTACGACGCGCGGCAGCGCGGCGGGAACGGAAAGCCTTGCCGCCGAAAGGGAGCGCGTCGAAAAAGCGACGGCGATAATTTACGCCGCCGCCGAAAGCCTTGCAAAAAAAGGCGAGAAAATAGGCGTCAAGGACGGTTTCGGCGTAACAGCGGCGGAGTTTTTCGCGTCTGAAAACAATTCGGAAAAAATATTCGAGATACTTAAATCCGTCGAGAGCAGCGAGGCGAAAATAGCCGAAATTCACTCTGAAATCTCCGCGTTAAAAACCAAAAAAGCGGAGTATAGTGCGTTTAAACCTATAAACTTAAAGTTTTCGGCGCTTGCCGACACGGCGTATTCGTGCGTTCGGGTCGGTACTGTCGGCGCGGAAAAATCCGAAAGCCTCGCGCTTGCGGCGTCCGAGGCGGGCGTGGCGCTCGAGGTCTTTGAAAAGGTCGGCGGTTTGGCGGCGGTCGTCGCCGTGTACTTGAAATCCGACGAGAAAACAGCGGAAGATATTTTATCGTCTTTCGGCTTTAAGAGATTTATATGCGACGGGGAATACACGGCGAAAGATAAAATCGCCGAACTCGATTTCAGACAAAACGCATTAAAGCGTCAGGAAAAGGAACTTATTTCGTCCGAGGCGAAGTACGCCGAGGATATAAGGGATTTGAAGATATATTCCGACTACCTCGCGTTTTCGGGAGAAAAAGCCGAGGCGGAGGAGCAATTCGGAAAGACCGAGACCGCGTTTTTACTCGAGGCTTACGTCCCGACCGAGAGCGCGGATGCGGTAAGCGCCGCGGTAAAAAACGTCACGGACGCGGCGGCGATGGAGTTTAAAACAGTTCCGCGCGACGAGTTTGCGCCCACTTTGACCAAAAACGGCAAGGTTGTGTCCAACTTCGAGGCGGTAACGAATTTATATTCTTCGCCGGCTTACGGAGCGCTCGATCCGAACGCGGTAATGTCGTTTTTCTTCTCGCTGTTTATGGGCGTCATAATGGCGGACGTCGGTTACGGACTGCTTATGCTTGTCGGCGGATTTCTATTCGCCGCAAAGCAACGCGCGGGGACTACTCTTTACCGCATGGCGAAAGTGTTCGCTTTCGGCGGGATATTCGCCGTCATTTTCGGCGCGGTGTTCGACAGTTGGCTTGGCTTTCCGCTTTTAAGAAATAACCTCGGCGAGGCTTACAACGCCTTTTACGCCGCGCATTTAGACCAGATTTCGGCTATGACCTCGGTTGCGGGCATAAACGTTCCGTCGATACTTATGTGGTGTTTAGCGCTAGGAACGGCGCAGATCGGCGTGGGGCTTTTGCTTAAAGCCGCGCAGAGTTTTTCGAGAAGGAAGTACTTAGAAGGTGTTTTCGACGGAATAGTATGGGCGATAGCGATGTTTGCGCTGATAGTGTTCGTGTTCGGCATGGCGACGGGTAATTCCTCGTTGTCTACTTACGGCGGCTACGTCGCCGTCGGCGCGCTCGCGGTCGGGATTTTGACTTCCGGCATCGGCGAAAAGGGCGCAGGCAAGATAATAAAGCCGTTCACTTCGCTTTACGGATTGATAAACTACGTTTCGGACATATTGAGTTACGCCCGTCTTTACGGACTTATGCTGTCGGGCGCGCAGATCGCCTCGATATTTACGAACACTTTGGCTATCGGGATGTTGTTCCCGCTCGGTTTCGGCGGAAAAATCGCGGGCGTAGTGTTGATAGTGGTCGGAAACCTCTTCAACCTCGCGATAAACCTTCTCGGCGCGTATATCCACGACGCAAGACTTCAATATGTCGAGTTTTACGGCAAGTTTTACGAGGGCGAGGGCGAACTTTTCTCGCCGTTCGGCTTAAAACGCGAACATTTGTATTTCAAAGCGGACAATCAAGCCGTTTTAAATAAATAAGACAATTATATTCGGAGGAATAAAAACATGGAAGGTGCTGCAATAGGTACTATCGGATTGGCTCTGTGCATGATTTTGTGCGGTGTGGGTTCTGCTTTCGGTCTTTACAAGACCGGTTCTGCGGCGGCAGGCGTAATTGCGGAGGACGGAAAGAAATTTTCTAAAGTTCTCGTACTCGCGTTATTGCCCGCTACGCAAGGTATTTACGGATTCGTACTTGCGGTAATGAAATTGGGTACGGTAACGGCGATTACGGCGACTTCGGCGGGCTGGATAGCGTTCGGCGCGCTCATAGGCTTGGGCGTAACCGGCATGGCGTCGGCAATATTTCAGGGCAAGACCGCCACGGCGTGCATATACGCTATCGGCAAAAACAGTGAAGGCTCGGGTAAATACGTCTTGTTCCCGGCGATGGTAGAGTTCTACGCGATACTTGCGCTCGTACTCGGCATAATGATATAAAAATGGAAAACGTAAATTTGACTTCCGCTACCGGCGACGCGCTCGTGGAGCGCATAAAATCGGGCGGCAGAGCGGAGGCTGAAAAGATAATATCCGACGCGGAAAAGTACGCCGAAGAGACTATAGCCGCGGCGACGCGGCAGGCGGCGGAATACGCCGAAAAGCAGCGTTTATCGGCGGAGACGGCGGCAAACGATATACTTCGCGGCAAACGCACGCTCGGGGCGATAGAAGAGAAGAAGATATTGCTCGGGGCAAAGCAAAGCATCGTCGAAACCGTGTATCTTCGCGTCGTACAAAAACTGAACAAAACGACTAAAGCCGAATTTTTGGCTTTGGCGGACAGGCTCATTTCAAAATACGCCGAAAGGGGCGAAACGGCGGTGCTTGCGGCGAACTGTCCGGCAAGCGCGGAAGAAGTCGAGGCGCTTGCCTCCGCGAAGGCTTTGGGAATAAAGGCGACAGGCGGCGGCAAGTTTAACGGCGGAATCGTGCTTTCGGGTAAAACCTGCGATAAAGACTTGAGTTTTGCCGCGCTTTGCGCCGCGGCGAGGGAGAGTACGGAGGCGGAAGTCGCCGCCGAACTGTTTGGCTGATGGACGCGGTATTCGTAAACGGACTTATAAAGTCGAGAGAAAAAAATCTCATACCAAAGCGCGCGTTTTTGCAAGCGGCGGACAGCGAGAGTTTCCAAGACGCCGTTAAAATTTTATTCGGCGTTGCGGCGGACGGGGAAACCGAGCCGTCGGAGTACGAAAAACTCGCGATCGCTTTGTGGGAAGAATACTTCGGTTTTTTAAAGAAGTATTCGCCCACCGAGAAGTTTTTGCGCGCCGTCGCGGCGAAATACGATTTTTTCAACGCGGAATACGCCCTCAGGGTAAAGTTCGCCGACGCGCCCGAAGTCGGTTTTATGCCCGAGGGGCTTATCGGAATAAGCGATCTGAAAGAGTATATAAACGGCAAAAAAATCTCCGTTTACGCGCCTATAGCCTCGGCAATAGACGACGGGGCGCGCTTGTTCACAAGCGGAGAGGCTACGGGAAGAGCGCTCAGCGCGCTTTTTAAACGCGCCTACTACGCGTATATGAAAAAGACCGTCTACGGCAAGGAGTGGAAAGAGTTTATCGTTCACGAGATAGACGCTTTGAATTTGTCTGTCGCGCTTCGTAGCGGCGACTTAAAAGCGGCGGCTTGCGAATATGTACCCGGCGGAAAGATAGCGTTTAAAACTCTCGACCTTATAACTTCCGGCAAAGAGGAAAAAGCGCTTTCGGCGCTCAAGTTCACGGATTACTTCGAACTTTTAAAAAAGGGAATTTCCGAAAAGAAAGAGGGTAAATCTCTCCTTAAATTCGAGCTTGCGGCGGACGATTTCGCAATGGATAAATTAAAGGAAAAGAGATTTGCAAGCGAGGGGATAACCCCGATATTGCTTTATACCTATTATAAATACGCGGAAATAAGAAACGCGAGGATAGTGCTTGCGGGGAAACTCAGCGGCGCTGAAAGCGAGGATATAAAGAGGAGGCTAAGGAGCGGATATGAAGGGTAAGACCGCGATAATCGGCAGGGGCGACGGCGTTTTGGCGTTCAAAGCCGGCGGCGTCGACGCTTACGTTTGCGACGACGAGCCAAAGGCGCGCGCTACGCTTAAAAAAATCGCTCCGTCGTATAGCGTGATATTTTTGACTGACGATTTAGCGGAAGGCCTCGACGATTTAATAAACAGAATGAACGAATCGGCATACCCGATAATAGTACCCGTGCCGGGCGAGAACGGCTCGACGGGTTACGCCAAGACGAAAATGAAAGAACAAATGGAACGCGCTCTGGGCGTAGACATATTATTTCAGAGAGAGGAAAGATAATGCAGGGAAGAATCGTAAAGGTTTCCGGACCGCTGATAGTTGCGGAGAATATGCAGGACGTAAAGATGTACGACGTCGTAAAAGTCGGCGAAAAACAACTTATAGGCGAGGTTATCGAACTCCGCGGCGATCGCGCGTCCATACAGGTATACGAAGAGACTTCGGGGCTTGGAGTCGGCGACGAAGTTGTGTCTACCGGCATGCCGCTTTCTGTCGAACTCGCCCCGGGACTTATCGAGGGTATATTCGACGGAATACAGCGTCCGCTGGCTAAGATAGTACAAAAATACGGCGACAGAATAACCCGCGGCATAAAAGTGGACAATATCGACCACGAAAAGCGCTGGCACTTCACGCCCGTAAAAAAACCCGGCGAATACGTTGAGCCGGGCGACGTTTTGGGTACGGTGCAGGAAACGCCGATAGTACTTCATAAAATAATGCTCCCTCACGGCTTAAAGGGCAAGATACGTACGATTTCGGAGGGTGATTTCAACGTGACCGAAACCGTCGCGACGATAGAGACCGCCGACGGCGACAAGCCCGTTTGCATGCTTACGAGATGGCCGGTAAGAAAGCCGAGACCGTACAAGTCAAAGACTTCGCCGTCCATGCCTATGGTAACGGGTCAGAGAGTTATAGACACTCTTTTCCCGATAGCGAAAGGCGGCGTTGCCGCCGTTCCGGGACCGTTCGGCAGCGGAAAGACGGTGGTCCAGCACCAACTCGCCAAGTGGGCGGACGCGGAGATAATAGTATACGTCGGTTGCGGCGAGCGCGGCAACGAGATGACGGACGTTTTAAACGAATTCCCGGAACTCGTCGATCCGAAAACCGGCGAGCCGCTTATGAAGAGGACGGTGCTTATAGCGAACACTTCGGACATGCCGGTTGCGGCGAGAGAGGCGTCGATATATACGGGAATAACCGTTGCGGAATATTTCAGAGATATGGGCTACAGCGTGGCGATAATGGCGGATTCGTCCTCGCGTTGGGCGGAGGCGCTGAGAGAAATGAGCGGCAGACTTGAAGAAATGCCGGGCGACGAAGGTTACCCCGCGTATCTCTCGTCGAGGCTTGCCGAGTTTTACGAGCGCGCCGGGATCGTCAAGGTTTTAGGCTCGGAAGATAAATTCGGTTCGGTAACGGCAATCGGCGCGGTTTCGCCTCCGGGCGGCGACCTTTCGGAGCCGGTATCTCAGGCTACTTTAAGAATAGTAAAGGTTTTCTGGGGCTTGTCGGCGCAACTCGCGTACAGGCGTCATTTCCCTGCGATCGACTGGCTGATAAGTTATTCGCTATACGCGGATAATATAGGCGCGTGGTATGCCGAGAACGTCGGCGAGGACTTTATGGAACTCCGTTCCTTCATAATGAATATCCTGCAAGAAGAGGCTAACCTCGACGAGATAGTCCGTCTCGTCGGCATGGACGCTTTGTCGTACAAGGACAGAATGACTATGGAAACCGCGAAAATGATAAGAGAGGATTATCTGCATCAGAACGCGTTCCACGAAACGGATACTTACACTTCGCTCGACAAGCAGTACAGAATGCTCAAACTTATCAAACTTTTCTACGAACTCGGCAACGAGGCTGTGGCGGCGTATGCGGACCTGGACGAAGTTATAAACTGTCCCGCGAAGGAAAAAATCGGCAGAGCGAAATACTTGGAAGAGAGCGCGATAGGAAGTTTCGACGACATCGAGGCGGAACTCACGAAAGAACTCAAGGCATTGGCTGCGGAGGGAGAAAATGTATAAGGAATATAAGACGATAAAAGAAGTCGTCGGACCTTTGATGCTCGTAGAGGGCGTGGAGGGCGTGAAATACGACGAACTCGTTGAAGTTACCGAAGAAAACGGCGAAATCCGCCGCGGAAAGGTCTTGGAAGTAAGAGACGACAAAGCCGTAGTACAACTTTTCGAGGCAACGCAAGGTCTCAAAATATCCACTGCTAAGGCGAGGTTTTTGGGCAGGAGTTTATCGCTTTCGGTCTCGAAAGACATGCTCGGCAGGGTATTCGACGGCATGGGCAACCCGATAGACGGCGGAGCGCCGATAATACCCGAAAAGAAACTCGATATAAACGGCGAACCTATAAACCCCGCGGCGAGGGATTACCCGAACGAGTTTATTCAGACGGGAATTTCCGCTATAGACGGTCTTAACACATTGGTAAGAGGTCAGAAACTGCCGGTGTTTTCTATGAGCGGACTTCCGCACTCGGCGCTTGCCGCGCAGATCGCAAGGCAGGCAAAGGTAAGAAATTCCGACAGTAAATTTGCGGTGGTATTCGCCGCAATAGGCATAACATTTGAAGAGGCGCAGTACTTTATAGAAGATTTCCGAAAGACGGGCGCGATCGAGCGGACGGTACTATTTACCAACCTTGCGAGCGACCCGGCGATAGAGCGTATCGCAACGCCGCGTATGGCGCTTACCTGCGCTGAATACCTCGCGTTCGAGTGCGGAATGCACGTTCTCGTCATAATGACGGATATAACCAACTACGCCGAAGCGCTCCGCGAAGTGTCTGCGGCAAGAAAGGAAGTTCCGGGCAGAAGAGGTTATCCGGGATATTTATACACCGACCTCGCCGGGCTTTACGAGCGCGCGGGAAGAATTCGCGGCAAGGAAGGCTCGATAACGCAAATTCCTATACTCACGATGCCCGAGGACGATAAGACGCACCCGATTCCGGACCTTACGGGGTACATTACCGAAGGTCAGATAATTTTGTCTCGAGACTTGTATAAAAAGGGCGTTAATCCGCCTATAGACGTACTTCCGTCTCTTTCAAGACTGAAAGACAAGGGAATAGGCGACGGCAAAACGCGCGAGGACCACGCGGATACGATGAACCAACTGTTTGCGGCTTACGCGCGAGGAAAAGAGGCGAAAGAACTTTCGGCGATACTCGGCGACGCGGCGCTTACCGCGACGGATAAACTCTACGCAAAATTTGCCGAAGAATTTGAAAAAAGATACGTTTCTCAAGGTTTTACGACCAACAGAACGATAGAAGAGACGCTCGATATAGGTTGGGAACTTTTAAAGATTTTACCGCGGGCGGAACTCAAGAGAATAAAAGAGAAATATATAGAGAAGTATTTAAATGACAAGGCTTAACGTCAATCCAACCCGAATGGAGTTGAAAAAACTCAAAAGCAGGCTTGCGACGGCAGTTCGCGGGCATAAACTGCTTAAAGATAAGTCGGACGAAATGATCCGTCGTTTTTCCATGCTGATAAAAGAGAACAAGCGGCTTCGCGACGAAGTAGAGTCGGAACTGTCCGACGGACTTAAGCAGTTCGCGTTTGCGACGGCGTTATCTTCAAAGTCGGAGATGGAAAAGGCGTTTTCCATGCCTCGAAAGCATGTCGACGCGGATTTCGGTATCAAGAATATAATGAGCGTCGAAGTCCCGTCTATCACGGTAACCGAAAGCGGCGACGGCGAAATGCCTTACGCTTACGCCGAACTGACGTCGGAGGCGGACTATTCGGTAAAAAAGATAAGCAAAGTGATAGACAAACTCATGCTTTTAGCGGAAGTGGAAAAGACGGTGGCAATGCTTGCTATCGAGATAGAGCGCAACAAGCGCAGGGTAAACGCTCTCGAATACGTCTTGATACCGCAACTTGGCGAGACTATATCGTATATCAAGAGCAAACTCGACGAAAACGAGCGTGCGGCGACGACTAGGCTTATGAAAGTCAAGGGTATGATAGAAGAGCGAAAAGCGCAGTAAAATGTGATATTATTAAAGGCGAGCCGTCCGCAAATTTGCAGAAGGCTCGCCTTTGATTTATAGCGCTAATACATTATTCTTGTTCGTGTTTTTTAATTTTTTCAATGTCGTTCGATATTTTTTTCAAATAATAAACGCTAAGTACATAATAAGAAGAAATTGCCTTGAGTAAAAAATATATTACTGCTGTTATTACCGTTCCGATTATCCATATAATAACTGAAGTTTTTATGCCCTCGCCGTTAAATGTGGGTTGCATCAATCCGTAAGCAGCGCATAAAAGCAATAATATACCGCAGATTATTTCAGGGAAAACAGTAAAAAAGGCAAAATGTTTTAATTGTTTTTTTTCAATCTCTTCAGTTAATTCTTCCATAAAAACCACCATTACTTTTATGATTATATTATACCATAGGCAATTGCTACAAGTCAAGAAGTTTATAAGTATTGCTTAATGATTTGTTCAGAGGGGCTTAATAAGAATTTATTATTGGAGTTTTACAATAAAAGTGGCTGTACTTTTGGGACTTTGAACACCGAGTTGTATATTGAGATAAATGTGTATTTATCTATGATAATCATTTATAATAATAGATTGTTATTGTTGACAAAGCGACTAAAAAACAGTATAATATAACATAATCGGAGGATAATAAAATGTTAAACAAAGCGGCGAAATTTTTCAGAGGCGCATACTGGGCTATGGCGCTTATACCGATTGGAATAATACTTGTGATAGTCAGCATTTTCGTGTTCGGAGCGGTAAACAGAATAAAGGATTTTCCCGAGACCGAAGCGGTCGTTAGCAACGTCGAGTTATACGAGGAAGAGTCTGTAGACGACGAGGGCAATCACTATGACGCTACTTTTACCGTGTACGTCAAGTACACCGTAGACGGAGTTGAATACGAGAACGAGTACGGCGTATTTACGGGGTATAAAATAGGAGATAAGTTCAATATCCGTTATAATCCGGACGATCCTAACGACATAGCGCAACCTAACGGAATAGTTCTTCCGATAGTTATTTTAGCGCTCGGAATAGCGGCAATTGCCGGCGGAGTTGCGACTTCCGTCGTGGCGATAAAGAAAAATAAAAAATTAAAGGAACAGGAAAAGGAGTGGGCAAATGGAAACTAAAACTTATTTATTCAAACCGGATAAGAAGTTAAAACAGGGCTTTACGCTGACCGACGAGAACAAGAACGTGGTATACGAGGCGATAATGACTAAATTTACGTTGTTTTTGCCGTTCAAATTCAATTTCGTAAATCATATCACGAACACTACAACCGAGCATAAAGTCGGACATACCGCAACGCTTGAGCAAGACGGATTAATAGGCGCATTGGCTACGAAATCTCATTTTAAGTTCGACGGAAAGAAGATTTGGGACTATCTTCACGAGCAAGGCATAAGGATAGAGTCCGGACTTTCCAAAGACAGCATAGGAATGACGTATACGGTATCTTTAAAGGGTCAGGAGATAGCGAAAATGTCTATGTCCAACCCGACGGGCAAAAAGTTTTTGATAACGGCAGACTGTTGCTACAATATCGAAACAACGGAGGAGCATTTGGACACGGCGTTCCTCTGCGCGTTCGCGTTTGCGAGAACCAACCAAACGTTTTACGATTAATGGTCTTTTGCCGCGCCCGCCCGAGCGGGCGCGGCTGAATTTTTCGGTCTGAAACTTTCTATTTTTCAAAAAACGAATTATTTTACTTTACTTAATTTCGTTTTTTTGGTATCATATGATATATAATCATATAAAGGCGATGACGGAAACGCGTCCGCAGAATAATCTCCCACAGCGAGTCGGGCAGGGTGAGAGCCGACGGAAAGAGATTTTGCGGGTATCATTCCCGAGCCGCGCGGGCGAAAAAGAGTAATCCGTGCCGTAGGCGCTGCGTTAAAGCGGAACGAGGTCGGTTTTACCGACGAAGAAGAGTGGTACAGCGACGGTTTCGCCTCTTTGACGGGCGAAATTTTTTTATTTTGGAGGAATTATGTATAAAAAGGTAGACGCGTCCCTTAACTTTTTGGACAGGGAGAAAGAAACCATCGAGTTCTGGAACGAGAACAAGGTCTTTGAAAAGAGCATAGAGCAAAGAGAAGGCAACGAAGAATTTACGTTTTACGACGGTCCGCCGACGGCGAACGGCAAACCGCATATAGGCCACGTTTTGACGCGCGTCATGAAAGATATTATCCCGCGCTATCAGACGATGAAAGGTAAGCACGTTCTCCGTAAAGCGGGTTGGGATACCCACGGACTTCCCGTAGAACTCGAGATAGAGAAAAAACTCGGACTCGACGGCAAGCAGGACATAGAAAAATACGGTATCGAGCCGTTCATAAAAGAGTGCAAGGAATCCGTCTGGAAATACACCAACGAGTGGAAGAAGATGAGCGACCGCCTCGGCTATTGGGTGGATATGGATCATCCTTACGTCACTTATCACGACAGTTATATCGAGTCTGTATGGTGGGCGCTAAAGACCATTTCGGATAAAGGGCTTTTATACAAGGGCTATAAAATAGTGCCTTACTGCCCGCGTTGCGGCACGGCGCTTTCGTCGCACGAAGTAGCGCAGGGGTATAAGGACGTAAAAGAGCGTTCCGCGTTTGTAAAATTCAAGGTAAAGGGCAGAGAAAACGCGTATTTCCTCGCCTGGACGACAACGCCTTGGACTCTTCCGTCCAACGTCGCGCTCTGCATGCATAAAGACTACGATTACGTCGAGATAGAGTCCGACGGAGTTCGCTATATAATGGCTGAAGCGCTCGTTCCGACGTTGTTTGAAGATTACGAAGTGATAGAGCGCAAAAAGGGCAAGGACTACGAATATACAGAGTACGAGCCGTTGTTCCCTTACGCCTTAGGCACGTTTAAAGAAAAGGCGTATTACGTTACCAACGACGATTACGTCACTCTTACCGACGGCACGGGAATAGTCCATATCGCGCCGGCGTTCGGCGAGGACGACGCAAAGGTCGGTAAAAAATACAACCTGCCGTTCGTTCAACTCGTAAACGACAGAGGCAGATTTACCGAAAACGTAACTCCGTATAAAGATATGTTCGTCAAAGACGCAGACAAACTCATACTTAAAGATATGCAAGCGGACGGCAGGCTGTTTAAAGACGTTTTGTTCGAGCATAGTTATCCGCATTGCTGGCGCTGCAACACCCCGCTTTTGTACTACGCGAGAAGTTCGTGGTTTATAAAGACCACGGCGATAAAGGACGAACTCTTAAAGTCTAACTATTCGGTAAATTGGATGCCCGAAACAATAAAGACGGGCAGAATGGGCAATTTCCTCGAAAACGTCATCGATTGGGGCTTGTCCCGCGAGCGGTATTGGGGAACTCCGCTCCCTATCTGGGTGTGTGACGACTGCGGCAATACCCGCGTTATGGGCAGCAAGCAAGAACTCAAAGAGGCTTGCAATATCGAGGGCGACATCGAACTCCACCGTCCGTATATCGACAAGCCGACTTGCAAGTGCGCTAAATGCGGCGGCGAAATGCACAGAGTAAAAGAGGTTATCGACTGCTGGTTTGATTCCGGGTCCATGCCTTTTGCTCAATTCCACTATCCGTTTGAGAACAAAGACCTGTTTGAAAAGCATTTCCCCGCGGACTTTATCTCCGAGGCGATAGACCAGACCCGCGGTTGGTTCTATACTTTGCTCACGATTTCCACTTTGCTTTTCGGCAAGAGTTCGTTTAAAAACTGTATAGTTTTAGGACACGTCAACGACAGAAACGGCATAAAGATGTCCAAGCATATCGGCAACGTCGTAGACCCGTGGACGGTACTCGACAAGCAAGGCGCGGACGCCATAAGGTGGTATTTCTATACTTCGAGCGCGCCGTGGCTCCCGTCGAGGTTTTACGAAGAGGCGGTTTCCGAGGGACAGCGCAAGTTTATGGGTACGCTCTGGAATACTTACGCGTTTTTCGTGTTATACGCCGAGATAGACAAATACGATCCGTCGAAATACGATATCAAGAACTGCAAACTCTCGCTCATGGACAAGTGGGTGCTTTCCAAACTCAACACGCTTATAAAGACCGTGGACGAGGGACTTGAAAAATACAATATTTTCGAGACCGCGAGATCGATACAGGATTACGTCGACGAACTCTCGAATTGGTACGTTCGCCGCGGCAGAGAACGCTATTGGGGCAAGGATATGACCGACGACAAGGCGGCGGCTTATACCACGCTTTACACCGTACTCGTCACGCTGGCGAAAATCACCGCGCCTTTCGTTCCGTTTATGTCGGAGAGCATTTATCGCAATTTAGTGCCGCAGTTTTATAAAAACGCGCCTATCTCCGTTCATCTTTGCGATTTCCCGATTGCGGACGAGAGTATGATAGACAAAGACCTCGAAAGCGGCATGAAAGACGTACTCGAGATAGTTGCGCTCGGGCGCGCGGCGAGAAACGGCAGCAATATCAAAAACCGCCAGCCGCTCGGCAAACTCTACGTCGCAACCGACAGGAAGGTAAACCTTTCGGAGGGCTTATACGAAATCGCTAAAGACGAACTCAACATTAAGGAATTCGAGATACTTTCCGACGCGTCGAGATTCGTTACTTATAAATTAAAGCCGCAACTTAAGACCTTAGGTCCTAAATACGGCGCGAAACTCGGAGCGATAAAGAACTTCTTGGAAAACTGCAACGCCGCGGAAGTGGTTGCTACCGTCAAAGCGGGAAAGACCTACAAGACCGAACTCGGCGGCGCCGAAGTGGAATTTACCTTAGACGATTTGCTTATATCCAGCGAATCCGCCGAGGGCTATATCTCCGAAAGTTCCGCGGGGCTTACCGTAGTACTCGACGCGCATATAACCGACGAACTCTTAATCGAGGGCATGGAAAGAGAGATAGTCTCGAGGGTTCAGAACATGCGTAAAGAGGCGGGATTTGAAGTGACCGACAGAATTTCGCTCGGCTACATCGCAGACGGGATATTCGCGAGGGTATTCAAGGAAAACTCGCAATCCATCGGTGCGGACGTCTTGGCGGAAACCGTAAAAGAGGGCGTAGACGATAGCGGTTACGTCAAGGAATTTGAAGTAAACGGAGACAAGTTCACTTTGTCGGTAACAAGGATAGACAAATGAGAATTGCCGACGGTTGGAAAGATTATTCGGTAATAGCGACCGGCGACGGCTATAAATTAGAGCGTTGGAAAGACGTGGTACTCCTCCGTCCCGACCCGCAGGTTATTTGGCGCGCCGAGACGGATATGTCCGCCTATAAGTCGTTAAACGCCAAATATTTGCGTAGCGAAAGCGGCGGCGGAGAGTGGAAAATCCTAAAAAAAATGCCGCCGGAGTGGATAATTTCATATAAAGACTTAAAGTTTAAAGTAAAGCCTATGGGTTTTAAGCATACGGGGCTGTTTCCCGAGCAAGCGGCGAACTGGGAAGTCATGATGAAACTTATCGAAAACGCCGGGAGAGAGATAAACGTGTTAAATCTTTTCGCCTATACCGGCGGCGCGACCGTCGCGTGTTTAAAAGCGGGCGCAAGCGTGTGTCACGTCGACGCGAGCAAAGGCATGGTAGAGCGCGCGGGCGAAAACGTTAGGCTTTCGGGACTTGGAGACAGAAACGTAAGGTTTATCGTGGACGACTGTAAAAAATTCGTTCAACGCGAAATCCGCCGCGGCAGGAAATACGACGCGATAATCATGGATCCGCCGAGTTACGGCAGGGGTCCTAACGGCGAGATGTGGAAAATCCAAACCGAACTCTTTCCGTTCGTAGAACTTTGCCGCGAAGCATTGTCGGACGATCCGCTGTTCTTTTTGATAAACAGT